>Ga0209075_1000005_pt1 | contig 151840 bp, 134 predicted proteins | sample Stecom2011_FD_187523 | JGI IMG/M metagenome (GOLD analysis project Ga0209075, IMG submission 187523) | Agricultural soil microbial communities from Utah to study Nitrogen management - Steer compost 2011 (SPAdes) (version 2) | ecosystem: Environmental > Terrestrial > Soil > Agricultural land... | reverse complement strand
CTTGGGTGTTTTCTTAGAATTACAAAGTTAGATGCTTAGTAATTAAGGCTTTGTTTTAGGTAGTCTCAAATCTTAACGGATGGTTAAATTTTTTATTAATCCTATGGCTGTGAATCTATTCTGTTATTTGGTATCTTTGCTCTCGGTTAAGTTGTTTATATTTTTTCACAAAACAAATTTAGCACTGGGCCAATCTTTTGGGGCTAGCCCCAAGGAATTTTTAATTTGAGTTGAATCTATGAGTTGAACTTAGAATATTAAAGAATTAGAAATAAAAAAATAATCAATGATAGTTTTAAAATTTGGAGGCACTTCTATTGGGAGTGTGGATAAAATAAGGGATGTAGCAAAATTGGTGAGTAATGTAGAGCCGAAAATAGTCGTACTATCCGCTATGTCGGGTACCACGAATGAATTGGTAAAAATCACTAATTGTTTATATAAGCGTAAAGTCAAGGAAGCACATAGCCTAATTGACAACTTAGAAGAGAAATATTTAAATCTTGTAAACGAATTATTTCTATCAGCTAGTTACAGGGAAAAAGGCCGCAAGTTAATCTTGTTTCATTTCAATGATATTAAAAATTATGCACAAGATTTGTTTACGAGTTTTGGGGAAAAATCGATAGTGGCACAAGGTGAGTTGATTTCAACCGCATTATTTCATTGTTATTTGAGTGAGAATAACATAAAATCAGTACTTATTCCCGCTTTAAATTTTATGCGTACAGATAAGGATGGTGAGCCTGATTTCTTTTATATCAAAGAGAATTTACATAGAGAAATCAATATTTACGCAGATGATACATTGTTCATAACCCAAGGATTTATTGCCAGAAACAACTTTGGGGAGATTGATAACCTTAATAGAGGAGGAAGTGATTATACAGCTTCCCTGATTGGAGTAGCCATTCAAGCGAAAGAAATTCAAATTTGGACAGACATTGACGGGATGCACAATAATGATCCCAGGATTATCGATAATACAAAATCATTGACCGATATATCTTTTGAAGAGGCCGCTGAGCTAGCATATTTTGGAGCTAAAATTCTACATCCCGCAACTATAAATCCGGCTAAAGTAGCCAATATACCCGTTCGATTAAAATACACCATGCAACCTGATTCTTATGGTACTTTAATTACAAGTAAAACCAATGATTTGGGCATTAAAGCTATTGCAGCAAAGGACGGAATAACAGCAATAAAAATAAAGAGCGATAGAATGCTTCTGGCGCACGGTTTTATGCGAAAAGTGTTTGAAATATTTGAAATCTACAAAACCTCAATAGATATGATTACTACTTCTGAAGTAGCGGTCTCTATAACTATTGATAATAATAATTATCTGACCGATATTGTTGACGAATTGAGAAAGTATGGAAAAGTTGAAATAGAAAAAGATCATACCATAATCTGTGTAGTAGGAGATTTTATAGCTGAAAGTAAGGGGTATGCAGCAATTATTTTTAAGGCCTTGGAGAATATACCGGTTCGAATGATATCCTATGGTGGAAGCAGACATAATGTATCTATCTTAGTTGAAGACCAACATAAAAAAGAAGCGTTGACAGCACTTAATTCTACCTTATCATAATATGTTTAGTCCTGAAATTATAGAGCGTTTTAAAAATACGTCCACTCCATTTTATTATTATGATTTGAAATTATTACAATACACCTTAAATGTTGTAATAAAGGAATCAAGTAAGTATAATTATAATATCCATTATGCTCTAAAAGCAAATTCAAATATTAAAATATTAAACACAATTAAGACCTATGGATTGGGTGCCGATTGCGTAAGTGGTAATGAAGTTACTAGAGCAATAGAAACAGGCTTTAAACCAGAAAAAATTGTTTTTGCAGGAGTGGGTAAGTCTGATGAAGAAATCAATATTGGATTAGACAACAATATTTTTTGCTTTAATTGTGAATCAATTCCTGAATTGATAGTAATTGATGAATTGGCTCAAGCCAAAAATAAGATTGCAGATATTGCATTGCGAATTAATCCAAATGTTGCTGCCAGTACACATCATTACATTTCCACAGGTTTGGAGGAAAATAAGTTTGGGATTAATCGTTGGGAACTTGAAAATGTGATGCAAATATTAAAAACCCTCAAAAATATAAGATTGATAGGTTTACACTTTCATATTGGTTCTCAAATAACGGAATTAAGTAACTTTAAAGGACTTTGTTTACGTATAAATGAAATTCAACAATGGTTTTACCAACATCAAATAGTTGTCGATCATATAAATGTTGGAGGAGGGTTAGGAATCAACTATGAAAATCCAGAACAAGAATTGGTTCCAAACTTTAAATCTTATTTTAAATTGTTCCATGATTTTTTGGAACTAAGACCTGGGCAAGAATTGCACTTTGAGTTGGGACGTTCTATAGTAGGACAATGCGGAACGTTGATCAGTAAGGCTCTATATGTAAAAGAGGGGGTAAACACCAAGTTTATTATTATTGATGCAGGGCTGACGGAATTAATAAGACCAGCGTTATATCAAGCTTTTCATAAGATAGAGAATCTAACTTCAGTGATTAAAATAAAGGAACGATATGATGTTGTCGGTCCAATTTGCGAATCTTCGGATTGTTTTGGGAAAGCTTTACTTTTACCAACAACCACAAGAGGAGATATCATTGCCATAAAATCTTGTGGAGCCTATGGAGAAGTAATGGCATCGCAATATAACCTTAGAAGACTGCCGAGTGCCATATATTAATATAGAGCATAAAAGCAATAAAAAATGTTGTATCTGATTACTCCTTGCAAATGGTGCATCTATTTTCCCACCAGCATGACATCTAGCCTATCTCCAATAATCGTAGGATATACCGAAAAGTTAACGTTAAATTTTTCATAAAAATATTGGGATAAATTACCTCAAGTAATTTTTTATGGTTTTTATTTTAAATTAGATTCACAAATTCTCTTTAAAAAAATACGTTATAAAAGTTGGGAAAATATATTCTCAGAAGCAGGAGTATTCTAAATCTATCGAATCTTATCATCTTTGAGTAAATTTTAGAAACATTGCGTTGGATACTTTTTATAATAGCTTATATATTTTTTGTTGTTTATGGTTATCAAGCAATAAAAACCCTTACTAAAAATAGGTGGTTCTACTTTGCTTTTATGATAATTGGCTTTGTGGTAGTAGGGAACTTCTTGTTTCAATTTGTAGGAGCTTCTAGTGGTCGTGTCCTGTCTCCGCCTAAAAATCAAGCCTTCGGACTTTTATTAGCTTTTATGTCGTTTGGTTTGGTCCTTGTTCCTATTTTATTTAGTGAGGATATAATTCGGTTTATGTCGGGTTTATACCATAAGTTTTCTCCATCTAAAAAAAGTTTTCAAATCCCTTCTCGTAGAAAGTTTGTAAGTCAGATGGCACTTGGTTTAGCAGCTATCCCATTTTCTTCATTGCTGTACGGTATGTATGAAGGAAAGTACAATTTTCGTGTTTTGTCGTATAAGTTATATTTCGATGATTTACCTGCTGCATTTGACGGATATAAAATCACCCAATTAAGCGATATTCATTCAGGTAGTTTAGATGATAGAGAGAAAATAAAGTATGCTGTAGAGCTAGTAAATCAACAGAAATCTGATGCTATATTTTTTACAGGTGATTTGGTCAACAATAGATCATCTGAAATGATTCCATGGATGGATGTGTTTAGAAAATTAAAAGCCAAAGACGGGAAATATGCGGTCCTTGGAAACCACGATTATGGCGATTATGTTGATTGGAATACTGAAGAGGAAAAACAAAATAATCTAGAGGAACTAAAACAAATCCAAAAAGAGATAGGCTTCGATCTTCTTTTAAACGACAGTCGATTTATTGAAAAAAATGGAGAGCGTATCGCTTTAGTTGGTGTTGAAAACTGGGGTAGAGGAGGCTTTAAAAAGGCAGGTGATTTAAAGAAGGCAGCTGAAAAAATTAACAAAAACGACTTTAAAATTTTAATGAGCCATGATCCATCACATTGGGAAGATGTGGTTATAGACGATGACTATAAATACCAATTAACTTTAAGTGGCCATACCCACGGTATGCAATTCGGTATAGAAATTCCTGGCTGGGTAAAGTGGAGCCCGATAAAATGGCGATATAAATATTGGGCTGGAATATATAAAGAAAAGGGTCAGTATATTAATGTAAACAGAGGATTTGGTTTTCTAGCGTACCCAGGAAGAGTTGGTATTTGGCCAGAAATAACAGTTATTGAACTTAAAAAAGGTAATGACCTTAGCTAAAAACAAACCGTTTTTTTATTATTCCAAAATAGCTTACTTAAATTTCGTAACCGTATGGAAACATACTATTTATAAGGCATATATACAATTTATGAAAAAAATACGTAGGTTTGTATATAGCCACTTGGCTTAAAACTTTAAAAGTATGTCAAAATTTGGAGAACTTATAGATATAGACATTCCTGTATTACTCGATTTTTTTACCGAATGGAATGATCAATCTGTTGCTATGAACCCTATACTTAGAGATGTAGCGGCTGCCTTAGGAAATAAGGCTAAAGTTATAAAAATTGATGTGGATAAAAACAGGGAATTGGCTGAAGCTCTTAGGGTGAAAGGCTTACCAACATTAATTATTTATAAGAATGGCGAAATGAAATGGCGCCATAGTGGCCAACAAGATGCCAATACCTTAATTGGAATTATGCAAGAATATGTTTAGCTACTTAACAGATTTCCATCTAATGCTTTAAAGCAATATCCTTTCTTGCTAAAATGTTCCAATACACGCGGTAAAGCATACTGCATACTCTCTGAAGCTTTTTCGCTGTCATGAAAGACTACAATACTTCCGTTTTTAGCATTTTTAATAACATTTTTCAAAGCCTTTTCTTTAGTGATATTTTCGCTCCAGTCTATAGATAAAACACTCCACATTATAATTTTATACCCTAACCCCATTAATTTTCGCCCTTGTTTTTTTGTAATTTGCCCATAGGGCGGACGAAATAGTTTGTGGTTTTTTGATGTCTGATAACTGCTTGTAGATGCTTGGTTGTTTCCTAGTTTTTGTAACTGAAAATTAATGATATTTTGAGCTTGTTGTACATTCTTCAAATAAGCCTCTGTTGAAGTTCTCCAGCCTTTAGGGTGGTTGTAGGTATGATTCCCTATTGTATGCCCTTTTTCAGCTATTTTTAGAAAAATGTCTGAATGTTTTTCAACATTGTTCCCAACGCAGAAAAAAGTGGCTTTTGCCTGATACTGTTCTAGTACTTCTAGGGTCCAAGGAGTTACTTCAGGAGTTGGACCGTCGTCAAAAGTAAGATATATAACCAACTCCTCTGTTGGTAGATTCCAAGTGTATTTTGGAAATATATGTTTAACAAACAGAGGAAGCTTGGCTGGAATAAATTCCATGATTTAATTGTTATTTAAGTCAAGTAACAAACTGTCTAATTCCATTTCTTGAACTCTATCCAAATTTGGTTGAGGTACGGATTCTGTTTCCATACCTTCATAGAAGTGACTAAATAGGTTTAAGTAATTAGTAAATACTTTGGCTTGTTCAGAATAAAAATCCTTGTCGTAATCTTGTAAAACATTTAAGATCCCTTTGTAGCGTTCTATATCGGTTAAAATATCTTCAAGCAACTTGTATTGTTTTTCAACCTCTAGTTTGCTGTAATAAATTAAATTCTCTTGATACTTTTTAGAGACATCCATAAAGAGTTTTTCTGCTTTTTCTTTAGAGTCTACTTCGTAATAAATTCCAATATATGGCTCTAATAAGGTATAGTATCCAAAAAACTCAACAGGCATATTATCCATAGCAATATCTGCTATTTCTTCAGCTTTTGTTAATTTGTTTTCTACGATTAGTTGTTCAGCTAAACGGGCTAAATTTCCTCTATAGGTAATTGAGTTTTTTCTAGTTTCTGTATCGTGGTAAATATCTGGACTTCCGCTATTTCCCCATCCCCATTTAACAACTTTTTCATACATTAACTCACTATCAACACGTCCCATATCAAACGGGTTGGCTCTATCAACCGGAGTTTTTATAGGTACTAACTTATAGCACATTCCATCAAGTTGTAAGTAATCTTTCATCCAAATGTAATCTTCATTTCCAAATGCGCCACCTGTAAAATAAATAGGACGTTTCCAATCGTTATTAGCTATGATGTCTAGCATTAATAATCGGTTTTTGAAGATAGCATTATCAGTAATTTTTACATCTAAATAATCAACCATCTCATGGGCATCTTTTTCTTTTACTATACCATACTTTATGGCATTTTCTTTGTTCACTGGCACACGAATGTTCTCCACCGGGAAGTAGTTCGAGTTTACTAACTGAGACGGATAAAAGTTAGGATCTTCTCCTTGTTGTTCTAAGATATATTTGAATTTTGTTCTAGGATTTTCACTTGAAACAAAGTTCATAAAATCTTTTATGTCCATAGTATCCTTAGAGATTTCTCTTTTCATGATGTAATCTCTGGTACCATATTTATATTGCTCATGTGTTAGCTGCGAAGGAATCGGATCACTTTCATAAGCTTTGCGTTTCATCTGATCTATATACCAATCTGTTTGGAATAAACTAGTGTTTATAATTCGAACATCAGTTCTGTAACCTTCTATTTCTTGGGCATACCATAGTGCAAATGTATCATTATCTCCAATAGTGAATAGAATGGCGTTTTCAGCACAAGAATCCAAATACTTTCTAGCCATGGATTGTGCTGTATATTTTCCCGATCTGTCGTGGTCGTCCCAGTTGTTGGCAGCTAAAATTCCTGGTACTAAAACAAGACAGACTAAACTAATGGCTGGTGCTAAAAAATTAGAAGTTGTATATTTTCTTAAAATATCGAAAATAGCATAAACCCCAAATCCAATCCAAAGGGCAAATACGTAAAATGATCCTACAACAGAGTAATCTCGCTCTCTAGGTTCAAACGGTCTTACATTGGTGTAAAATTGGATAGCTATTCCTGTAAATAAGAAGAATACCAACATCGTCCAGAAAGTTTTCTTATCTCTGTTAAATAAAAAGAACAATCCAAACAGTCCTAAAATTAAAGGTAAAAAGTAGTATGTGTTTCTACCTTTATTGTTTTTCACATCGCTAGGTAAATTATCTTGCGAAAAACCTAGGTGCCATTCGTCAATTGGTTTTATACCGCTTAACCAATTACCATGATTATCATATCTTCCTTGTATGTCGTCTTGTTTTCCAACAAAATTCCATAAAAAGTACCTCCAATACATGTACCCTAATTGGTATTCTAACAAATAAGATATATTGCTTCCTAAAGATGGTTTTTCAACGGTAATATATTGTCCAAATTGCTTTAAAAAGGCATGATAATCTTCATAATCTACTAATCCTTTCTGAACGTCGGTTTTAAATTCTGAAACCATGGTGCGCAATTCGTTTTCCATTTGGTATTCAGGTTTTAATCTAAAATCTAAGTATCCAGAAAATAGCATATAATTAACTGCATTTTCCTGACTCCACATACGAGGAAGAATGGAAGCGTGTTCGTGATTGTAGTTTTGTTTGGCGTTTTTCCAATCGTTAATAATAACGTATTTTCCAGTTTTATAATCTTTTTCGTAGTTTGGTTTATCGTCAATATAAGGTTCGTTTGCATCTAAACCAGAATATTGATCGGTAAACAGGGGGCCATAAAACAAGTGTGTTTCAGGATATTGTTCTAAATTGTAATACGCTAAAAGTTCTCTAGCATCTGATGGGTTATTTTCGTTAACCACCACATTGGCGTTAGCACGGATTGGTAACATTAACCATGATGAGAACCCGATGAAAATAAACATCAAACATAAAATTCCAGTATTTAAATGTTTGTAGTTTTTTTGATGTGTATATTTTATTCCAAAATAGAATGCCGCAATTACTAGTAGTCCTGCTATAACTGTCCCTGAGTTAAAAGGTAAGCCAACGGAGTTCACGAAAAATATTTCAAAGGCACTAAAGAATTTCAATGCGTTTGGTAGAAGCAATTTAAAGATGAACAATAATATGGCTGCCGAAACAACATTAGCTATAATGAAATTCTTTACAGTAACCGTTTTGTAGTTTTTAAAGAAGTAGATTAATCCAATAGCAGGAATAGTTAAAAGTCCCATAAAGTGAACTCCAAATGAAAGTCCAATTATAAAGGAAATAAGAATAAGCCACTTATTCCCACGAGGCTTGTCCATGTCTTTTTCCCAACGTAAGCCTAAATAAAACAACACAGCCATAATTAAGGTGGCCATGGCGTAAACTTCAGTTTCTACGGCATTAAACCAAAACGAATCGGTAAAAGTAAAAGCTAAACTTCCAACAAAAGCAGATCCAAGCACAGCTATTTTTTTGCTTTGGGTGAATTCACCATTCATCTTTACCAATTTTGTTAACAGTAAAGAGATGGTCCAAAACATAAATAGAATAGTAAATGCACTTGATACGGCACTCATTAAATTCATGAATAAACCTATTTGGCTTTGTTCCATGGCAAACACAGAAAAGAATGCACCAAACATTTGAAAAAGTGGCGCTCCTGGGGGATGACCAACCTGTAGTTTTGAAGAGGTTAAGATGTACTCTCCAGCATCCCAAAAGCTTACCGTAGGTTCTACTGTTAAGCTGTAAGTTACTAATGCAATTAAAAAGGAGAACCAACCTAATAAGGTATTCCATTTTTTAAAGCTTAAATGTGTCATAGATTCTATGTTTGTTAACGAGGCGAATTTAACAATAAATATGTTATCAGAAATGGTTTTAAGGAAACGTTATATATTAATTGAAAATTTTTTTCAAAAAACACTTGTACAAATCAAAGTTTGTTTTAAATTTGCAAACTCAATTGCGCTATGGCCTATGGTGTAACTGGCAACACGTCTGGTTTTGGTCCAGAAGAGTCTAGGTTCGAGCCCTAGTAGGCCAACTGTAAAGTTGAAATCCCAATCATTTATTTGATTGGGATTTTTTGTTTTTAATCATAGTTGTAATTGGTTAAATCTGGTTTATGGGAAAGTGAGTCATGACGATGAATTGCAGTATAGACAACAAAGCCTTTCAAAATTAATTGAAAGGCTTTGTTGTTGCTTAGTGTATTTTATATTTTAAAAGTTATTACCGGTCTATTTGCGTGGTTAACCAAGTCCTCACTAATGCTGCCGTTTAAAAAGTGAGCAATGCCTTGTCTGCCATGGGTGCTTATTCCAATTAAGTCGGCACTAATAATATGAGAGAAATTTAAAATGCCTTGTTCTACGTTTTCGTCGTTAAATATATTAATAGTGTAATTCTTATAGTCATAATCAGCAATAAAATCTAAGATTCTGGCTTTGGCTTCTGTAGTGGTAGTAAAGTTGCTTGCTGTATTAACCAATAGCAAATGTAATTTGGCATGGAATGCTTTTGCTAATTCTGTGGCTTGTCTATATGTTTCTTTACTGTCTTTTTTAAAGTCCGATGCAAAAACGATATCATGAAGGGCAAAGTTCTTGTGTTCATTTTTAATAACTAGTACTGGTACGTCTGCTGTTCTAACTACTTTTTCAGTATTGGAACCAATAAACATTTCTTTAAATCCGCTAGCGCCGTGAGATCCCATAACTATTAAATCGGCACCTTTTTCTTTGGCTATTTTAGAAATTCCGGTGAAAGATTGGTTGAAATCAACTATATCATGAACTTTAATGCCTTTTAGATAATCTTTAGCTAATATCTCTTTGAATTTTTTGTGTGCCAACTTCATGAAAAACATGGCTTCAGGCAATTCGCTTTGCTGACTAAGAGCGTCTATTTGAGTTAATGGAAGTTCTAATAGGTGAATTAAGTAAATCTCACCATCATATCTTTTGGCTAATTGTGCAGCTACTTTTAGAGCGTTTTCAGCTTCTGTTGAGAAATCTGTGGGTACAAGGATTTTTTTCATGGTTGGTTTTTAGGTTTTTTGAAAATTGGTTCTTTAAAAATAAGAAAATAAAACTATATTGAGAAGTCCAATTGGAGTTATTATGTAGGATTGAAAAAAACTAAAGGTAATTACTAATTGGAATCGGCTAACGTGTCCTAAAAGAAACTTAAGTTAATTGCTAATAAACGGACTTTTGGTTTTATGGATTTCAGAAGGTGTTTAAACTAGAAAACCTTGTTTTTTAGTGGTTTAATGACCACTTAAAAACGAGGTGTTATGCCTTGGATGATTAATTTAATTGTAAAACCAAACTGATCAACCCGTGTGTAAACGCTTAAATAAAGCTGCGCTTGTTTAAAGTTAATAATCAGTGGTATAATGGAGCGAGGCAATACGGCTTATGAAGAAGTAAATATTTCGTTTAATTATGAAAGTGCCTAATTTGCATTGTATTTCAATAAAAAATTGTATATTTGCACCGTTGTAAGAATTAAGAGATATGAGGGGACGTAAAGTCCCCTCTTTTTATACCAAGAAATGTTTAGAACAACTGTCGAAAATTTATTAAAAGAAGGTTTAGAAGAAAAACAACATTTGTTTTTAATCGACCTGACTATTTCAGAAGACAATAGTATAAAGATTGTCATTGATGGGGATACTGGAGTTACCGTGGAAGACTGTATGTTTGTTAGTCGTGCCATAGAACATAATTTAGATAGAGAAGAACAAGATTTTTCTTTAGAAGTAGCCTCTGCAGGAGCAACGTCTCCTTTGGTGAATGTAAGACAGTATAAAAAAAATGTTGGTAGAACTTTAGAAATTAAAACTAACGATAAAGTTATAGAAGCAGATCTTTTAGACGCAACAGACAATCATATTGTTGTACAGTGGGAATCTAGAGAACCTAAACCGGTTGGTAAGGGGAAGGTTACTGTACAGAATAAGGCAGAAATTGCCTATAAAGATATAGTTGAAGCAAAAGTTATGATAAAATTTTAATTCAAAAAAGATATGGAAAATCTTGCGTTAATTGAATCGTTTTCAGAATTCAAAGACGACAAATTTATTGATCGTGTAACGTTAATGGCGATTCTTGAAGATGTGTTTAGAAATGCCCTAAAAAAGAAATTTGGAGACGACGACAATTTTGATATAATTATAAACCCTGATAAAGGCGATTTAGAAATATGGAGAAATAGAGTTGTGGTTGCTGATGGTGAAGTTGAAGATCCAAATCAAGAAATATCTTTATCAGCAGCACGCAAAATTGAGCCAGACTTCGAAGTAGGTGAGGATGTGTCGGAAGAAGTGAAGTTAATCGACTTAGGACGTCGTTCTATTTTAGCATTAAGACAAAATTTAATTTCAAAAATACACGAACACGATAATACAAATATTTATAAGCAATTTAAAGATCAAATCGGAGAGATTTATACAGCCGAAGTGCATCATATACGTCACAGAGCTGTTATTCTATTAGATGATGATGGTAACGAAATTATACTACCTAAGGAAAAACAAATTCCTTCAGACTTTTTTAGAAAAGGAGATAATGTTCGTGGAATTGTTGAAAGTGTAGAGTTAAAAGGAAATAAGCCTACAATTATAATGTCTCGTACTTCTCCAATTTTCTTAGAGAAATTATTCGAACAAGAAATCCCAGAAGTATTCGACGGATTGATTACCATTAAAAAAGTAGTTAGAATTCCAGGTGAAAAAGCAAAAGTAGCCGTAGATTCTTATGATGACAGAATAGATCCTGTAGGAGCTTGTGTAGGAATGAAAGGTTCTAGAATTCATGGAATAGTACGTGAACTTGGGAACGAAAATATAGATGTAATTAATTATACAACCAACTTACAGTTGTATATTACTAGAGCTCTAAGCCCTGCTCGTGTAACTTCTGTTAAAATAGATGAAGAGAATAAACGTGCCGAAGCTATTTTAAAACCTGAGGAAGTTAGTAAAGCAATTGGACGTGGAGGACACAATATTCGTTTAGCCGGACAACTGACTGGTTACGAAATTGATGTGTTTAGAGAAGGTGCTGAAGAAGATGTGGAGTTATCTGAATTCACAGACGAAATAGAAAGCTGGATTATTGCTGAGTTTAGCAAAGCTGGTTTAGACACTGCCAAAAGCATCCTAGAACAAGAAGTGGCAGATTTAGTAAAGAGAACAGATTTAGAAGAAGAAACAATTTTAGATGTTATTAGAATTCTTAGAGAAGAATTTGAAGAATAACAATTTTTAGGTTATATTAAAGCGATTTATGGCTGAAACAATTAGATTAAATAAAGTATTACGCGAGTTGAATATTTCTTTAGACCGCGCCGTGGAATTCTTGGATTCCAAAGGTGTTGAGATAGAGAAACGTCCAACTACAAAGATTTCAAACGAGGTTTACCAAGTTCTTTCCGACGAATTTCAAACAGATGCCAACAAAAAAATGGCGTCTCAAGAAGTTAGTGAGGCTAAGCAAAAGGAAAAAGAAGCCTTGAAGGAACAGCGTGAACGTGAGCTTGAAGAAAGAGAGCAAGCAAGAGCGAAAAGGGAGGCTGAGGCTAGAGCCAAAGAAGCCGAAGTTGTAAAAGCTAAAGCTACTTTAGCAGGTACAAAACAAGTTGGAAAAATTGACTTGGAGCCAAAGAAAAAGGCTGTTGAAGCTCCTGCTAAAAAAGAAGAAGAGGTTAAAGTTGAGAAGCCAGTTGAAAAAGTCGCTGAGAAAGTTGCCGAAAAAGCACCTGAAAAACCTAAAGAGCAAGTAGTTGAAAAAACACCTGAAAAGGAAGTAGAGAAACCTACCGAAAAACCAAAGGTAGAAAGCTCAAAGAAAACCGAGACGACAAAAGTTGAACCCGTAAAGGTTGAAACTAAAAAGCCGGAACCAAAAAAAGAAGCTCCTAGAGATCCTGATGCACCAATAGAAGAGGTGAAATTAGAAACTCAATACCAAAAACTTTCAGGTCCAAAAATTGCTGGAGAGAAAATCGATTTATCTCAGTTCAATAAACCTAAGAAGAAAGTTGACGATAAGAAGAAAGCTGATAAGGCTGGACTCGCTAATAAGAAAAAACGACGCAGAATTAGTAAAGCGGGAGCTCCAGGTACTGGAGGTGCGGCTTCTACTACAACTGCAAGAGGAGGAAACGATAGATTTAAAGGAAAACCTGGTGCCGCTAAAGGCAGAAGGACGACTGTTAAAGAAGAGCCTAGTGAGGAGGATGTACAAAAACAAGTACGTGAAACCTTAGAGAAACTACAGGGTAAATCTAGTAGAGGAAAAGGTGCTAAATATCGTAGAGACAAAAGAGATCTACATAGAGAACAAACAGCTAAAGATCAACAAGCCGAAGCTGCTGAAAGTAAAATTATAAAAGTAACAGAATTTGTTACTGCAAGTGAAATGTCTACGATGATGGACGTTCCCGTAACACAAATTATTTCAGCATGTATGTCGCTTGGAATGATGGTTACCATGAACCAACGTTTGGATGCAGAAACATTAAGTATTGTAGCTGAAGAATTTGGTTTCGAGGTAGAGTTTGTTGATACAGGTATTGAAGATGCCATTGAAAAAGTTGAAGACAAACCAGAAGATTTAGTTGAACGCGCACCAATTGTTACGGTAATGGGTCACGTGGATCACGGTAAAACATCTTTATTGGATAACATCCGTAAAGAAAATGTAATTGCAGGTGAGTCAGGTGGAATTACTCAGCATATTGGAGCTTATGGTGTACAATTAGAAAATGGTCAAAAAATGGCCTTCTTAGATACTCCTGGTCACGAAGCCTTTACGGCCATGCGTGCTCGTGGAGCTCAAGTTACAGATATTGCTATTATTGTAGTAGCAGCCGATGACGATATCATGCCACAAACGAAGGAAGCTATAGCACACGCTCAGGCTGCTGGAGTGCCAATAGTTTTTGCTATCAACAAAATAGATAGACCAACTGCAAATCCTGATAAGATTAAAGAAGGACTTGCAAATATGAACTTGTTGGTTGAAGATTGGGGAGGGAAAATCCAGTCACACGATATCTCAGCAAAAATGGGAACTGGGGTAAAAGAATTATTAGAAAAAGTATTGCTTGAGGCTGAATTATTAGATCTTAAAGCAAATCCAAATAAAGCAGCAGAAGGAACTGTTGTCGAAGCCTTTTTAGATAAAGGACGAGGCTATGTATCAACTATATTAGTACAAGCAGGAACTTTACGAGTAGGAGACTACGTGCTTGCTGGTAAACACAGTGGTAAAGTTAAAGCGATGCACGACGAGCGTGGCAAAGAAATTGTTGCCGCTGGACCATCAACCCCTGTATCTATTTTAGGTCTAGATGGAGCACCACAAGCAGGTGATAAGTTTAATGTGTTTGCAGACGAACGTGAAGCAAGACAAATTGCAACCAAACGTACACAGTTACAACGTGAGCAGTCTGTTAGAACACAACGTCATATTACTTTAGATGAAATTGGAAGACGTATTGCACTTGGAGATTTCCAAGAGTTAAACATTATACTGAAAGGTGATGTGGATGGTTCTGTTGAAGCATTAACAGATTCATTCCAGAATTTATCAACTGAAGAAATTCAAGTAAACATCATTCATAAAGGAGTTGGACCAATTACCGAAAGTGATGTGTTATTAGCAACTGCCTCTGATGCCATTATTATTGGATTTAACGTAAGACCAATGGGTAATGCACGTCAAATTGCAGATAAGGAAGAAATCGATATCAGAATGTATTCTATTATCTACGATGCTATCAACGATCTGAAAGATGCTATGGAAGGTATGTTATCTCCAGAGCTTAAAGAAGAGATTACAGGTACAGCAGAAATTAGAGAAATCTTTAAAGTATCTAAAATTGGAAGTATTGCTGGTTGTATGGTGTTAACTGGTAAAATATTTAGAAACTCTGGAGTTCGTTTAATCCGTGACGGTGTTGTAATTTACACTGGTGAACTTAGTTCATTAAAACGTTTTAAAGACGATGTGAAAGAAGTAGCTAAAGGATACGATTGTGGTATGCAAATTAAAAATTATAACGACATTAAAGAAGGCGATATAATTGAGGCTTACCATGAGGTAGAAGTAAAAAAGAAATTGAAATAAATACATATATATTACGATTAAAAGCGACCATTGGTCGCTTTTTTTATTTTTAATTATTTTGTCTAAAAATAATTAGTCGTAATTACGTAGGCTAAAATCAATTTAAATCATTTGAATTTACGAAAAAATCAATTACTATTTTATTCCTATTATTATGTTTAAGCATTACGGATATAGCTAATGCCCTGGGGCCTTTTTTGGGGGAGGAAATACGTATGTTTGCTGGATCTTATGCGCCAGTAGGTTGGGCAAAATGTGATGGACAGTTGTTGAGTATTGGTCAAAATTAAGCTTTGTTTGCCTTTTAGGAACTACGTATGGTGGAAATGGTCAAACAACATTTGGACTTCCAGATTTAAGAGAACGAGTTCCTATGCACGTAGGTAGTGGACCTGGGTTAACACCTAGGGCTTGGGGGGATCAAGTTGGTTCTGAAACCAATGTTATTACTGTTAATAATATGCCATTGCACTCCCATACCATTAATGCTGTTAGTGATGAAGGCGACAGCTCCTCACCAACAAATAATTTTCCGGCAGATACAAAATTATTGGATAAGTAGTATGCTACAGCCGGTTCAACTACAACCATGAATCCTGGAATGATTGGTAGTGCAGGAGGTGGCATGCCTATTAATAACATGCAACCTTCTCAAGCAATAACTTTTATTATTTGTACTTCTGGTTATTTTCCAAGTCAAAATTAAATGTTAATTATGAAACGGATAAATCATATATTAACCTTGAGTTTTGTTTTAATTTGGGTGTCTAGTTTTTCGCAAAGCATTACACTTAACGCTTGTCATGCTTTAATTGAAAATCAAGATTATATATTTAATCAAATATTCTTGGATGCAACAGGTAGAAATACTTTCGAAACAGATCCTGTAGATGATAACTCGCCATGCGTTGGTATTGGTAATTGTGAGTTTCAAATTGCATGGAATGAAACTAATTTGCGTTGGGAAATTTATGCAGATGATGGTAATGGAACGTTTGTTAACACACACGTGTTATACTATAATACAACAGCGTCCTTGACAAATCCACTTAGTTTAAGTTTAGGTGATTGGGTTGAGGAAACTGCCGTAACAGAATCTCTTTGTGGCGCCATAAATTCTTTAACAGGGGATGTTCAAGACACAACTTTAGGTGTAGATAGTTTTTCAACGGGAAGTCTAATTAGAATTTATCCTAACCCGGCAAAGACGATGGTAACCATTGGAGGTTTTGATAGTTTGGAATTCCAGAAAATAGACTTTTATGATATTTCTGGTCGACTTATATGGTCTAATGTTGAAGTGAAATCCGAAATAGATGTGACTAAATTGTCTCAAGGAGTTTACTTTATTCAATTAACCACCAAAAATCGGGTGCTATTGAAAAAAGTAGTGGTACAATAAATAAAAAAGCTATCTCTAAATTGTTTCCTATATAGGATGTAAACATTTTTTAGGGATAGCTTTTGAATTATAATCTAATTTTCGACGTATTTTTTGCTTTCTATTACGTCAAGTAGTATGATTATTTTAAACTTAAAATTAATTACTTATTTTGACCCTATTTCATATAAGTTATTCCTATTCTTTCTTAGGCTTAAATATAAAGGCGGTTGGAAATGTGTTTTTAACTTTTACTAATGCTCGATCAGCCTCCAAACGCGTTCTAAAATTTCCAACCCATATTTTATAGTTTGGTGTTTCGTAAACAAGTTTCGATGACATTTCTAAGTTCAAAGCTTTAAAATTACTTTGTGTGGTTTCTGCTCCACTTCTCTGTCCAGAATAAATTTGGATTCTATAACGGTCAGAAGTGTTTTCTGAGGCGTTAATTGTCTTCTTTAAATTTAACAATTGCTCAATTTCTTTGTCTTGATTTATAGTTACGTTGCCTTGTTGAGCAAAACTTAGGCTTGTAAATAATACAGTAAACCCAAGGGTGTAAAGACTGTTTTTAGAGTTCAATATTTTCATTTTCAAGGTTGTTTAATGCAAAGGTATGTGATAAAAACTGATTTTTATAGCGATTTATTATTTAGAATACCTCTAAATTACCAATTAACACTTCGCTAACATTTCTCAAATCGACTTTTAATACTATTTTTGCGAGTGATTTTATAATTGTAATTTTGTTTACATCAGTGAAAAAATCGTACCAAACTAAAGAAGTTAATTCAACCATTAATATGAAACAGGTGAGTGACCGTAAGTTAAGTAGAAATGTGCTTACATTAAGTTTAATTTTTATCCTAACACTTTCAACCTCTATTTTCGCTCAAGATGGCGATCCTGAAAAGGGGAAATCATTGTTCAATACCAATTGTGCTGCTTGTCATCAGTTAGATAAGAAGATGACAGGGCCAGCTTTGCGTAATATTGAGCAGATTCTAGAGGAAGAACAAGGTTTAGATAGAGAATGGATAGCTGCATGGATTCGTAATAGTTCTGCTGTTATCAAGTCTGGAGATGCTTATGGAAAAAAGATTTTCGATGAGTATGGAGGAGCGGCAATGACAGCCTTCCCACAATTGTCTGATCAGGATATTAGCGATATTTTAGCTTATACAGCTCAAGAGCGTACAGTTGCTGCGCCTGCTGCTGTTGCTGGTGGAGCTGCGACTGCAGCAACATCTGATTCCGGAATATCAAATAAAGTTATTTTAGGTGCTTTAGCATTGCTTTTTGCTTTATTGGCAGTTTCTTTAGTGTTAGTAAGACGTACTTTAACACGTTTTGCAGATGCTAAGGGAGTAGATGTTTCTGAAACAAAAGGGACTCCAATTTGGAAGGCATATATTCAAAATCAATTCTTAGTATTAGTAACAGTAGTTCTTTTATTGTTAGCTAGTGGATATTACGTGTATGGTTATTTCATGCAAGTAGGTGTTGATCAAGGTTATCAACCGGTTCAACCTATCCATTTTTCGCATAAAATTCACGCAGGCGATAATGGAATAGATTGTAAATTCTGTCACTCTTCAGCTAGAGTTAGTAAGACTTCTGGGATTCCATCTTTAAATGTTTGTATGAACTGTCATAAATCTATTTATGAAGTTGCAGAATCAACAGCTACTGAAGAGTATAGTAAAGAGTTTTACGATGGTGAGATTGCAAAATTATACGCGGCAGCAGGATGGAGTGATGAAGATCAAGCATACACCGGTGAAGCACAGCCTGTGAAATGGGTAAGAATTCATAATCTGCCAGACTTCGCTTACTTTAACCACTCGCAACACGTAACCGTTGGAGGTTTAGAGTGTCAAACTTGTCACGGTCCAGTTGAAACTATGGAAATTATGTCGCAATATTCTCCATTAACAATGGGGTGGTGTATAGACTGTCATAGAAGTACTGATGTAAAAGTTGAAGACAATGCTTACTATACCAAAATACACGAAGAGTTATCTAAGAAGTATGGTGTAGAAAAGCTTACAGTAGCTCAAATGGGAGGTTTAGAATGTGGTAAATGTCACTACTAAATTCACATTAGAGATATAAAATAAATAAAAAATAATAAGAAGTAATTCATTATATAATATGTCATCAAACAAGAAATACTGGAAAAGTGTTGAAGAGCTAAATGAAAATAGCTCTATTGTTGAGGCGCTACAACAAAACGAGTTTGTTAACGAAATTCCAACCGATGAGTTTTTAGGTGATAAAAGTTCATTAGAGAGTTCTAAAACAACACGTCGTGATTTCTTAAAATATGTTGGTTTTAGTACAGCTGCAGCATCGCTTGCTGCTTGTGAAGGACCAGTAGTTAAATCCATTCCTTATGTTGTGCAACCGGAAGAAATTATTCCTGGTGTAGCTAACCACTATGCAACAACAATAGCCGATGGTTTTGACTTTGCTAGCGTATTAGTGAAAACTCGTGAAGGTCGTCCAATTAAAATTGAAAACAATACTTTGGCAGCTACTAAAGGTGGAGCAAATGCTAGAGTAAATGCATCGGTTTTAAGTCTGTACGATAGCTTGAGAGTGCAAGGTCCTGTTAAAGGAGAAAGCTATATCTCATGGGAGGATTTGAACTCAGAAGTAACTCAAAAGTTAACTGATGTTAGTGGATCTGGAAAACAAATAGTTTTATTAACACAAACTTTTGCTAGTCCATCTACTTCTAAGTTAATTGGAGAGTTTAAAGAAAAGTATGCTAACGTAAAACATGTGGTTTATGATGCTGTTTCAGAATCAGCTTCATTAGACGCGTTTCAAGCTAAATATAATGAGAGAGGTCTAGCTAACTATGATTTTTCTAAAGCTAACACAATTGTATCGTTTGGTGCTGACTTTTTGAGTGATTGGCAAGGTGGAGGTTTCGACTCGGGTTATGCTAGCGGACGTATTCCTACTGATGGAAAAATGTCACGTCACATTCAATTCGAATCAAACATGTCCTTAACCGGGGCAAATGCCGATAAACGTGTTCCATTAACTCCAACACAACAAAAACTAGCTCTAGCTAAATTATATAGTGAAGTTGTAGGTGGGTCTATTTCTGTAGATTTACCTGAGAATATTTTAGATGCTATTAGCAAAGCAGCTTCTCAACTTAAAAAAGCAGGAAGCAAAGGTGTCGTGGTGACAGGTATTCAAGATGTGAATGCTCAAACAGTAGTTTTTGAAATTAACGAATACTTAAGTTCAAAAGCTTTTGATCCTTCAACACCAATTAAAACTAGACAAGGAAATGATAATGATGTGAAAACTTTAGTTGCTGATATGAAAGCAGGTAAAGTTGGAGCTGTTATTATGAGTGGTGTTAATCCATTATATACTTTACCAAATGCAGCAGAGTTTGCTGAAGGTTTGGCGAATACGGATTTGTCTGTTACTTTCTCTATGAAGGCGGACGAAACATCAACAAAAACACAATATATCGCTGCGGCTCCTCATTATCTTGAATCATGGGGTGACGTAGAATTAAAGAAAGGACATTTTGCTTTAACGCAACCAACTATCCGTCCTTTATTTGATACAAAACAATTTCAAGACGCTTTATTAAGTTGGATGGGTAGCGATGCTTCTTATCACGATTATATCAAGCAAACTTGGGAATCAAGTATCTTAAATGGTGCATCTTTTAGTCAAGCTTTACATGACGGAGTTTTCACTTCTAACGGAAGTGTTACTAGTTCACAAGAAGCAGATACTTTAGTTGGAACTGCTAGTGAAGAAGGTGAAACTACAGTTGAACCAAAAGCTGTTTCAGGTGGTCAAGCTGCCAGAGCATTAGCTTCTGCAACTGCTTCTGAAGGTTTAGAACTTACTTTATATACTAAAGTAGGAATGGGTGATGGGCAACAAGCTAATAACCCTTGGTTACAAGAGTTTCCAGATCCAATTACAAGAACTACTTGGGACAACTATTTAACAGTTTCTAAAGCTGATGCTGATTCGCTAGGACTAAGAAACGAACATATGGCAGATGGTGGACTTAATGGAAGCTATGTAAATATTACTGCTAATGGCGTTACTATAGAAAATGTACCAGTAATTATCCAACCAGGACAGGCAAAAGGTTCTGTTGGTCTTTCGTTTGGTTATGGAAGAACAGTTGGATTAAAAAATGAAATGAAAACAGGTGTTAATGCGTATGCATTATACCAAGATTTTAATACGTTACAAAATGTAAGTGTTACTGCTGCATCAGGAATGCATGAGTTTGCTTGTGTACAACTACACAACACTTTAATGGGGCGTGGAGATATTATTAAAGAAACTTCATTAGAAATCTTCAATACTAAAGATAAAAAAGTTTGGAACCCTCCAACAGTTGTATCTTTAAACCATGTTGAAACAGAGGTTTCTAAAGTGGATCTTTGGGATGAATTTGATCGTACTATCGGGCATCATTTTAACTTATCTATCGATTTGAACGCTTGTACAGGTTGTGGGGCGTGCGTTATTGCTTGTCATGCAGAAAACAACGTTCCTGTTGTAGGTAAATCAGAGATGCGTAAGAGCCGTGATATGCATTGGTTACGTATAGATAGATACTATTCATCTGAAGAATCTTTTGCTGGAGATAACGATAAAAAGAACAATATTTCAGGACTAGGAAGCTCGTTAAGTGAGTTTGGTGAAATGGAGCACGCTTCAGATAACCCTCAAGTAGCTTTCCAACCAGTAATGTGTCAGCATTGTAACCATGCACCTTGTGAAACTGTTTGTCCTGTAGCGGCAACTTCACATGGTCGTCAAGGTCAAAATCACATGGCATATAACCGTTGCGTAGGTACCCGTTACTGTGCGAATAACTGTCCTTATAAAGTACGTCGTTTTAACTGGTTCTTATACGCTAAAAACGATGAGTTCGATTATCATATGAATGATGATTTAGGACGTATGGTTTTAAACCCAGATGTTGTAGTGCGTTCTCGTGGTGTTATGGAAAAATGTTCTATGTGTATTCAAAAGACACAAAAGACTATTCTTGATGCTAAACGTGATGGACGTGTTATTAAGGATGGCGAATTCCAAACTGCTTGTTCTGCTGCATGTGGCAATGGAGCTATGGTATTTGGAGACATCAACGATAAAGAAAGTAAAGTTGCAAAACTTTTAGAAGATAACCGTATGTATCACCTATTAGAACATATTGGCACGAGACCTAATGTGCAGTATCATACTAAAGTGAGAAATACAACCGAAGCATAATAAAAACGAATTAAGAAAATAATTATAGAAGGATTATGGCGTCTCATTACGAAGCACCTATTAGAAGACCTTTAGTTACAGGTGAAAAATCATACCACGATGTATCCGTGGATGTAGCACGACCTGTTGAAGGTAAAGCAAACAAATCTTGGTGGATAGTTTTTTCTATTTCACTTGCAGCGTTTCTCTGGGGAATAGGGTGTATTATTTATACAATTTCAACAGGTATCGGAACCTGGGGTTTAAACAAGACCGTAGGTTGGGCTTGGGATATTACTAACTTCGTTTGGTGGGTTGGTATTGGTCACGCAGGAACTTTAATTTCTGCAGTACTTTTGCTTTTCCGTCAAAAATGGAGAATGGCAATTAACCGTTCTGCGGAAGCAATGACAATTTTTGCTGTTGTACAAGCAGGATTGTTCCCACTAATACATATGGGGCGTCCGTGGTTGGCATATTGGGTATTACCTATACCAAACCAATTCGGATCTTTATGGGTAAACTTTAACTCACCGTTACTTTGGGACGTATTTGCAATTTCTACGTATTTATCGGTTTCATTAGTTTTCTGGTGGACTGGTTTACTTCCTGACTTTGCAATGCTACGTGATAGAGCAGTAAAACCTTTCCAAAAGAAAATTTATTCTTTAGTAAGTTTTGGTTGGTCTGGACGTGCAAAAGACTGGCAGCGTTTTGAGGAAGTATCTTTAGTACTTGCTGGTTTGGCAACGCCTTTAGTACTTTCTGTACATACGATTGTATCTTTTGACTTCGCAACGTCTGTAATACCTGGTTGGCATACTACTATTTTCCCTCCTTATTTCGTTGCAGGTGCGGTATTCTCAGGATTCGCAATGGTAAACACGCTTCTTATTATTATGAGAAAAGTGGTTAACCTTGAAGATTATATTACTATTCAGCACATTGAATTAATGAACATTGTAATTATGATTACAGGTTCTATTGTTGGTGTAGCATATATTACTGAGTTATTTATTGCATGGTATTCTGGAGTAGAGTACGAGCAATATGCCTTCTTAAACAGAGCAACTGGTCCTTACTGGTGGGCATATTGGGCAATGATGACTTGTAACGTATTCTCTCCACAGTTTATGTGGTTTAAGAAATTAAGAACAAGTATTATGTTCTCTTTCATAATCTCAATTGTAGTAAACATTGGAATGTGGTTTGAGCGTTTTGTTATTATCGTAACTTCATTACATAGAGATTACTTACCATCTTCATGGACAATGTTCTCTCCAACTTTTGTAGATATTGGAATTTTTATTGGAACTATAGGATTCTTCTTTGTATTATTCTTATTATATGCTAGAACATTCCCGGTAGTTGCACAAGCTGAAATTAAAACCATTCTAAAATCTTCTGGTGATAAGTATAAAACTTTAAGAGAGTCAGGAAAGAGTTTAGTGGGAACTGGAGTTGATGAAAGAACTTCTGGAAGTCAAGTTAACAAAACTAAAAACGACGAGTAGCAATATGGAAACGTCAAAAGTAATTCACGCTATTTATACAGATGATGATGTTTTAATGAACGCCGTTAAAAGAGTAAGAGCGGAAAAACATCACATTGAAGAGATATATACACCTTTTCCAGTTCATGGACTAGACAAGGCAATGGGCCTAGCGCCAACTAGATTAGCTATAACAGCATTTTTATACGGATCTGTAGGATTAGTAGTAGCAATTTTCATGATGAAATATATCATGATAGAAGACTGGCCTCAAAATATTGGGGGTAAACCAAGTTTTAGCTTCATTGAAAATATGCCAGCCTTCGTACCAATTATGTTTGAGCTAACCGTATTTTTTGCTGCCCACTTAATGGTAATTACATTTTATTTAAGAAGTAAACTGTGGCCATTTAAAGAAGCTGAAAATCCAGATGTAAGAACTACTGATGACCATTTCTTAATGGAAATCCCTGTTCATGGAAATCAAACAGAGTTAGAAAACTTATTGAAAGAAACTGGAGCAGTAGAAATTAAATTAATAGAAAAAGAAGAAGCACATTAATATTGTAATATGAAGAGCTTAGTAAAAATAACGGTTATCGCATTAGTATTCGCATCGTTTGTGGCTTGCCAAAACAAGTCAAAACCTAACTACCAGTTCATGCCTGACATGTATGAATCTGTAGGTTACGAAACGTATTCAGAGTCCGCTGCCTTTACAAATGGTGTAGAAGCCCAATTGCCTGTTGAAGGAACGGTGCCTAGAGGACATAAACCTTTTGATTACGAGAATACCATTGATGGGTATAATTTAGCAAAAGCTAATTTAATGAGTCCATTAGATTCGACTCAAGTTGATTTAGTTCGTGCCAAAGGATTATATGATATTTATTGTGGAATTTGTCACGGAACTAAAGGTGATGGACAAGGAAACCTAGTGAAAAGAGAAAAGATTCTTGGTATACCTAAGTACGATGATATAGGAAGAGCTATTACGGCTGGAAGTATATATCATGTAATTTACTACGGTAAAAACACTATGGGTTCGTATGCAAACCAACTTAATGAAGAAGAACGTTGGCAAGTGGTTGCTTATGTATTAGATTTAAAAGCTAAATTAGAAAAGTAAGAAAGATAAAGATTCAATATAGATATGTACACATTCTCAAATAAATTAAAGACATTTTCTATTGCCTTAATGATTTTAGGTCTATTAGGCGTAGGATATGGTTTTATGACATCTCATAAATCTTTTGAAGAAGTTGAAACCATGCTTGCAGAAGAAGCGTCTCATCATGGTGGAGATCATGCTGTAGTTTCAGAACATTCAGATAAAGGTCATGAAACAAATGGACAAGATGGTATTGCTCAAGTGGATGAACACTCAGAACACGTAAAGCATGTACAGCATCAAATAGCAAATAGACCTTGGTCTGCATTATATGTAGCAGCCTTTTTCTTTTTTATGATCGCTCTGGGAGTGTTGGCTTTTTATGCTATTCAAATTGCATCTCAATCAGGTTGGTCTCCGGTACTATTTAGAGTCATGGAGGGAATTACAGCTTATGTATTACCAGGAGGTGTTATTGTGTTAGCAATAGCATTAGCCTCTGGACTTATAGGTCATTACAATATTTTTGTTTGGATGGATCCAGATGTAGTTGCTAACGACAAGTTACTACAAGGAAAAGCTAATTATTTAAGTATAGGTTGGTTTGCAGTTAGAGGAATAATTTTTATTGCAGGTTGGGCTTTATACAGACATTTCGCCCGTAAGTTCTCAATAGCTAATGATACAGCTACAGACGAGAGTAACTTTAAAAAAGCATTCCGTATTTCGGCCGCATTCTTAGTATTCTTTATCTATACAGAATCTATTATGTCGTGGGATTGGATTATGAGTGTTGATCCACACTGGTTCAGTACCCTATTTGGATGGTATGTATTTGCAGGAATGGCGGTAAGTGGTATTACAGTAATTGCTTTTGTAGCCTTATATCTAAAATCTAGAGGTCATTTAGAGGTAGTTAATGATAGTCACATTCATGACTTAGCAAAATTCATGTTCGGATTTAGTATTTTTTGGGCGTACTTATGGTTCTCTCAATTTATGTTAATCTGGTATGCGAATATTCCTGAAGAAGTAACATACTTTATTACTCGTATAGAAGATTACAACATCCTTTTCTTTGGAATGTTGGTATTAAACTTTGTTTTCCCATTCTTAGTATTAATGAATAGTGATTACAAACGTCTACCATGGTTTGTTGTAATGTCTGGTGTTATTATAATAGTAGGACACTTCGTAGATGTATATGTTATGATTATGCCGGCAACAGTTGGAGATAGATGGGCTTTTGGTATTCCAGAAATCGCATCAGTAATGTTATTTTTAGGCTTATTCCTATTCGTTACATTTACGGCTTTAACTAAAGCACCATTAGTAGTAAAAAGAAATCCATTTTTGAAGGAAAGTGAACATTTCCATTATTAAGAAACTTAATTAAAGAAGAGAAAAGACAATGACAGCTTTTTTAACAATTATAATAGTAATTTTTGTGGCTATTGCCATTTGGCAAATGGTTAAAATATTTGATTTGGCTCAAGTAGGCGTTTCAGATACACAGATAGCAACAGATAAAGATAATAAGGTAAATGCCTATATCATGTTAGCCTTCTTGGCTTTCATATATATCTTAACCTTTATATGTTTTATTTATTGGGGTGATCTACCTTTATTATCAAACGCTGCTTCAGAACATGGCTCGCAAATTGATAATTTGATGATTATCACCTTAGTTATTCTTTTTATCGTGCAATTTATTACACAGTATTTATTGCATTACTTTGCCTTTAAATACAGAGGTGAAAAAGGTAAAAAAGCTTTATTCTATGCAGATAATAATACCTTAGAGGCTATCTGGACTATTATTCCTGTTATTGTATTATCAGGTCTAATTATCTATGGATTGTTTACTTGGACCTCTATTATGAATATAAGTGAAGATGAAGATCCTTTAATTATCGAATTATATGCTCAACAGTTTAACTGGAAAGCCCGTTACGGTGGAAACGATAATACTTTAGGTAAAGCAAACGTGAGGCTTATAAATCTTGACAATGCTAATATTTTAGGATTAGATGAATCTGATCCAAATGGTCAAGATGATATTATTGTTTCCGAAGTACATTTACCAGTAGGTAGACCAGTATTATTTAAAATCAGGTCTCAAGATGTATTGCACTCTGCTTACATGCCTCACTTTAGAGCACAAATGAACTGTGTTCCTGGTATGATTACTCAATTTGGATTTACTCCAACTATTACTACTGCAGAAATGAGACAAACTCCAGAGATGGTTGAGAAAGTGTCTAAAATCAATAAAATTAGAGCAGAAAAGAGTAAAGAATTAGCTGCTAATGGCGAAGAAGCTTTAGATCCTTACGAGTTTCATTACTTGTTATTATGTAATAAAATTTGTGGTAAATCTCATTACAACATGCAAATGAACATAATTGTTGAAACTCAAGAAGAGTACGATGCATGGATAAAAGAACAAAAAGAATTTAAAGATTCTTTGATTAAGTAAATTAAGAAACGGTTTTAAAAAGTATATAAATAGATTATGTCAACACACGCAGATACTCACGCACACGAAGAAAATGAAGGGCATCATCATAAAGAGACATTCATAACTAAATACATATTTAGTCAAGATCATAAAATGATCTCTAAACAATACCTTATTACTGGTACCCTTATGGGTATTATAGGGGTGTTAATGTCGGTTATGTTTCGTATACAAATTGCATGGCCTGAAGAACCAAATGTGTTATTTGAAGCTTTATTAGGAAAATGGGCACCGGATGGTGTTATGGATGCTGATGTTTATTTAGCTTTAGTAACTATCCATGGTACCATAATGGTATTCTTTTTATTAACTGCTGGTTTAAGTGGAACCTTTAGTAACCTTTTAATTCCATTACAAATTGGAGCACGAGATATGGCTTCAGGGTTTTTAAACATGGTGTCTTATTGGTTATTCTTTTTATCTGCAATAATCATGTTAGGTTCCTTATTTGTTGAAGCAGGACCTGCAGCAGCTGGATGGACTATTTACCCACCGCTAAGTGCTTTGCCAATGGCTCAGCCTGGATCTGGAATGGGAATGACATTGTGGTTGATTTCTATGGCTATCTTTATTGCTTCCTCATTATTAGGATCATTAAACTATATTGTTACTGTAATAAACCTTAGAACTAAAGGTATGTCTATGACAAGACTTCCTTTAACGATTTGGGCATTCTTTGTAACAGCTATTATTGGTGTAGTTGCATTCCCTGTATTATTATCAGCTGCCTTATTGCTAATAATGGATAGAAGCTTTGGAACATCATTTTTCCTATCTGATATATTCATTCAAGGAGAGGTGTTGCATTATCAAGGAGGTTCGCCAGTATTGTTTGAACACTTATTCTGGTTCTTAGGACACCCAGAGGTATATATTGTTATTTTACCAGCAATGGGAATTGTTTCTGAAATTTTAGCATCAAATTCACGTAAACCTATTTTCGGTTACCGTGCCATGATTGCTTCTATTTTGGCAATTGCATTTTTATCTACAATTGTTTGGGGACACCACATGTTCGTTTCTGGAATGAATCCATTCTTAGGGTCTGTATTTACATTTACTACCTTATTAATTGCTATTCCTTCTGCAGTTAAAGCGTTCAACTGGATAACAACCATATGGAAGGGTAATATTCAAATGAATACCGCCATGTTATTTTCTATAGGTTTCGTTTCAACGTTTATTACGGGTGGTCTAACTGGTATTATTTTAGGAGATAGTGCTTTAGACATTAATGTTCACGATACTTATTTCGTTATTGCTCACTTCCACTTAGTAATGGGTATTTCTGCCCTTTATGGAATGTTTGCAGGAGTTTATCATTGGTATCCAAAAATGTTTGGTAGAATGATGAATAAAAATCTAGGTTATATCCATTTCTGGGTAACAGCTATCTGTGCTTATGGAGTGTTTTTCCCAATGCACTTTATTGGGATGGCAGGATTACCAAGACGTTACTATACTAACTCAGCTTTCCCTTTATTTGACGATTTAGCTGATGTTAACGTTGTAATTACAGTATTCGCAATTATTGGATCTATTTTCCAAATTGTATTCTTATATAATTTCTTTGTGAGTATGTTCTATGGAAAAAAGGCAACTCAAAACCCATGGAGATCTACTACATTAGAATGGACAACTCCAGTAAAACATATACACGGAAACTGGCCAGGAGCTATTCCTCATGTATACCGTTGGCCATACGATTACAGTAAGCCTGGACATGATGATGATTTTGTCCCTCAAAATGTTCCTTTAAAAGAAGGAGAAGAAGAATTACATCATTAAGATTCCTCGATATTAAGATGAATTTTATAAAGACCTTTAAGCGACTATGTCATTTAAAGGTCTTTTTTTGTGTTCCTGTTTTAACACCTACAATCGATTCATAAAATCTAAAAAGCCTTTCACTCAAATGAGAAAGGCTTTTTCTTTATATTTACAAAAAGAAATAATAGTTCTATTTTATCTTTGTACATTCCTTTTTAAGATAAAAGGAATGTGCCTAAAAATAATTAAACCTTTATTCCTGTATTCACGGGATGTATTATGAATGAAAATCTAGATCCTACCGGAGAAAACTTTAGTCCAGAAGAGTTGGACGTGGAAAAAAAATTAAGGCCTTTATCTTTTGACGATTTTACAGGACAGGATCAAGTATTGGAAAATCTTCAAATATTTGTTCAAGCGGCAAACTTAAGAGATGAAGCTTTAGATCATACCCTGTTTCATGGACCTCCTGGATTGGGAAAAACTACCTTAGCACACATACTAGCTAGTGAATTAAATGTTGGTATAAAAGTTACTTCCGGACCTGTCCTTGACAAACCAGGAGATTTAGCTGGGCTCTTAACTAACCTTGACGAAAGGGATGTGCTTTTTATTGATGAAATCCATCGTTTAAGTCCTATTGTAGAAGAATATCTGTATTCAGCTATGGAGGATTATAAAATTGATATAATGATTGAATCAGGACCTAATGCTAGAACTGTTCAGATAAATCTAAATCCCTTCACATTAGTGGGGGCTACAACCCGTTCAGGGCTATTAACAGCTCCTATGAGGGCACGTTTTGGTATTCAAAGTAGATTACAATATTATAACACCGAATTACTAACCACCATAGTTCAACGTAGTGCATCCATTTTAAAAGTACCAACATCTATGGAGGCAGCAGTGGAAATTGCAAGTAGAAGTAGGGGAACACCTAGAATAGCGAATGCTTTGCTGCGTAGAGTTCGCGATTTTGCACAAATTAAGGGCAATGGGCAAATAGATATTAAAATTGCAAAGTTTGCATTAGAAGCACTCCATGTTGACGCTTATGGTTTAGATGAAATGGATAATAAAATTTTAACGACCCTAATTGATAAATTTAAAGGTGGTCCAGTTGGAATTACTACTTTAGCGACAGCAGTTAGTGAAAGTGCTGAGACCATTGAAGAAGTATATGAGCCTTTCTTAATTCAAGAAGGTTTTATTATGAGAACACCTAGAGGTAGAGAGGTAACAGAATTAGCCTATAAACACCTAGGTAAGATTAAAGGTCCAATTCAAGGAGGACTGTTCGAGTAAGTTTGAAAAATTCCAATAGATGAATTCAAAATCTAGATATTCAGAATTAATTAAATCCGAAGCTAAACGCCTCGGATTTTTGTCTTGTGGAATAAGTAAAGCGCAGTTTTTAGAAGAAGAGGCTCCAAGGTTAGAAAAATGGCTTAAAAACAATAATAATGGTACCATGCAATACATGGAAAATCATTTTGACAAGCGATTAGACCCAACAAAATTGGTAGAAGGCTCTAAAAGTGTCGTGTCGTTATTATTGAATTATTTCCCGGAAAAAACTCAAACTTCCGACAGTTATAAGCTTTCAAAATATGCGTATGGTACCGATTATCATTTCATAATAAAAGATAAATTAAAGTCTCTGTTACATTTCATTCAAGATGAAATAGGCGAGGTTGATGGACGTGCTTTTGTTGATTCTGCTCCAGTCCTAGACAAAGCATGGGCGGCAAAATCCGGACTTGGATGGATTGGTAAACATTCCAATCTTTTAACTCAGCAAGTTGGTTCCTTTTATTTTATTGCTGAATTAATTATAGATTTAGAATTGGAATATGATGGTATTACTTCAGACCATTGCGGAACATGTACAAAATGCATCGATGCTTGCCCTACCCAAGCCATTACTGATCCTTTTGTAGTGGATGGAAGTAAATGTATTTCGTACTTTACTATCGAGTTAAAAGAAAATATTCCTACCGAGTTTAAAGGTCAGTTTGAAGATTGGATGTTTGGCTGCGATATTTGTCAAGATGTTTGTCCATGGAATAGGTTTTCAAAACCACATAAAGAACCTCTTTTTAATCCCCACCCAGAATTACTTTCAATGACTAAAAAAGATTGGGACGAAATTACTGAAGATACATTTAGGAAAGTTTTTCAGAAATCAGCGGTTAAACGCACTAAGTTTTCTGGTCTAAAACGCAACATCAATTTCCTAAAAGATTAGGCTTTAAGTTTCAGTATTCTTACATTTGTGGGTTCAGAATTTTTCTGAATGAAGCTTAAATCAATAGCTAATATGAGCAAACAAAGTAAACGTAGAGAAGCCTTAGTATATCACGCAAAGCCTACACCAGGTAAAATAGAAGTTATTCCAACCAAAAAATATTCCTCCCAAAGAGATTTATCTTTAGCTTATTCGCCAGGGGTCGCCGAGCCTTGTTTGGAAATTGCTAAAGATGTAAACAATGTCTATAAATATACGGCCAAAGGAAATTTGGTTGCAGTAATATCCAACGGAACTGCCGTTTTAGGACTTGGAAATATTGGGCCTGAAGCTTCTAAACCAGTGATGGAAGGAAAAGGCTTATTATTTAAAATTTTCGCAGATATAAATGTTTTCGACATAGAGGTAAATACCGAAGATGTTGAAGAATTTATTCAAACCGTAAAAATGATTGCTCCAACTTTTGGAGGTATTAATTTAGAAGATATAAAGGCACCTGAAGCTTTTGAAATAGAAAGACGATTAAAGGAAGAACTGGATATTCCAGTTATGCACGACGATCAACATGGTACGGCTATAATTTCTGCAGCAGCATTGTTGAATGCTTTGGAACTTTCGAATAAAAAAATAGAAGACGTACGTGTTGTTATTAGTGGGGCTGGTGCTGCTGCTATTTCATGTACTAGATTATATCAAGCTTTTGGAGCTAAACGCGAAAATATAGTTATGCTTGATAGTAAAGGAGTTATTAGACAGAGCAGAGAAGATTTGACAGATGAAAAGGCTGAATATGCTACACACCGAGAAATCGATACGCTGTCTGAAGCTATGGTAAATGCCGATGTGTTTGTTGGTCTTTCAAAAGCAGATATCGTTACTCCTGAAATGTTATTATCCATGGCGGAAAACCCTATTGTTTTTGCTATGGCCAACCCAGATCCAGAAATAGACTATCAATTAGCTGTCGATACGAGAGACGATATCATTATGGCTACAGGACGATCTGACCATCCAAACCAAGTAAATAATGTTCTTGGATTCCCGTTTATTTTTAGGGGAGCATTAGATGTAAGAGCTACAAAAATTAACGAAGCTATGAAAATGGCAGCAGTGGTAGCATTAGCTAATTTGGCGAAAGAACCTGTTCCAGAACAAGTGAATATTGCCTATGGTGAAACCCGTTTAACTTTTGGGAAAGAATACATTATTCCTAAACCTTTTGACCCAAGACTAATTGCCGAAGTACCACCAGCGGTAGCAAAAGCTGCCATGGAAAGTGGTGTTGCCCAAGAGCCAATTGAAAATTGGGAAAAATATAAGGATGAACTTTTAGAGCGATTAGGTTCAGATAATAAATTAGTTAGACTTTTATTAAATAGAGCTAAAATTAATCCTAAAAGAGTGGTTTTTGCTGAAGCAGACCATTTAGATGTTTTAAAAGCGGCTCAAATTGTACATGATGAAGGGATTGCTATTCCTATTCTTTTGGGTAGACGTGATGTTATTGAAAGACTAAAAGAAGAGATTGATTTCGATGCTGATGTAGAGATTATTGATCCAAAATCGGATGAGGAGGAGGAACGAAAAAATAAATACGCTGAAGTTTATTGGGGACAACGAAACAGAAGAGGAATCACTTTGTATTCAGCTCAAAAAATAATGAGAGAACGCAACTATTTCGCAGCCATGATGGTGAACGAAGGTGATGCTGATGCGATGATTTCTGGGTATTCTAGAAGTTATCCTTCAGTAGTTGCTCCTGTACTAGAACTTATAGGATTAGCTCCAGATTCTACAAGAATTGCAACCACAAATTTAATGATAACACAACGTGGTCCATTGTTTTTAAGTGATACTGCAATAAACATAAATCCAACAGCAGAAGATTTAACCAAAATCACCCAAATGACGGCGGGCGTGGTTAAAATGTTTGGATTGGAACCAGTTATGGCTATGATTTCTTATTCTAACTTTGGTTCATCTAAAAATCAAACAGCCAACAAGGTAAGGGAAGCAGTTAGCTACTTACATAAAAGACATCCTAATTTGGCAGTAGATGGCGAGCTTCAAGCTGACTTTGCTTTAAATAGGGAAATGCTACAGGATATCTTCCCGTTTTCTAAATTGGCTGGTAAGAAAGTAAACACTCTAATATTTCCAAATCTAGAATCGGCTAATATTACCTATAAATTGTTAAAAGAGCTATACAAAGCAGATTCAATTGGACCAATTATGATGGGGTTAAAAAAACCTGTTCACATCCTTCAACTAGATGCTAGTGTAGACGAAATTGTTAACATGACTGCAATTGCCGTTATTGATGCGCAACAAAAAGAAAAACAAGCTAAATCTTTAGACGCATTAGAGAAATAAAGGGCATTATAGTGTAAATAATTTTATTACATTTGAGAGTTTACTAAAATTTTGTTAATGATTACACATATTCAAGGAAAGCTTGTAGAGAAAAATCCAACAGATGTTGTTATAGATTGTAATGGTGTTGGTTATTTGTTGAACATTTCTTTGCATACGTTTTCACATATACCAGATCAAGAAAACATCAAATTATACACTCATCTCCAAGTTAAAGAGGATTCCCATACTTTATTTGGGTTTTCTTCTTTAGCTGAAAGGGAGATTTTTAGATTATTAATTTCTGTAAGTGGAGTAGGAGCTAGTATAGCCAGAACCATGTTGTCTTCATTAACACCTAAACAAGTAAGAGAAGGAATTGCTGTAGGAGATGTTGCATTAATTCAATCTATAAAAGGAATTGGTGCAAAAACAGCTCAACGAGTAATTTTGGATTTAAAAGACAAAATTTTGAAAGTTTACGATATTGATGAACTTTCAACCCCTAAAAGCAATACAAACAAGGACGAAGCGTTATCTGCTTTAGAAGTTCTTGGATTTAATAAAAAACAATCCGAACGTGTGGTGGAGAAAATTGTATCCAGCCAACCAGATGCTAGTGTAGAAGATATTATCAAACAGGCCTTAAAAAAATTGTAAAAGATTTGAGTGCAACCCATACAAAGTATTTAAAAACAAGCAGACAAAATTTTCTATTAAGCGCGTTATTGCTTTTTAGTCTTTATTCGTTCTCTCAGGTAATACCAACACCTCAGGACTCTACAAGTACGGGGTTTTCTTTAGGAAATATACACATGCCTAATCCTTCAAGTATTGAGTCCAAATATACCTACGATCCTCTAACAGATAGATATATTTATACAGAAAGCGTAGGGAAATTTAATATTAAATACCCCATAATTTTAACGCCTGAAGAGTTTAGAGAACTTGTTTTACAGGAAAACTTAAAAGCTTACTATAAAGAAAAAATTGACGCATTTGAAGGTAAAAAAGCAGGTACTGAAGACGGCCAGAAGGATTTATTGCCTGAATTTTATGTTAGATCTGGATTGTTTGAAACAATATTTGGAGGAAATACTATAAATGTTGTTCCTCAAGGATCGGTAGAAATGGATTTGGGTGTGTTGTTTACCAAACAAGATAATCCAACATTCTCACCTCAAAACAGAAGTAATTTTACTTTCGACTTTGACCAGCGAATTAGTTTAAGCTTACTTGGTAAAGTAGGAACTAGATTGCAAGTAACAGCGAACTACGACACTCAATCTACCTTCGATTTCCAAAACCTAATAAAATTAGAATACACTCCAACCGAAGATGATATCATCCAGAAAATTGAGGTAGGTAACGTTAGTATGCCATTAAACAGTTCTTTAATTACAGGAGCTCAAAGTTTATTTGGTGTAAAAGCGCAATTGCAATTTGGTAAAACAACCATTACAGGGGTGTTTTCTGAACAAAAATCTGACACTAGAACGGTAATTGCCCAAGGCGGAGGAACGCTTGAAGAATTTGATTTTTTCGCTAGGGACTACGACGAGAACAGGCATTATTTCTTATCACATTACTTTAGAGATAACTACGATAAGAGTTTGGAAAACTATCCATTTATCAATTCCAATGTGCAAATTACTAGAATTGAAGTTTGGATAACAAATAGAAACAATAATACAGAAAATGTTAGAAATATTGTTGCATTACAGGATTTAGGAGAGTCAAATCCAGATCCGAATGCCAATAATATTTTATTGCAACCTATACCTCCAGGATTCATAAATGTAGGTCCTAATGCATATCCAAGTAATAAAAATAACGACTATGATCCAACAAAAATAGGCTCAGGTTCTGTACTTACTCAACAAATTCGAGATATTGCTACCGTACAACAAGGTTTTGGTAGTTTGTCTGGCCAAGTTAATGAGGGTTCAGATTACGCCAAACTAGAAAACGCAAAAAAATTACAACAAGGTCAAGAATTTACTTTAAATCCGCAATTAGGTTATATTTCCTTAAATCAAAGATTAAATAACGACGAGGTTTTAGCGGTTGCATTCCAATATACGGTTGGAGGACAAGTGTACCAAGTAGGTGAATTTGCTAACGATGGCTTAGATGCTACAGGCGTAAATACAGATCCAAGTGGCATAACTACCGTAACCAACAATACATTAGTTCTAAAATTATTAAAGAGCCCGATTACAAATGTTAATCAGCCAATTTGGGACTTAATGATGAAGAACATCTATAACACAGGTGCATATCAATTAAGTCAAGACGATTTTAAACTAAATATATTTTATAACGAAGCTTCTCCTTTAAACTTTATCACGCCTGTCGGAGGAGGTACTTTTGGGGTTGATGTTAATGGAAATCCAATTACAGGAAGCACGCCGCCGGGAGATTTAATTGAAAATACGACATTATTAAGATTATTTAATTTAGATAGATTAAATTTCAACGGCGACCCGCAAACTAGTGGAGATGGATTTTTCGATTTTGTTCCAGGGGTAACTGTTATTCCTGAAAATGGAAAAATAATTTTCACCAAAGCAGAGCCTTTTGGGAAATATTTATTTGACAAATTAGCTCTTGGAGGTGAGGATTATAACAACGACTTAACCTATAACGATAACCAAGCTAAATATGTTTATGACATTCTTTATAAGCAGACTAAAACAGCCGCATTAGAAGCAGCAGAAAAGAACAAGTTTAAAATTAAAGGACGTTATAAATCCTCAGGTGGAGACGGAATACCAATAGGAGCATTTAACGTGCCTCGTGGTTCAGTTAAAGTAACAGCCGGTGGTAGAATGTTGGTTGAAGGTATTGATTATACCGTAAACTATATGCAAGGGACTGTCCAGATATTAGATGAAGCATTAAAAGCGTCTAATACACCTATTCAAGTTACAACTGAAAACAATGCGGTTTTTGGACAACAAACAAAGCGTTTTACTGGTTTTAACGTAGACCATCAATTTAGTGATAACTTTGTAATTGGTGCTACTTGGCTTCATTTAAATGAAAGGCCAATCACACAAAAAGCTAACTATAATCAAGAACCAATCAATAACCATATTTTTGGAATTAATGGAAATTTTTCTACTGAAGTACCATTTTTCACAAGATTGGTTAATAAATTACCAAACATAGACACAGATGTGCCATCAAATCTTTCGCTTAGAGGAGAGTTTGCTTATTTAACACCTGGTTCTCCAAAAGGAACGGAGTTTAACGGTGAAGCAACTTCTTATGTAGACGATTTTGAAGGCTCTCAAAATTCCATCGATTTAAAATCACCTCAATCATGGTTCTTATCTAGTAGACCCCATGGAATTAATGGGAATAATGATAACATTAACGGAATAGAACAGGGCTTCAACAGAGCCATGTTAAACTGGTACAATATCGACCCAATTTTTTACGGAAGCAGAAGTCCAAATGGTATTTCGGACGACGATATTTCTAATCTTTATACAAGCCGTGTTTTCATTCAAGAATTGTTCCCAAATCAAGATGTTGCTCAAGGACAATCTACTGTAGTTAATACTTTAGATTTAGCATATTATCCTGAAGAAAGAGGGCCATATAATTTCCAAACTACAGATATTGATATTAACAGCAATACTTTGTTAGACCCACAGAAGAGTTGGGCAGGTATAACAAGAGCTTTAACTTCAACGGATTTTGAACAAGCGAATGTGGAATATATCGAATTCTGGCTACAGGATCCTTTCCAAGAAAACACTTCTAATCCTGGAGGGAAACTTGTATTTAACTTAGGTAATATTTCAGAAGATATTGTAAAGGATGGTAGGAAATTATATGAAAATGGTTTGCCTGCTGACGGAAATGTAATTGGTGTTTTACCGGTTTCAGATTCATGGGGAACGGTTTATCCTCAAAACCAATCCTTAATTTATGCCTTCGACACTAACGGACAAGAACGAGCTAATCAAGATGTGGGCTACGATGGATATAATGACGCAGAAGAAAGACTAGCATTTCCTGATTTTGCGGCTTTAGACGATCCTTCAAATGATAATTATAAGTATTTCCTGAATACTGAAGGAGATATTTTTGAAAGATACAAACGATATAATGGCGTAGAAGGAAACTCTCCTTCTGAATTTTCAGATACCAATCGTGGCTCTACAACTCAACCAGATGTAGAAGATATTAATCGTGATAACACTATGAATACCATAGATAGTTATTATGAGTACGAATTAAATTTGACCCCTGGTACTTTAAATATCAACAATCCATATATAGTTGATATTAAGCAAGATCAAGTTAGAACCTTACCTAATGGCCAAACTGTTACTCCAAGATGGATACAGTTTAGAATTCCTGTTTCAGATTATACTGGAGCAATTGGAGGAATTTCGGACATGAGGTCTATTCGTTTTTCACGTATGTATTTAAAGGAGTTTTCTGAAAAAACAGTTTTTAGATTTGGTACTTTAGATTTAGTAAGAAGTGACTGGAGAAGATACGGCCTAACTTTAGATGAGGATGGTGGAGATCCTAATTTAGATAATACAGAGTTTTCAGTAGGTGTTATTGGAACCATCGAAAACGATGGAATATACATTTCTCCTCCAGGAGTAGAACCTGAAGAGTATTATAACAACAACACCGTTATTCGTCAGAACGAACAATCTTTAGTGTTAAGAGTTTGCGACCTAGAATCTCATGATGCAAGAGCCGTTTACAAAAATATTAATGTAGACATGCGCCAATTTAAACGTTTAAGAATGTTTATTCATGCTGAAGAAGGTGATATCACAGGTTTAGACGATGAGGACTTGGTTGGTTTTATAAGAATGGGTAACGATTTAACCCAAAACTACTATCAAATAGAAGTACCACTTAAAGTTAGCGCCGGAACAAGTAGAGAATTGCTTTGGCCAACTGAAAACGAAATAAATTTAGCTTTAAGTTTACTTCAGGATATTAAATCAAAAGGGATTAGCAACGGAACCCTTGCAAATCCAACCCCAACTTTTTATGATGTTATTGATGATGCATTAAGTGAAAATCCAGTTCCGGAATATGCACCCTATGTACTTGGTCAGGAACGTATAGGTATTATTGGTAATCCAAATTTTGGAGACATTAGAACTTTGATGGTTGGAGTTAAAAACGCAGCAGGTGTAGATAAATGTGCGGAATTGTGGTTTAACGAATTGCGCTTATCCGATATGGATAACGAAGGAGGTTGGGCAGCAATTTTAACCATGGATACTAACTTTGCAGATTTTGCCAATGTAAGCGCTACAGGAAGAAAAAGCACTACTGGTTTTGGTTCCATTGAACAAGGTCCAAATCAGAGGAGTAGAGAAGATGTGGAACAATATGATGTTGTAACAAACGTAAATATTGGTCAATTACTACCACCAAAATGGGGCATTCAAATTCCTTTTAATTATGGGCAAGGAGAAGAATTGATCACGCCGAAGTACGATGAATACTATAAAGATTTAACTTTAGAATCCAGGTTAGACGCTGCAACTTCTAGTGAAGAGGAAGATGATATTAGAGAGCAATCTGAAAATTATACAAAACGTAGAAGTATAAACTTTATAGGTGTTAGAAAAATTAAAACCAACGATTCTAAAGCTCGATTCTACGATGTAGAAAACTTGACATTTAATTATTCCTACAATAAAATAAAACACAGAGATTTTGAAATTGAAAACTCTATTGACCAAACGGTGAGAGCAGGGGTTAATTATGCTTATAGTTTCCAACCTGTTTCCATAGAACCTTTTAAAAATAGAGATTCATTATTTACTGGAGAATATTGGAAACTATTAAAGGATTTTAATTTTAATCCCTTGCCATCAAACTTCACAGTAAATACAAATATTAACCGTCAGTTTAATCAGCAAAAGTTTAGAGAAATCGATTTAACGGGTAATAATATTGGTCTTGACGAATTTTACAGAAGAAACTACACCTTCGATTATCAATACACAATTAATTATAACTTAACAAAATCGCTTCAGGTAAACTTGACAGCCTCAAACAATAATATTGTAAGAAATTATTTCCAAAACAATATTATTAATGGCGAACAGGATCCAAGTTTGACTGTATGGGATGGCTTTTTCGATTTTGGAGATCCAAACAGACAGTTCCAACAACTTACGGTTAATTATGATATTCCTCTGAAAAAAATTCCAGCATTAAGTTTTGTGGATGCAACCTATTCTTATAGTGGAGATTTTCAATGGCAAAAAGGATCAGATTTATTTGGTAACCTTGAGGTAGATGGACAAGTTTACGACTTAGGGAATACCGTTTCTAATGCCAATAGACACAATATTAACAGTACATTAAATATGAATAAGTTCTATAATTATGTAGGGCTTAAAAAGAAAACGGTAAGAAGAACGCCAGCACCAACATCAAGACCGATAACAGCAAACAGAACGGATAGTGATGCCGAAAGAAGAGCTTCAAAACCAGCGAAAGCTAATAATGGTAGTCAGAAATTGGCTAACGCGGGAATAGATATTTTAACAAGTTTAAAAAGAGTTCAATTAAATTACTCTGAAACTAATGGAACATATCTGCCAGGATATTTAAGAACTCCTGGTTTTATTGGAACTTTAAAACCAACAATCGGGTTTACTTTTGGAAGTCAAAGCGATGTAAGACACCTTGCTGCTAAAAACGGATGGTTAACGCTATACCCAGATTTCAACGAACAATATACAGCAGTAAAAACTAAACAATTGGATTACTCTGCTAATGTAGAGCCGTTAAAGGACTTAAAAATTGATCTAGTTGGAAATAGGTTGTTAGCAGAAAATTATACGGAAAACTATAGAATTAACGACTATGGAGATGGTCTTGAATATGAATCATTAACACCTAATAGTTTTGGAAACTTTAGTATTTCTACTATTCTTATAAAAACAGCTTTCAGTAAAAGTGATGAAACCCAATCTGCATCTTTTGATGATTTTAGGGCAAACAGATTAAAAGTAGCAAATAGACTAGCCGAGTCTCATTACGGGACCACAAGTTATCCGGTAGACACAGAAGGCTATCCAGTTGGATTCGGTAAAAACAGCCAATCTGTATTATTGCCATCATTCCTAGCAGCATATTCTGGACAGGATGCTGGTGGAGTCTCGCTTTCAGCTATTAAAGATTTCCCAATTCCAAATTGGGATATAAAATATACGGGTTTAATGAATATGAAATGGTTTAAACAGCGCTTTAAACGTTTCTCATTAATCCATGGTTATAGAGCATCATATACTATTAATCAATTCAGATCTAATTTAGATTATGATCCGTCAGAACCAGAAGCACTGGACCAAGGAGGGAATTTTAAAAACGAAATTTTATATAGTAACATTAACTTAACCGAAATGTTTAGTCCATTAGTGCGAATTGATATGGAAATGAAAAACTCGGTAAAGATTTTGGCCGAAATCAAAAAAGACAGGCTACTTTCTTTAAGTTTTGATAATAACTTGATGACAGAAATTCAAGGAAACGAATATATTGTTGGTTTAGGTTACAGAATTAAGGACGTTAGGATAAATTCTAAATTAGCAGGTCCAACCAAAAGAATTGTAAGCGATTTAAATTTTAAGGCGGATTTATCATACAGACGAAACGAAACCATAATTAGATATTTGGATGTAATGAACAACCAAATAACTTCAGGACAAACAGTTTGGTCAGGAAAACTAACAGCAGATTATTCATTTAGTAAAAACTTAACTGGAATTTTCTACTTTGATTACATGTTTTCAGAATACGCTATTTCAACTGCATATCCACAAACAACTATACGTTCTGGAATTACTTTAAGATATAATTTCGGTAATTAGTGAAATCTATTTGATATTACCGTTTGAATAAATACATTTGCGAAAATAAATACAATTAGAAATGAATATTCCATCAAATTTAAAGTACACTAAAGATCATGAATGGGTAAAAATGGATGGCGATGTAGCTACCGTTGGAATTACAGATTTTGCTCAAAGTGAATTAGGGGACATCGTATACGTAGAGGTTGAAACTTTAGACGAAACCCTAGAGGCCGAAGAAATTTTTGGCACAGTTGAAGCTGTAAAAACAGTTTCAGATTTAATCCTACCTGTTTCGGGAGAAATTATTGAATTTAACGAATCCCTTGAAGACGAGCCAGAAAAAGTAAATAGCGATCCTTACGGCGATGGTTGGATGATAAAAGTTAAATGTTCAGACGTATCTCAAGTAGAAGGATTACTGTCTGCAGACGCTTATAGAGAATTAATAGGTGCTTAAAAAACAAGCATTATTAATTGCTATTTCTTACACCCTTGCACTTGTAGTAGTAAGTTTAGTCAAACTTGATTTAAGCTCGGTTAAAGATGTAGTACCATCTTTTAGCGATAAAATATTTCATTTTTTGGCTTATGCACTATTTACTTGGCTCTGGTTTAATACTTTTTATTTCAAATTTAATTTCGGTAAAATAAAAGGTATATTTACAACAATAGTAATTTCAATTACGTTTGGTATAATTATTGAAGTAATGCAATGGCTGGTAACATCATCTAGAAGTTTCGATTTGTTAGATATTCTAGCAAATACTTTAGGGGTATTATTAGCAGCTATTTTAATAAATAGCAAAATAAAACTTAGACGTTAAAAAATATTAATCGTTTGCATTATTGCCAAAGAATTGGTTATTTTAGCACTCAGGAAAATTAAAAATCATGGAACAAAAGAAAAATCCGAAATCAAACGTAGGTCGTAATAGCTCCCTGTTCTTCGCAGTTGGAATGGCGTTAATGTTATTTATAACGTACACAGCTATTAACTATAAGACTTATGATAAGGAAGCTATCGATATTGGGATGTTAAATCTAGATGACGAGTTTGAGGAAGAAATTCCAATTACTGAGCAATTACAAACTCCACCACCTCCGCCACCACCACCAGCTGCACCTGAGGTTATTGAGGTAGTAGAAGATGAGGAAGAGGTTGAAGAAACAGTTATTGAATCTACAGAAACAAATCAGGAAGAAGAAATTATTGAAGTTGAAGAGGTGTTTGTAGAAGAGGTTGAAGAAGATGTTGAGGTGCCTTTTGCTGTAATTGAAAATGTTCCTGTGTTCCCTGGATGTGAAAGTGGAAATAACGAAGCTAAAAAAGCATGTATGAACGAAAAGTTAAGTAAGTTCATTGCAAATAAATTTAATACTGATTTAGCTGGAGATTTAGGTTTAAGTGGTATCCAAAGAATTAGTGTGTTCTTTAAAATTGATAAAACAGGAGAAATTGTAGATGTAAAAGCAAGAGCTCCACACCCAAGATTAGAACAAGAAGCTATTCGTGTGGTAGGTTTATTACCTAAAATGCAACCAGGAAAACAACGTGGAAAAGCAGTAAGAGTACCATACTTCTTACCTATAAAATTCCAAGTACAAGACTAAGAAAGTTAGTTTATAATTAATATAAAAATCCCGTCATCATTCCGTTTATCGGTTGTGACGGGATTTTAATTTTAATATAAACGGATCTTTCCTAATTACGAAGGTTTCCTAGATAAATGTTTCAGTAAGCTTTGTACTCTAATTTCTTTTTGAAGTCCCATCTAGCTAGATTGAAATTTCTATAATTTCATCCTTCACATTAAAAAATGATAAAAAAACCTTCCGATTTAGATTCTATATAAGTTTTTAATAATAAATTAGAATTTTAATATATTTCGCAAATTATAGTCAATGGCACTTTCGTTAACGACTATTTTTGGAACCCTAGATTATTAAAAAAATAGTATCTTTCAACGCAAATAATTCCATCTATGAATATGAAGAAGTTCTTCGTAATTGTTTTTCTGTTTTTTCAAATATATAGTTACGCACAAAATAAGTTTTTATACGAGAAACCCCCTGTGTTTTCGGAATGCGAAAATATAGATGTTGAGCTTCTACAAAAATGTTTTGACAACCAAGTCTTTACTCATGTTTTTGAAAATTTCCAAGTACCTCAGGAGGTGAGTGATGAAAAGTATACTGGCAATGTAGTGGTGCTTTTTGAGGTTGATAAAGAAGGTGAGTTTCGAGTTATTTATGTAGATGCAACCTACCAAGGATTAAAGGATGAGGCTAAACGTGTTTTTAAAGAGCTTCCTAAAATTCAGCCAGGGACTTATAATGGGAAACCAACCTATAAACAATATTCTATAGCCATTAAAATTCCATTGGTTAATCAAGCTGTGGCTACAGAAGATTTGTCCAAGGATAAGGACCCTGATTTTGATTCCGAATTAACTGAATTAGAAAATGCGGCTAAAAAAGAATATGATAGTGTGAATGCTAAGCTGGTTCCATTTTCAAACAAAGAATACACAAGTCAATTAAATATTCCGTTTACTCATAGCGCTTATTCCAAATTTGATAGAAGTGTAAATCTAGTTGGTACGAATAGTCACACAGCTTCTAAGCCTTATTTATATGAAGATGTTGCGCCTTACTACGATTTTCAAGAAGCAATTGATACGCTAGCAAAAGATACACGTAGCTTTTCGGGAAGAAAGCTTTGGAACGAAAGGTTAGTAAGAGTAGAAGGTCAAGATTATTGGTTTACAATCGATCCTATTTTTGATTTTCAGGTAGGTAAGGATACCGATGCTGATTTTTCAAGCACCTATAATAATACAAGAGGAATCAATATACAAGGAGGATTTGGAAAGAAATTCAGTTTTTATACTTCAGTTTTTGAAAGTCAAGGTCGCTTTGCACAGTATTTTAATCAATATGCGGTATCGATTAAAGGAGCAGACGAAGCAGCTATAATTCCTGGACGAGGAATTGCTAAAGCATTTAAAGAAGGAGGATATGATTATCCTGTAGCAGAAGCTTACTTGTCATATACACCATATAAGTTTTTGAATGTGCAGTTTGGTCATGGTAAAAACTTTATTGGTGATGGATACCGTTCCTTATTTATTAGTGATGTAGCTACTCCTCATCCATTTTTAAAGCTAAACACTACATTTTGGAAAATAAAATATACAAGTACTTGGACTTGGCTTAGAGATGTAAGACCTGAAGTTAAAGAAGATGGTGCCTATTTTACGAAATATATGGCAACTCATTTTTTAAGTTGGAATGTTTCAAAAAGATTGAATGTTGGACTTTTCGAATCAGTTATTTGGAACAATGCTAATAACAGAGGATTTGATATAAATTATTTAAATCCAATTGTATTTTTTAGAGCTATTGAGTTTGAAACTGGTCAAGGGGCAGGTAATGCGCTTCTTGGTATGTCTGGGAAATATAAGCTAAACGATAACATGAACATTTATGGACAGTTTATCTTAGACGAGTTTTCATTAAGCCATATGACCGGCGGAGAAAAAAGTTGGAAAAACAAATACGGATACCAATTGGGCTTTAAGTATTACAATGCTTTCAAAGTAAAAAACCTCATGCTTCAAACGGAATATAATAGGGTGAGGCCATATACCTACTCTCATAATACTGTAGTGTTGAACTATGGCCACAGTAACCAAACTATGGCGCATCTTTGGGGAGCTAATTTTAGCGAATTTGTGCTATTTGGGCGCTATCATTATAACCGTTGGTTTGGAAACGCTCAAATGGTTCTTGGAACGAGAGGGTTTGATTTTAATGATGGTACAGATAACTATACTTATGGAGCAGATATATACCGAAATTATAACGAAAGACCTTATGACTCGGGAATAGTAGTGGGGCAAGGAAATAAAACCTCAACCTTTTTTGCTAACCTGCAAGTTGGTTATGTAATTAATCCAGCTACCAATTTAAAGATTTTTACTGATGTAACCTTTAGAGATTTTAATCCTGAAGCTCAAACTCTCAATACATTTAGTAGTAACACGCTTTGGTTTAATGTAGGAATTAGAACAGACCTATTTAATTGGTATTTTGATTTGTAGAATTAACTTTTCAAAGTATCTTTGCAAATGCAATATAAAGCCTCAGGCAAAGCATTAATTACATTGGGACAAACAGTCACTTCATCAGTTAAATATTCTTTGGTTTCAGATTTTAAGGAAATCACTAAAATCCGGTTGTCGGTTAGTGTGGTCTTTTCTTCTTTGGCCGGTTATCTTTTAGGTGTTGAAATCGTAGATTACACCACCTTACTTCTTTTGGCATTTGGCGGATACTTTATGGTTGGTGCTTCAAATGCATTCAATCAAATTATAGAAAAGGATTTAGATGCCTTAATGGATCGGACTAAAAATAGACCGATTCCTGGAGGACGTATGTCTGTAACTTCTGCTTTTGTAATAGCTACTTTGTTTACAATTTTGGGTCTTTCAATTTTGTATAGCATCAATCCAAAAACAGCAATGTTTGGAGCTATTTCAATATTTCTTTATACCTGCGCTTACACACCATTAAAAACCAAAACGCCACTTTCTGTTTTTGTTGGTGCCATTCCAGGAGCTATTCCTTTTATGTTAGGTTGGGTAGCAGCTACAAACGAATTTGGAATTGAACCGGGAACCTTATTTGCTGTTCAGTTTTTTTGGCAATTCCCACACTTTTGGGCTATAGGATGGTTCTTGTATGATGATTATAAAAAGGGAGGCTTCTTTATGTTGCCTACCGGAAAACAAGATAAGGGAACGGCAGTGCAAACTATAATGTATACTATTTGGACTATTTTAGTTTCAATAGTTCCAGCATTTGGATTTACAGGAAGATTGTATTTAACTCCAATTTCAGCAATTATAGTGTTTTTATTAGGATTAGGTATGCTGCATTATGCAGTTCAATTATATAAAAAGATGACTGTTTTAGCAGCACGACATCTTATGATGGCGAGTGTTATATACATAACATTGTTGCAAATAGTTTACGTAATAGATAAGTTTATTAGATAAATCATGGATTTAACTCAAGGTACTTTAGAAGAGAAACACGGCAGAGCAAAGAAAATGATGCTTTGGTTTGGAATTATTTCACTAGTTATGTCCTTTGCAGGATGGACAAGTGCTTTTGTTGTTAGCAGCAGCAGACCAGATTGGCTTCACGATTTTAAATTGCCAAACGCATTTATTGTTAGTACAGTACTTATTCTTATTAGTAGTTTAACTTTTATACTTGCAAAAAGATCATTAAAAGCTAATAATAGACAGCTTACTACGGTTTGGTTGTTTACAACATTAATTCTTGGAATTGGTTTTATAACAAGTCAGTTTTTAGGCTTTCAGCAAATTATAGATTTAGGTTATAATTTCACAGGACCTACAAGCAATATTACTATGTCTTATATTTATTTAATTGCTATTGTGCATATTTTGCACGTGGTAGTAGGCATAATTTGTTTGTTAGTAGTAATTTATAATCATTTTAAACAAAAATATGAGCCAACTAAAATGTTGGGCCTAGAGTTGGCTGCAACGTTTTGGCACTTTATAGATATACTATGGATATATCTGTTTTTGTTTTTCTATTATATAGGATAAATTCTATTGATTTCTAGCAATATGGCGTCACATCTATAGGGAAGCTTATTTAGAGTCCGTAAATTTTAGAGGTGTAAATTTCGTTAGAAAGATAAATTGATTATTTTTGTTCAACTTTTAAATAAATACTAAACCGAAAATATGAACACGACAGTTGTAGATACTGGTACAGACGAAAAAACTTGGGGAGGGGGAAATAATCCTTTAAAAGCAAGTTATGGAAAAATGATGATGTGGTTTTTCATTACTTCTGACTCCTTGACCTTCTCCGGATTTTTAGCAGCATACGGATTTTCAAGATTTAAATTTTCAGAAATCTGGCCAATTGCAGACGATGTGTTTACACACGTTCCTTTTATTCATGGAAATTATCCAATGATTTTCGTGGCATTCATGACCTTTATTTTAATTATGTCATCAGTAACTATGGTATTAGCTGTAGATTCTGGACATAAGTTAGACAAGAAAAGAACAACAATATATATGTTCTTAACCGTTCTGGGTGGATTTATATTCTTAAGTTCTCAAGCTTGGGAGTGGTCAACTTTCATTAAAGGAGATTATGGTGCTGTAACAACTCATGGAGGTAATGTTATTCACTTTGTGGATAACGATGGAAATAGAGTAGCATTAAAGGATTTTGCTATAGGACAGCCAAAAGAGCGTGAGCAACATTTAAATAAAAATGGTCTTTGGTTTACTAGCGAAAGTAACCTTCCTAGCTACACTTTTGAAGAGGTGGTAGCTGGTTTTGAGGCGAATCCAAATTTATTGGTAAAAACAACATACACAGACCCAGCTACTGGACATAAAACTATATTGTCTAGAAACGAGTCGTTAAAAGAATTAAAAACAAAAGGTAAGGATGTTGTGGAAGGTGCAAACCTTGTTCATAACGAATACGGACCACCATTATTTGCAAACTATTTCTTCTTTATTACTGGATTCCACGGATTTCACGTATCGATTGGAGTTATGTTGAATATTATTGTATTCTTTAACGTGATTCTAGGAACTTACGAGCGTAGAAGAAGTTATGAAATGGTTGAAAAAGTAGGATTGTATTGGCACTTTGTAGATTTAGTATGGGTGTTTGTATTTACATTCTTCTATTTAGTATAATTTTTAGATAATATATTAAAGACATGGCAGGAGACGCACATAAATTAGAAATATTTAGAGGATTAGTTAAATTCAAATCCAACACTCAAAAAATTTGGGGGGTATTAATCCTATTATCAGTAGTAACAGCAATTGAAGTTATTTTAGGTATCTATAAACCTGAAGTTCTTAACAGTCATTTTATAGGAATGAAACTCTTAAATTGGATTTTCATTATCCTAACCATAGTAAAAGCTTATTATATTACTTGGGATTTTATGCACATGAGAGATGAAGTTGCAAGCTTAAGACGTATGGTGGTTTGGACTGGAGTATTCTTGATTTGTTATATCATTTTTATAATCCTTCAAGAAGGAGATTACGTTGGAGAAGTTTTCTCAAACGGTTTCGTTAAGCACGATTTTTAAAATAACTTATAATAGTTAAATAGATATAAAAAGACGGTTATTAGACCGTCTTTTTTTATTTTTGTAATACTAAAATTGAAAATGATTTTTAATTGTTTTAAAACATTTTCAAGCCTTATTTAAATGAAGAAAAAATTAATAATACGTTATACTACACTTGGAATATTATTCTTCCTTCCGGTGATATTTTTATTGATGTTGTTCCCAGCTAAACACAATTACAGCCCATTGAACGTGGTTCATGAAGGTGTTGCAGAATTAAATAATTTTACTGCAGAAGAAGGAAAGGAGGTTGTGTTAATTGATCATATTTCTGTTTTAGGTTTTTTAGGAAAGAATCCAATGGATAACGTTATATCTGCTTCAAACTTAAAAGAGTTGGTCTATAATAAGTTTAAAGGATTTAAGAATTTTCAAGTAATTATTATCCTACCTCATGGTGCTGAAACTCATATCGATTTACTTAAAAAGGAAATTAAATCTCATGAAGATCTAAAGTTTTGGCATTTTGTTTACGGCGAAGAAGCAGATATTAAACATCTTTTTAATAGTTTAAAATCTAAAGAAGCTTTAGATAAGGACCTAGCTACTCATCAGGTTTTTATTGTTGATAAGGATTTGAATCAACGAGGTAGACTTGATGATAGGACTGATAAAGAAATAGAAAAAAACAATGCTGTTTACCCTTTATACTCTTATAATAGCATAGAGGTATCAGAAATAAAAAACAAAATGAGTGCAGACGATTTACGTGTGCTATTTCAAGAATATAGAGAAAGAAGAAAAGGAAATTTCAACTCGTCCACAAGACGAGCTAACGATTTAATTAAATAATCATGAGCAATAAAACAAATTATTCATACATAGGTATGGCCTTTATTATCTTGGTGTTTGGAATTATTTTTGTTCCAAGAATTGTCGACAGAATAAAAAACAAAGATATTACTAGGATTGATAGAATGAGTCAAGGTCAAGACAATAACTTTAAAGATAATAGTGAATTGGTTTTTCTAGAAATTAATGGTGAAGCTAGAAAAGTTCCAGATTTTTCATTTACAAACCAAAATGGTGAAACTATCACGAATAAAGACTATTTAGGAAAAGTGTATGTTGTGGAATTTTTCTTTACAACTTGCCCTTCCATATGTCCAAAAATGAATAGGAACTTAGTTGAAATCCAAGAAGCCTTTAAAGGTAATCCTGATTTTGGAGTAGCATCCTTTTCTATAAATCCAGAATTCGACACTATAGAGGTGTTAAAAGATTATGCTAGTCAATACGGAATTACAAACCCTAATTGGCATTTGCTAACAGGTAAAAAAGAAGATATTTATAAGTTGTCCAATGAAGGCTTTAATCTTTATACAGCACAAGACGAGGAAGCCGAAGGAGGTTTTGAGCATTCTGGTAACTTTGCTCTAATCGATAGAAATGGTTTTATTAGATCCAGAGTATTAAATGGGAACCCTATAATTTATTATAATGGGATTGTTTCTGAGGCAGAAAAAACTGATGAATATGGTCAAGAAGAACAAATATCCATGCTTAAGGAAGATATTAAAAAATTATTAAATGAATAACGACGCTTTAGAAAAAGAAAAGAAATACAACAAATGGATTCTTGTTTTATCCATTACTATTCCTTTGGTTGTAGCTGTTTTGTTTGGTGTTAATTTAAGAGATATGGGCTTCGACGTAGAGCCATTAACCTTTTTACCGCCAATTTATGCAACTATTAACGGTTTAACTGCTGTATTCTTAATTGTTGCATTTATTGCTATTAAAAACAAGAAGGTAGTGCTTCATGAAAACTTAATGAAAACAGCCGTTGGTTGTTCAGTTATATTTTTGGTATTATATGTGGCTTATCATATGACTAGCGACTCCACTAAATTTGGGGGAGAAGGAACTATTAAATATGTATATTATTTTATTTTAATAACGCACATCTTGTTATCAATTGTTATCATTCCTTTTGTTTTAATAACTTTTGTTAGAGGGTTGGCTGGAAGTTTTGAAAGACATAAGAAAATTGCCCGAATCACATTTCCTTTATGGCTATATGTTGCTGTTTCGGGAGTAATTGTTTATCTTATGATTTCACCTTATTACGTTTAATTTTTAAATTACAACGATTCGTTAATCCTTAAAAAGGAATTATTATAGCATTTTACACATTACAAATAAATAAAACCAAATGAAACGCATTATTCTCTTTCTTTTCTTTTCCTTTATATTTCTTATTGATGCAAATGCCCAATGTGCTATGTGTCGTGCAGTATTAGAAACCGGAGAAAGTCAAGACATAGCTAAAGGCATTAACGATGGAATTGTTTATTTAATGGCTGTACCATATATTCTTATAGCTGGAATCGGTTTTTTTATTTACAGAAAGTTTAACAACTCAAAAAAAAACTAGCTTTAAAATATAATTAGTTTTGTTGTAACAAATAAGCTGATATATAGTCTTACTAATAGAATGCTACTTTAACCAACAACTAATAAATATGTTAAACATTAAAAAACTTCATAAATCCTATCCCATAGGAGATTCAAGTTTACATGTATTAAAAGGTATCGATCTTTCTGTAGAAGATGGCGAGATGGTTGCAATAATGGGGTCTTCGGGTTCTGGAAAGTCTACCTTACTTAATATTATAGGCATGTTAGACGAAGCAGATGAAGGCGAGTACATTCTAGATGGCGTTCCTATTAAAAACTTAACAGAGAAAAAAGCCGCTATTTATAGGAATAAATTTCTCGGATTTATCTTCCAATCCTTTAACTTAATAAACTATAAAAACGCATTAGATAACGTTGCCTTGCCTTTGTACTACCAAGGAATGAAACGTCAGGAAAGGCAAGAATTGGCTTTGTTTCATTTGGGCAAAGTGGGGCTAGAGCCATGGGCTAATCATTTGCCTAATGAGTTGTCAGGTGGACAAAAACAACGTGTTGCTATAGCTAGGGCTTTAGCTGCAAACCCAAAACTACTATTGGCTGATGAGCCTACTGGAGCATTAGATACAAAAACATCGTACGAAATTATGGAGTTTATCCAGCAATTGAACGATGAGGGAAAAACTATTCTTATTGTAACTCACGAAGAAGACATAGCACAAATGTGTAAACGTATTGTACGTTTGAGAGATGGACTTATTATGGAAGATGTAAAAGTTGAACAAGTTAGAGCCTCTCAGTATGTTTGATAGAGACCTGTGGAGAGAAATATTTCAAAGTATTAATATGAATAGAACCAGAAGTGTACTTTCTGGTTTTACTGTGGCTTTTGCAATTTTACTTTTCACCATACTTTTTGGTATTGCTAATGGTTTAAATAACACCTTTGCTGAAGCATTTTCTGACGATGCAAATAATTCTATTTTTATACAATCTGGTACTACAACTAAAGCTCATAAAGGGTTTCAGGCTGGAAGACAAATTCAATTCAAGAATAAGGACTTCGATTATATTAAAGAAGAATACGGAGAAAAAGTGCAATACATAACATCTAGATTGTATTTAAATGTTAATGCTACTTTCAGAAACGAAAAAAGTACCTATCCTCTTAGGGCTGTTCATCCGGATCATCAATTTCTAGAAAACACCAAAATTAAAGAAGGACGCTATATCAATCAATTAGATATCGATAACAAAACCAAAGTAGTTGTTATTGGTAGATTGGTGGAGCAAGACTTGTTTTTGAAAACTACAGCCCTAGGAAAGCATATCAATTTAAACGGATTACAATATAAAATAGTAGGTGTTTTTGAAGATGATGGTGGAGACAATGAAGAGCGTATCATTTATATGCCAATTAGTACCGCACAACGTTTATATGGAAATAACGATTATATAGATCAGATAAACCTGACTTACAATCCTAAGATGAATTATAACAAAGCTATTGCTTTTAGTACCGATTTAACTAAGGATTTAAAAGATAGATTTGATGTTGCAAGCAGCGACCAAAGAGCTATTCGTGTTAGAAATCTAGCAAACGAATCGAAAACAGTTAACCAAATGACGTTTGGACTAGGTGTTATTATAATTGTAATTGGTTTTGGAACCCTCATAGCAGGGATTGTGGGCGTTAGTAACATCATGATTTTTATAGTAAAAGAACGTACCAAAGAAATTGGAATTAGAAAAGCTTTAGGAGCTTCGCCAAATTCTATTATTTCCATCATTTTAATGGAGTCTATCTTAATTACTGCTATTGCAGGTTATGTTGGATTATTAATTGGAATGGGTGTACTAGCATTTATTGGTCCAAGCTTAGAAACTTACTTCATAAAAGATCCTAGCGTAAGCACTTCCTTAGTTATTGGAGCAACCATAACTCTAATTGTTGCCGGTGGAATTGCAGGGTATTTACCCGCTAAAAAAGCATCGCAGATTAAACCAATTGTTGCCTTAAGAGATGATTAGTATGATAAAGTTTTTATTAGAAAGAGATACATGGCAAGAAGTATGGGATAGTCTTAGTAAAAACAAACTAAGATCCATGCTTACTATGGTAGGTGTTTGGTGGGGAATATTGCTGCTAATAGGATTATTAGGATCAGCTAAAGGTTTAGAAAATTCATTTAATAGACTTTTTGGAAGCTTTGCAACAAATAGTGTTTTTGTATGGGGGCAAAACACAAGCAAACCATTTAAAGGATTTCAAGAAGGGAAACGGGTTAGATTAACTCTTACAGATGCTAAAATTGTTGAAGAAAACGTTGAGGGGATCGAGTTCGTAGTACCAAGAAATCAAAATCAAAGTCAAGTAGTAAGGAATTTCCTTTCGGGGAATTTCTTAATCAATGGAGACTTTCCGTTACTAGATAAAGTTCAAAAAAAGAAAATGATTCATGGGCGTTTTATCAACCAAAGTGATATCAACGATAATAGGAAAGTAGCAGTTATTTCAGAAGATATATACAAACAGTTGTTTGAAAAAGACGAAGAAATGATTGGCCAGTTAATTCAATTAAATGGTATGAACTTTACGGTTGTTGGAATGTTTGAAAATGGTAATGTAAACATGGGGCCAACTAGCGATATCCATATTCCATTCACAACCTTTCAACAAATATTCAATCAAGGTGACGATATTGGTTTTATGATGATTACTGGGAAGCCTGAATTTGATATTTCTCAAATTGAAGCCGATGCTAAACTTATTCTCAAAAACCTAAATAATGTACACCCTAAAGATAACCGTGCTTTTGGAAGCTTTAACTTAGGGAAAGAATTTAAAAAAATTACTGGATTTCTTATTGGAATGCAGTTTTTAACTTGGTTTGTTGGAATAGCTACTCTAATTGCAGGCGTATTTGCTATTGGAAATATTTTATTGATAACCGTAAAAGAACGAACCAAAGAAATTGGAGTACGTCGTGCTCTTGGTGCTACGCCTTTCGAAATTAAAAGACAAATAGTTGTAGAAGCTGTATTTATTACACTTTTAGCTGGGTTTTTTGGAATTATTTCAGGCGGTTGGATCCTAATTGCTTTGGATAGTGCCTTTGGACAAGGCGACGAAGCAGTTATTGTAAATGCTTCAGTATCTATAGGTGTTGTTTTTGTATCATTAATAATATTAGTGGTTTTAGGCACGTTAATCGGGCTAATTCCAGCATTTAAAGCCACGAGTATTAAGCCAATAGATGCGTTAAGAGAAGAATAATCAATTTAAAAATCAATCATATATCATCTTTAAAACTTTATTTTAAGATGAGTGTAAAACCAAGCAAGAATTATAAAAAGATTTAAAAATGAATAAAACGCTAAAAATCATAATTGGAATTGTCGTACTTATATTGTTTGTATGGGTAATAAAATACTTCAAAGATTCAAATTCAAAAGGCATAGAAGATTTTAAAGTTGAAGAGCCGTTTTTCTCTTCTATCCGTACAAAAGTTGTTGCAACTGGAAAACTTAATCCAGAGGAGGAAATTGAGTTAAAACCTCAAATTGCTGGAATTATAGATAAAATTTTTGTTGAAGAAGGAGATGTTGTGAAAAAAGGCGATTTGATAGCTAAAATCCGCGTAGTACCAAACGAGCAAAACCTAGCAAGCGCTAATAGTAGAACACGTACAGCTAGATTGGCTTTAGACAATGCTCAAATTTTATACAATAGAAATAAAGGTCTTTTTGAAAAGGGAGTTATTTCTAAACAAGATTTTGAAAACAGTGAGTTATCGTACAATCAAGCAAGAGAATCGTTAAACCAAGCTCAAAATGATTATCAAATTATCAGACAAGGATCGCTTTCAGGTGGAGGTTCTGCCAACACAAATATTGTAGCTCAAATTTCTGGAACAGTTCTAGAAATTCCTGTTCGAGAAGGAGATCAGGTAATTGAATCGAATAGTTTTAATGCAGGAACAACCGTTGCTACAATTGCCGATATGAGCAAAATGATTTTTGAAGGAAAAGTAGATGAAGCCGAAGTAGGCAAAATAGAAGAAGGCAGACAAATTAAGGTTATTCTTGGCGCATTAAACGAGCAAGAGTTTCCAGCAAAATTAACCTTTGTTGCTCCAAAAGGAAAAGAAGAAAATGGTGCTGTTCAGTTTACAATTAAAGCAGACGTTGAAGTTACACCTTCCACAAAAATTAGAGCTGGTTACAGTGCTAATGCTGAAATTGACATGGAAAGCAAAGACAGTGTTTTAGTTATTAAAGAAGCATTACTTCAATTTAATAGAATAACCGAAAAACCTTTTGTTCAAATTTTGAAAGAAGCAAATACTTATGAAGATGTGTATGTTGAATTAGGAATCTCAGATGGTATTAATGTAGAAATACTTGAAGGTGTTAAAGAAGGAGACAAAATAAAAGTGTGGAACAAAGCGTCAAAAGATAATAATGATGAAGAATAAATATATAATTACAACTGTTTTACTAACCATTTTTATTGGAGTAGCTTCCTATGCTCAAGAAAAAAAGTGGTCTCTTAAAGAATGTGTGAATTACGCTTTGGAGAATAATATAACTGTTAGAAAAGGAGCGAATGCTATTCGTTCTAGTGAATATGAGATAAAGGACACTAAAGGAAATTTTTTACCAACTGTATCTGGAAATGCAAGTCAGAATTTAGGCTTAGGAAACCAAGAGCTTTTCGATGGTCAGTTTACAGATAGAACCAGTCATAGCACAAATATGAGTATTAGTGCCAGACAAACAGTTTTTAATGGGTTTAGAAATTCTAATTTACATAAACAAGCTCAACTTAATAACGAGTTAAGTCAAATGGAGTTAGAGCGTATTAAGGACGATATTGCATTAAATGTGGTTAACGCATATTTAAATGTTATGTTTAATAAGGAAAATCTTGAAACGGCTCAATTGCAGTTAGACTTTTCTCAAGAACAACTAAAACGTGTTAATAAATTGGTAGATGCAGGAGTTCAGCCTAGAGCCAATACATACGATGCAATTGCAACTCAAAGTAGAGATGAACAAAACTTAACTATTGCTGAAAATAATTACGATTTGGCACTTTTGTCTTTATCACAATTATTACAACTTCCGTTTGAAGGATTTGAAATAGACTTCGAACAAATAGATGATCCTTCTTCAGCTTTGTTATATAAAGATGTTACACCTATTTTAGAATATGCCATCGAAAATAGACCTGAAATTAAAGTAGCCGAAAAGAATATAGAAAACTCTATAGTAACAACTGAGTTAGCGAAAAGTGGGTTTTTACCAGAAGTTTCACTTGGGTATAATTTTGGGTCTAATGTTTTCTACTCGAATATTGTTAAGGATGAAGAATCTTTTTTTAATCAATTAAACGATCAGAAAGCACATAACTTCAATTTAAATATTGCTGTTCCAATTTTTTCAGGTTACACGAATAAAACCAATGTTGCTAAATCTAAAATTCAACAAGAAAATAGTTTACTAGACCTTGAGCAAACTAAATTAAATTTAGAAAGCAACATTCAACGTGCATTTACAGATGCAAAAGCTGCCTATAAAACTTTTGAAGCTTCAAAAAAATCAATGGAAGCACAGGAATTAGCTTTTCAAAATGCACAAGAACGATATAATATGGGAGCTTTAAATGCCTTTGATTTAGAACAAACAAGAATTCAATTATTAAATGCAAAATCAGATCTTACTAATTCCAAATACGATTTTGTTTTTAAAACTAAAGTCCTAGACTTTTACTTAGGTAAATCTTTAATAGATTAATTATTGTGGCAATAATTTTAAACATAGAAACATCTACAACTAATTGCTCTGTCTCCCTTTCTAAACAAGGGGAGACTTTCGCGCTTTTAGAAGACAATAGTAAAGAATTTTCTCATGCCGAGCGTTTGCATGTTTATATAGAAAAACTTTTAGCAGAAAATAATTTAACCTCAAACGAATTAGACGCTATTTCGGTGAGTAAAGGCCCAGGGTCTTATACAGGGTTAAGAATAGGAGTTTCGGCCGCAAAAGGGCTTTGTTTTGCATTAAACCTACCTTTGATAGCAGTTTCTACTTTAGAAGCTTTGGCTCATCAAGTTGTTATTGAAAAAGGTTTGATAATTTCCACATTAGACGCTAGACGTATGGAAGTTTATTCGGCAGTTTTTGATAAGTCATATAGTCTTATTAGACAGGTAGAGGCAGAGATTTTGGAAACAGATTCTTATGCTGATTACTTAGAAAAAGGGCCGGTGTACTTTATTGGCAATGGCGTTGAAAAAACTAAAACTCTTATCCAACATGAAAATGCTCATTTTATTGAAGACAAGTTGCCTTCTGCTTATGAAATGAGTCAAATAGCTTATTCTAAATACCAAAAAAGCGACATCGAAGATGTCGCCTATTTTGAACCTTATTATTTAAAAGATTTTATTGCTTTAAAACCAAAAGCTAAATAATTAGCCTTGCTTTTGTATCTCAACTTGATGTGGGTAAGGAATATCTATTCCAGCTGCATCAAAAGCTTCTTTGACACGTTCAATAGTATCAAAATTTACAGCCCAATAATCTTCTTTTTTCACCCAAACCCTAGTAAGGAAATTTATAGAGCTATCTGCTAATTCCGAAACATTTACTGAAGGAGCTGGCTCTTTTAATATAGAAGGATTAGATTGAATAACACTCATAATAACCTCCTTTGTCTTCTTGATATCTGAGTCGTATCCCACTCCAAAGGTAAAATCAACACGCCTTGTGTCTTCCGTACTGAAGTTTGTAATGTTTCCATTAGATAAACTTCCGTTAGGAATAATAACTTCCTTATTATCTGGTGTTGTTAGTTTAGTTGTAAATATCTCAATTTCTTTTACAGTTCCAGATTCTCCTTGTGCGTTAATATAGTCGCCAATTTTAAAAGGTTTAAAAATCATGATTAAAACTCCTCCTGCAAAATTTGCTAAAGATCCTTGCATCGCCATACCTATAGCTAAACCAGCAGCAGCTAAAATAGCAGCAAAAGATGTTGTTTCAATACCAATTTGAGATAATATGGTTAGAACTAAAAGTATTTTTAAAATCCAACCAAGAAGATTTAATAGGAATTTTTGAAGACTTTCTTCCAGCTCCCTTTTTATCATAACCTTTTTTGCGGCTTTAATTAACTTCCTTACAATCCAGGAACCTATCACCCATATAAGAATGGCTCCAATAAGTTTTAAACCATATACCGTTATAAATTCAAAGCCTTTTTCTGTCCAATTTTCAATGTCCATATCTATGTTTTAAGTTAGTTAGCAAAGTTAAAAAAAATACTTTGAATTGGGGGCTTCATACCGAAGCATGTCTTTTTAGAGAAGAATAGAAAAGAGAGCTAAAACAGCAGGAATGGACTGAATATAAAACAACTTTATTTTTTTAGTTGAAATAGCACCAAATACTCCTGCAATTGTAATGCAAATCAAAAAAAAGATTAGTGTTTTTACATCATTGTTGACTAATGCTAAAATTAATCCAGCCGACATGAATCCATTATACAACCCTTGATTGGCTGCTAATACTTTTGTATCCTCAGCAAGAGCTTTAGATTTAAAGCCAAAAATCCTTATTACTTTTGGGGTGGTCCATAAAAACATTTCTAAAATCATAAAATAAAAATGCTCTAAGGCAACAAAACAGATTAAAAGTATAGAAATAAGCGTCATTTATTGTTTTTTTAATTGTTTCATGGCTTCCGAAACTTCTTTAACTGGCAGTTTACATGTTTGATTTACACAAATATATATTAAGGTTTCGTTTTCTAAAAACCTACTTTCCAGTAATGGTAGAGAACTAGTTTTAGTTGTACCTGCAAGTATTTTATTAGGTATATATTCTAAATTGAACTCATTAATTTTTTCGTGAGCATTAGGACCTGCAACTACAACTTCGTAAAATGGTTGGGTGTAATTCAGCATTAAATCTAACCAATTGGAATAATTAGAGCCATAATCCTGTATTTCTGGCTTAACGTTATTTAGCATGTTTGTAGCTGTTTTCGAATAATGTTTATTGTCGAAATAACGAGCAAGCTTAAATAAATTTTTTGCCATGATAGAGTTACTTGCAGGAATAACATTGTCTCTATATTCTACAGTTCTTGATACTAATAAAGGATCTTTGTTGGAAGTAAAATAGAACATGCTGTTCGTTTTGTCATAAAAATGATCGAACACATAGTTAGTTAAATCTCTAGCGGTAAGTAACCATTTATCGTTTAAAGTTATTTCGTAAAGAGCTAAGTAGGCATCAATAGTTGCTCCATAATCTTCAAGGTAACCATTAATGGTGCTTGTATTGTTTTTGTAATTATGGTTTAAACCGCCATCCTCACGTAATTGGTTGTTTAATATGAAGTTGGCGTTTTTATTGGCTATTTTCAAAAAGCTTTCTTCACCAAATACACGATAGGCGTCTACATAACCCTTTATCATTAAAGCATTCCAAGATGTTAATGTTTTGTCGTCCAATCTTGGCTTAGTTCTTTTTTCTCGGGTTGTTAAAAGGAGATTTTTCCATTTAATTTTCTTTTCGTTTAAAACTTCCAGTGATATTTCATGTGTTTTTATAATATGCTCATCAGTGTCTTTTCTAATTAAAACATATTGTTTGTTTTCCCATAAACCATAGTCTTTGATGTTGAAATACTCTGAGAACAATTCAAAATCTGCTCCCAATAGGCTTTGCAGCTCTTCTTTCGTCCATACATAAAAGGCGCCTTCCTCTAAATGACCTTCTGGAGTTGTACTGTCTGCATCTAATGATGAGTAGAATGCTCCATTATCATCAGTTAATTCTCTTTCTACAAATTTCAAGGTTTCGTAAACCACATCTTTATATAACGGATTTTTTGTAATTAAATATGCATCCGAATAAAGACTTACTAGTAGCGCATTATCATAAAGCATTTTTTCGAAATGTGGGATGTGCCAATTTATATCTGTAGAGTATCTAGAAAAACCTCCTCCAACCTGGTCGTAAAGCCCTCCATAAGCCATTTGTGTTAAGGTGAGATTAACATAGCTTTGTAGTTCTTTATGGTTGTTTTGATAGGCATATCTTAATAAAAAATGATAGTTGTTAGGCATCATAAATTTTGGTGCACGTTTTAAACCACCAAACCGATGATCGAAATACACCTCCCAATTTTTTACAGTATCATCTATAAATTTTGTGTTGAATTGAGCTTCTTCTTTATTTAAAGCAACTACATCCATGGCTTGTATGCCTTGTTCTAATTTGTCAGCATATTCATATAATTTTTCAGGGCTTTTTTGGAATAAATCTGAAATTTGCTCCAAGGCACTCATCCATTGTTCTTTTTTAAAATAAGTTCCTCCCCAAACTGGTCTGCCATCTGGTAGTGCTACCACATTCATTGGCCAACCCCCACTTCCGGTCATAAGTTGTACCGCGTTCATGTACACTTGGTCAATGTCTGGACGTTCTTCTCTATCTACTTTTATATTTATAAATTTCGAATTCATTAATTGCGCCACAATAGTATCTTCAAAACTTTCGTGTTCCATAACGTGACACCAATGGCAAGCGGCATAGCCCACACTTATCAAAATTAATTTGTTCTCTTTTTTAGCTTGTTCAAGAATAGCTTCATTCCATGGATTCCAATCTACAGGATTATGGGCATGTTGTAACAAATACGGACTAGTTTCATTAATTAGGTTGTTTGTATATGGTTGGTTCATGGAATTTTTATTTTGTCCTTGACAACTTATTAAAATGCTGAATATTAACAAGTAAATATGCTTCATCTATCAAAGTTAAGGATAAAGGCATAAAAAAAGCGTTCACTAAGGAACGCTTTTGTTTAAAATATATGAAGTATGTTTATTTTACCTCGAAAGTTAGTTTTAGATTCACTCTAAATTCTGTTACATTATCGCCGTTTACTACAGCACTTTGTTCTTGAACATAAACAGATTTAATGTTTTTCACTGTTTTTGAAGCTTCTTTAACTGCGCTTCTTGTAGCATCTTCCCAACTTTCTTTTGAACTTGATAATACTTCAATAACTTTTAATACTGCCATAATTTTAATATTTTTAAATGAAACTTATGCGAGTCTTAAAGTTAAGGAAAATTTAGCCATTTATGGCAATAACGCTATCTATTTTACCTGGAAGCATTTCTTTTAGCATATTTTCTATTCCGCTTTTTAATGTATAAGTGGACGATGGGCAACCGCTGCAAGCACCTTGTAAAACAACTTCTACTACTTTGCTTTCTGGATTATATGAGGTAAATTGGATATTTCCACCATCGCTAGCAACTGCAGGTTTTACATATTCCTCAAGAATGTTGATGATTTCTTTTGATGTGTCATCTAAATTATCAAAGCTTTCAGTTATTTGTTCTGTTGTTTTATTTAAAGTTTGTGGAGCATTGGCTACCAAAATTTCTTTGCCTTGTTCGATATAGCTTCTAATAAACTCACGGAGTTCCATTGTAATGTCATTCCAATCTGCCATTTCGTATTTTGTTATAGAAACAAAATTCTCATCAAAAAAAACGTTTTTTACAAATGGAAAATGAAATAATTCAGTCGCTAAAGGAGATATTTTTGCTTCGTCTATACTCGTGAATTCGTAGGAAGTGGTTACTAATTTTTTGTTAGCTATAAACTTCATTGCTGAAGGATTCGGTGTGCTTTCAGCATAAACCGTTACGGGAGCTTTTTTGGGAGCAGTAGTTTCGTGAACCACAACACCGCCATTATTTAAATAAGTTTCTATTTGCTCAGCTACTTCTTCTTGTACATCCTTCCATTCTACAATATCATATCTTTCTATAGCAATAAAATTGCCTGATATATATACTTTTTTTACAAAAGGTAAATGGAATAATTGTTGTGCCAAAGGCGAAGGTTTCGCCTCGTCTATATTGCCAAATTCAAAGCTCTGATGCTGGGTAACAAAATGGTTTAATTCGAATTTTATAATGCTACTATAGGTAGTTTCTTTAATAGAAACTTTAAAAGTATTCATAGGATGAAAATTTTTAGCAAAAATACTAAAAGATAATTTTAGATATCCATATATTTGGCTTTTTAGCTTTTAATAGCTTGTTTTTGTCAAATACTCTCTTAATTCTTTAAACCTTTAACTTTATAGTGAGTCTGATAAAAAGTAATTTTTATATATTTGGTTTCTGTTTTTGAAATTTTGTGAAAACCTAGATTATTATTAACACTTAAACAGAGCCCCTGAAAACTAAAATTATGATATTGAAAAGGTTTTATATGCTAGCTTTAGTGCTTTTTGTAGCGCAATCTGCCATATCTCAAGAGGGTATGCCCGTATACTCTGATTACTTAACAGACAACTATTATTTGATTCATCCTTCGATGGCTGGAGCCGCCAATTGTGCTAAAGTTAGAGTTACTGGTCGACAACAATGGTTTGGAGATGATAATGCGCCTAGATTATTAACTATGAGCGTAAATGGAAGAGTAGGTGAGTCTAATTCCGGAATTGGTGCCATTTTTTATTCTGATAAAAACGGATACCATTCACAAAACGGAGCTTATTTAACTTATGCTCATCACATCATGTTTTCTCGTTCTGAAGTAGATTTAAATATGCTTTCTTTTGGTTTAAGCGTTGGAGCTTTACAGTATAAACTAGATGAAACAGCATTTATTAACGAACCTTTCGATCCTATAATTGCAGGAATTGAGCAAAGTGCTACGAATTTTAATATCGATTTCGGGTTTTCTTATTTCCTTTACAACTTTTACGCACATGCTACTGTAAAGAATATGTTGAAAAACGATGGAGTAAATGCCAATGAAAATGGACTTTTTGCTTACGATAACCCAAGGCAGTTTATTTTAAGCGCTGGAAATGTATTCCAAAAATATGGTAGCGATTGGAGTTTTGAACCTTCTTTAATGTTTATGTATAAAGATGGTACCAAAGAGTCTTCAATAGATGTTAATGCTAAAGCTTATAAAGATTTTGAATTTGGAAAACTTTGGGGAGGACTTTCGTATAGAAGAAGTTTAGATGGAGCAGAATACCAAGATGGAACAGAAATAGCTAGTCAAAAATTACAATATATCACACCAATTTTAGGTATAGATTATGACCAGTTTATGTTTGCATACACATATTCTTACCAAGCCAACTCTGTAGTTTATAATAATGGTGGATTTCATCAAATTACATTAGGATTTAAATTTGGTTGTAAGAAAGAACGATTTAGTTGTAATTGTCCAGCAGTAAACTAAAAACATTCAAGCCTTGAAAATTAAATTTCAAGGTTTTTTTTTGTAATTTTCTGATTATACTTTCAAATAGCCACTAACCTTTAAAAAATGCTTCAAAACAGAGAAACTCTTATGAAGTATAACTTAATTCCAATTAGAGAAGGTCGGGGATGGAAGCTAAATAATTAACATAAAAACTTCAATTAAATTATGCCATTAATTAAATCAGTGAATGGTAATTCACCACAAATTCCAGATACATGCTTTATAGCAGAAAACGCCACCATTGTAGGCGATGTTACCATGGGAAATGATTGTAGTGTATGGTTTAATGCCGTAGTTAGAGGCGATGTCCACTACATAAAAATGGGGGATAAGGTAAATGTCCAAGACGGGGCAGTTATTCATGCTACCTACCAAAAACACCCTACAAACATAGGCAACAACGTTTCCATTGGTCATAATGCGATTGTACATGGTTGTACACTGCATGATAATGTGTTAATTGGAATGGGAAGTATTGTTATGGATAATTGTGTGGTAGAAAGCAATAGTATTATAGCTGCGGGTGCGGTAGTTACTCAAAATACAAGAGTAGAATCTGGAAGTATTTATGCTGGTATCCCAGCTAAAAAAGTTAAAGATATTAGTGATGAATTAATTTCTGGTGAAATACATAGAATAGCCGAAAACTATGTAAAATATTCAAGTTGGTTCAAGGAGGAATAATTTAATCGATAAAACCTTATTTTATCTTAGCTATATCTTAATTGGAGCTGGCATAGATTTTCTGCGCGCATAATACTTCAACAAGGTAAAAATGATTTGTTTTTAACTGTTGTTGCATTCAATGAGGATAATTTTATGACTACAATTGTATTTATTTTTAAAAATTCAGAGCGCGATTTAAATAGTTATATTCTTTGCTATAGCCTTTAAAAAAGATTTAAGGCAGATATGGATGGATATTTTTTGAATGTTAAGTTGAACTTCCAAAGAAATTGGCTTACTAAAAATCTAAAGTTTCTACTTTGTAATTTTCACCTAAAAGGGAAATTAAAACATCTATTGAGCTATTTGAATAAAACTGAATATTTGGTTTTTCTCGGCTGCTGTTTAATAAATTATGTTTTTCTAAAACAGATTTGGTTTGTAAAGCTACTGCTTTTCCAGAATCGATAATTTTTATATGCTTAGGAAGCAGTTCTGTAAGTTGAGGTATAAGAAAAGGATAATGAGTGCAACCTAATACTAAATAATCTATATTGGCGTCGATCATTGGCTTTAAATAAGCTTTTAGAAGCGATTTCATTTCCTTTGAATTGATCAGTCCCGTTTCTATAAGGCTAACAATGCCTTCGCCTACTTGCTCAACTACCTTTATGTTGTTTGTAAACAGGTTTGTGGTTTTATGGAATAGCTCGCTAGAAAGAGTTCCTTTAGTGGCTAATATTCCAATAGCCTTAGTCTGGGTTTGTAGTGCTGCAGGTTTAATAGCTGGTTCAATACCTATAATAGGAATGGAGTAGGTTTCTCTTAAAACTTTAATGGCATTTGTTGTTGCAGTGTTACAGGCAACCACAATTAATTTGCATTCTTTACTTAAAAGTAAGTTGATGTTCTTTTTACTTAGTGCAATAATCTCATCCTTAGATTTTTCGCCGTAAGGTGCGTTTTTGCTATCAGCTAAGTAAATAGTGTTCTCGTTTGGCAATAACTGGGTGAGCTCCTTCCATATAGAAGTGCCTCCAACACCAGAATCAAAAATACCGATAGCTTGCTTGCTCATAAGTTCAAAAATAAAAAAAAAGCCACTTAAATTAAGTGGCTTTTGAAATATCTTTTTTAAAATAAAATTAGATACCTAATTCTTTTTTAACGTCATCAAGTAAGTTTTTACCGTCAGACATAATTACGCCTCCACCTTGAGTTGAATCTAATACGTAATCGAAACCTTGAGCTCTAGCAACTTTTAAAATTGCAGCTTTTGCTTTTTCAGTAATTGGTTTTAATAAATCAATTTCTTTTTTCTGCATTTCTTGTTGCGCTTGCCCTTGGTACTGTTGGATGTTTTGTTGCATAGTCTGCACTTCAACAATACGTTTTTGGTTTTCTTCGTCTGTTTTAGTTCCAGATTCAGCTTCGTATTGTTTCATTTTGTTTTGATATTCTGTAACCATTGATTGAATATCTGCTTCATAAGTTTTACCAAGTTTGTCCATTTCTGCTTGAGCTGTATTCATCTCAGGCATAGATTTTATTAATTCTTGGGTGTTAATATGAGCAACTTTACTTTGAGCTTGTGTAAAACTTGTTGCTCCAATAAATAATGCTGCTGCAAATAAAAAGGTTTTAAATTGTTTCATTTCTAAATAGTATTAATAAGTGTTATAATTTATTTAATTGTTATTTGTGTCTTCAGGCTCTGTGCCGTCTGGTTTATTATTCTCTTGTGCTTGGCGTTCTCTTTCTTCTTTTGCTTTTTGTCTTTCGTCAAGAATCCTTTGTCTTCTTTCATCTAATTCACGCTGTCTAGCTTCTCTATCTTTTAATTTTTGCTGTCTGCGTTCTTCTATAATTTCTTCTTTAGACTTTTGTTCAGCTGGTTCTCCTTCTTCTTTTACAACTTGGCCTTCTTCATCGCTTGTTGATTCTTCATTCTGAACATTTCTAGCATTTAGTTTTTCATCTCTAATACGTTGTCTTTCTGCAATTATACTATCTCTGCGTTTTTGCGCATCCAATTGTTTTTGTTCACGCTCATTTAATATAGTTTCTCTTCTTTCTTCTGCTGCTTTTTCTCTAGCTTCTTGTTCTTCGTTTATTTCAGGAAGAGTTTCTTCTGCTTCGGCTGCTCTACGCTCTTGTTTTGTTTGAGCTTGAGTTCGCTTTGCACTTCTTGATATACTTCGAATAACCTCGTCGCTAAAATCAAATCTCTCAGCTGAATACAGCATAACCACATCGGCTGATTTATCAAATACAAAATCGTATTTTCTTTTTTCAGCCATATCTTGAACAGCTGCAAAAATTTGGTCTTGGATAGGTTGGATCAACTGTTTCTTCTGAATCATTAAATCTCCATTTGGTCCAAAACGCTTTTGCTGATAGTCAAGAATCTCTTTTTCTTCAAAAGTTATATCTTCTTCGCGTTCTTCTATTAATTCCTTAGTTAAAAGCGCTTTTTCGTTGCTTAAATCTTTTCGCTTTTGCTCAATCTCACTTAGTTGGGTTTCAATTTCTGTTTTCCATTTTTGAACCTTGTTTTCTAATTGGGCAGTTGCTTCTTGGTATTCTGGAATATTTTGTAAAATATATTCTGTGTCTATATAACCTATTCTTACACCACGTTGCGCATGAGCAGATATACTAATAGTAGAAACTATAATCAGTAAAAAAAGAACTTTTAATTTCATCTGTGTCATTTATTATAATTTATGATCTATAAATTCTAAAAACATCAGATAATTTTTACGGTTATCTGTACATTTTAGGAATTAGTATTTTCAAAACTAACGAAATTTAACTTTAAAAATTTTAATTCACAATGTAAATAATCATATTGTTTATAGAAAATACCGTGCCAAATTAGAATTGTTGTCCAATAATAAAGTGAGTTTCCCATCCATTTGCCTTGTTTTGACCAGGAACAGGATCGAATCCATAACCAAAATCCATACCTAATAGACCAAAGGCAGGCATGAATACTCGTAGACCTAATCCTGCAGATCGTTTTAAATCGTAAGGGCTATAATCTTTAAAATTGTTAAATGAAATTCCACCTTCCATAAAACCTAAAACAAATATTTTAGCTTGTTGTTTTAAGGTAATTGGGTATCTTAATTCTAAGGAGAACTTGTTATATATGGTACCTCCATCATTACTTGGTCCATCATTGTCGTCTAATGGTTGAATAGATTGGTTTGGATAACCACGTAGACCAATAGTTTCTCTTCCGTCTAAGCTATAAGATCCAAGTCCATCACCACCTAAAAAGAAACGCTCAAATGGAATGTCTCCTCGGTCTTGGTTATAGGCTCCTAGGAATCCAAATTCAACACTTGGTTTAAGAACTAGTTTTTTTACTATTTCTGCATACCAATCTGCTTTAAATTTAATTTTATAAAATTCTAACCATTTAAAACGTTCTTGGTCGATAACAGCAATACTTTCGTTTGCAGCTATACGTTCTTCATTGGTGTAAGTTGGGTCGCTAACGATACCGCTTAACTCTTCACGCTCTTCTTTTAATGCATGATAATCTACATTATTGAATAACGAATATGGTAATGTTAATTTAGCGCTTACACTAAAACTTGAACCACCAACTGGAAACACAGGGTCGTTATAGGTACTGTTTCTGCTTAAACCAATGGTATATGCTAAGTTATTTGAATATCCATCACCAAAGGTGAATAATCCAGTATTATAATTTTTTAAATCATAATGTTGGTAACTTAATGCTTGCGATAAAGTGAAAAAGTTATCTGGCTCATTTAAACGTTTTGCCAATCCAACAGAAATTCCCGTAATGTTAAAGCGTTTATTTTTGTCTGCTTTTCCAGTTCTAGAATCGTATAAAAACTGCTTTGTATGGGATACAGAAGTTGAAAATTGAACAGGTTTTTCTCCTCCTAACCACGGTTCTGTAAATGAGAAGCTATAAGTTTGGTAAAACTGACTAGCTTGTAAACGCAAAGCTAATTTCTGACCATCTCCTCTTGGTACAGGTTTGTATGATTTTAAATTGAATATATTTCTTAATGAAAAGTTGTTGAACGATAATCCTAAGGTTCCAATAAAACCACCTCCACCGTAACCACCTTGTAATTCTATTTGGCTAGATCCTGTTTCTACCACTTCATACTCTAAATCAATAGTACCTTCGTTAGGGTTTGGATTGTTGAAGTTGGTTGCTATTTGAGCAGCATCAAAGAAGCCTAGTTGACTTAACTCTCTAATGGTTCTAATTACGTTCGATTTGTTGTATAACTGCCCAGGACGAGTAAATAATTCTCTATAGATTACGTGGTCGTTGGTAACATCGTTTCCAACTACAGTAACATCAGTAAAATACACGGGCTTTCCTTCAGAAATTCTAATTTCTAAGTCGATAACATTTCCTTCAGCACTTACTTCTACAGGATTAATTGTAGAAAATAAATATCCGTTGTTTTGATATAGGTTAGTAATATCTACAGCGTCCGGATTATCAGTGTCTGCAATTCGTTTTTCAAGTAAAACTCCGTTATATGTATCTCCTTCGTTAATTCTTAAAATTCTTCTTAGAACTTGATCAGAATATACCGTGTTCCCTATAAAACTAATTTTTCCAAAGGTGTAAAGTTCTCCTTCTTCTATATCTATATATAACGCTACGTGTTTGTCATCCAATACTACTAAGCTGTCTGAAAGTACTCGAGCATCTCTGTAACCAATTTCTTTGTATTTGTCTACAAGGCTATTAAGGTCTTCTTTAAAATTTGCTTTTATGTACTTTGAGCGTTTAAGGACATGAGTGAAATTTTTCTGCTTGGTGTTTTTCATAGCCTTTTTAAGTTTGCTATCTTTTATGATGTCATTCCCAGAAAAATTTATCTTTTTTACCTTTACTTTTTTGCCCTTATCTATGTTGACAACCATATTCATAAGGGATTTAGAAGCTTGAATAGTATCTTCAACTTCTATAGTATTAATATGAACCTTGGTATTATAGTATCCTTCTTTTTTGTATTTGTTAACCAAATAGTTTTTTGTAGTAGTAAGTAGGTTCTCGGTAACTTTAACTCCTTTTTTCAAAGAGTTTTCAGTTATCAGTTTCTCTTTTTTACTTTTCTTAATACCATTGATTTTAACCTCATTAAGCTCAGGTAAATCTTCCAATCTAATTTCTAGATAGACTTGGTTGTTCTCAATGCGATTGATGTAAATTTCAATATTATTGAATAAGTTAGAATTCCATAATTTTTTTATGGCAGCACTAATCTTATCTCCAGGAATAAGCACTTCTTCTCCGGCTCTTAGCCCTGAATAGGTGATAATAGTTTGTTCGCTAAAATTGGTTTCTCCTACTACCGTAATACCACCAATAATATATTTTTCGCCATTTTGTGGATTCGTTTCTTGCGCATGCAACGCTTGATTATTTACAACAAATAGCAATGTAAAAATGAATAGTAAGTATGTTTTCAATAGTACTTTATTAGTTAATTTGTTCACTTGTTTTCCCAAACCGTCGTTCTCTTTTTTGATATTCAATAATTGCTTCATATAAATGTTCCTTTGTAAAATCCGGCCAAAGTACATTTGTAAAATACAATTCAGCATAAGCAATTTGCCACAATAAGAAATTGCTTATTCGTTGTTCTCCGCTTGTTCTAATAAGCAAATCCACGTCGTGTAAATTTTGCGTGTAAAGATGCTTATTAATAACCGATTCATCAATATTTTCGGGCGAAATTATATTATTTTTAACTTTAATGCTTATTTTTTTTATGGTATTTACTAATTCTTCTCTAGAACCATAACTTAAAGCTAAAGTTAAAACCATCCGATTGTTATCTTTAGTTTTTTCAATGACTTCTGTAAGTTCTTTGTATGCTCTTTTAGGAAGTTCGCTTAAATTACCAATAGCCATTAGCTTGATATTGTTGTCTTGGAGTGTTTTTATTTCCTTTTTTAAAGCAGAAACCAAGAGTTTCATTAGGGTTTGTACCTCTAATTTTGGTCGATTCCAATTTTCTGTAGAAAAAGCATAAAGGGTTAAATTTTCTATGCCAAGTTCTGCTGAGCCTTCAACAACTTGTCTTACGGCTTTGGTTCCTTTTTCATGACCAAAAGCACGCATCATTCCTTTTTGTTTTGCCCATCGTCCATTGCCATCCATTATAATAGCAAGATGTTTGGGGAGGTTGTCCGTGTTTATTTGTGATTTTAAGTCCATTTAAAAAACGCAGTAGCAAGGTTTTCTACCAAAAGTATAGGTTAAGGTAAGACCAGTAAACACATACCAGTCGTTATTGTTTTTATTTCCAAATGCCAATGGGGAATCATTGTCATAATCTGGAGCGCTTCCATCTAATTCATCACTAAATGTGTATCTAGCCCCAACTTCTGCAGCTATAACAAAACTTTCCATAAATTTAGCTTTTACTCCAAAAACCATTGGAATTCCAAATGCAAAACTTCTTGTGCCTTCAGAACGAAGTTTTCCATGAGGAAAAAAGTAATTGTTGTGATATGCTATTGATACTCCTGAATATAGGTAAGGTGTGGCTTTGTTTTTGCCGTCGTGTAAATTAAAATCGAAAAATGTAAATTCTAGACCTAAAGATCCTTCTATAATTTTACTATTGAAATTGTATCCTCTTTCTTGACGTCTAGGGTCATCCGATTTTAAATCATTAAATTCTAAATTGGTGTACATTAATGAAGCCCTAAAGGAATGTCTACCACTTCGGTTCCATTTATAGATGCCGCCAAGGGCTAATTGGTCTGGGGCAATATAATCAGTTGCTCCAACGTCGCCTATAAAATTACTTCCACCAAGAAAAACCCCTATTTCATGGGTTTGAGATTGACTTAAGTGAATAGTTATTATGAAAAAAAATATAGTGGTTAAATACCTCATAAATGTTCAAAAGTTTGCAAATATAATAAATAAGATTTCCCTATAACAATTTGAATGGAATAGTATTAGGAATAAAACAGCATTTCTTATAAATTATTGTTTAATTGCGACGATCTTCTCCCCAAAGTAGTTTTTTTCGAAGAGTGTCAATAAAACTTTCTTGCAACAATTCAATCATCTTTATTTTAAAAGGTGCCTTTTTAATAGTAATAGTTGTGTTGTTGTTTATGGTTGCAATTCTTGAATCTAAGGATATTAAATAATTATCTTCCCTTCCACTTACTTTTATTTGTATTTCGGTAGAGTCAGGAATTATTAAAGGTCTAGCGCTTAAGTTGTGTGGGGCAATAGGGGTTAGCACAAAACTATTGGTGTCTGGAGTAATTACAGGCCCACCACAACTTAAAGAATAGCCTGTTGATCCGGTTGGTGTGGCTATTATTAATCCGTCGCTCCAATACGAAGTAAGGTATTCACCATTAAGTCTAGTTTCAACGGTAATCATGGAGGTAGTGTTTTTTCTACTTACCGCAATTTCGTTTAGGGCGAAATCTAATTCTTGAAAGTGGTCTTGTTCAGAATCAGTTTTTATGGTAAGTAAACTTCGTTCGGAAATTTTATAATTCCCATTTAAAATATCATCTATAGCAGGTATAATATATTCGTTTTGTATGGTTGCTAAGAATCCTAATCTACCTGTGTTTATTCCAACTATGGGAATATCTAAATCTTTCACCAAGGTTGCGCTCCTTAGCATGGTACCATCGCCACCAATACTTATTAGTAAATCGAAACTTTTATCTAAGGTCTTGAAAGTTTTAAAGATGCTATAGTTTTTATTGTTTGTGATTTGAAGGTTTATGATTTTGAAAAACTGCTCTTCTACATAAACATTTGTGTTTTTTTTATAAAGATGGTTTAAGAGTATTTCTACAGCTTCTTCAGCATTTTTATGAAAGAATTGACCAAAAATTGCGATTTTCACAGAGGATGTTTTTAAAATTAACTATTGATAAAATAAAAGTGGATTTAAAATAAATTCCAAAAACTGCTTTTATGAGTATTGGGTTGGGTAAATTGTATAATGAAATTTTAATAAACGGGTTTCTATTTGAACTTTATATAGGGTTAAATGTTCAAATATTTGTTTAAATAGTCTGAACGCTCTTTTAGATTTTCCATATAACTATCTTCTTCATGTCCGGAAATCACTTTGTAATCATATCGTCTAAATGTTTGCATAATATCATTTAAGCCAGTGTTACCAATTTTTAAGGTAATTTGAACAGCATCATTTTCCATTTTTGAAATAAAAGCACCAAATAATTTGCCGTTATTCGATTCCACTATTTGGCTAAGCTCGCTAAAAGAATAATCTAAAAGTCCCTTTTCTACAATTAATATGCTTCCAGCTTCGGCAAAGAAGGGAGTTTCATTAAAAAGGCTAATTACATCGTTTAGCTCATAATACCCTAAATAAGTGTTGTTTTCGCTTAAAACAGGCATAATATTCGTGGAGTTTTGAGCAAATGCTTCAAGTACATCTAGCCAAACGTTTGTATCTCTCACAAAAAAACCTTCAATAGCATGACTGTAGTCGGAAATGTTCTTTTTACTATTAAAACAATGCGCATCGGTTTCAGATAGGCACCCTAAATAAATATTATCATTGTTTTTTATAGGGATATGCGAATAAGTCAATTGATTAAACAAAAGTTGGATGTCTCCAATCTTGTCGTCTTTGTCAAGTGGTTTAATATCGTTTATTATAAAATCTGAAAGATTCATTGTTTCTTTTAAGCTTACTGCAAATTAATCAAAAATTACTACAATAACCTTGAATGACTTCGTATTTTTGTATGATTAAAAGGAAAAAAATGACAAAATTAAGTGTTAATATCAATAAGATTGCTACTCTAAGAAACTCAAGAGGAGGCGATTTTCCAAATGTGGTGCAATTCGCTAAAGATGTTCAACGTTTTGGAGCACAAGGAGTCACTATACATCCAAGACCGGATGAGCGACATATAAGATATCAGGATGCTTACGATTTAAAGTCGGAAGTATATACAGAATATAATATTGAAGGCAACCCAATAGATAAGTTTATGAACATGGTTTTAGAACTTAAGCCAACACAAGTTACCTTGGTGCCAGATGCTGAAAACGCTATTACAAGCAATGCAGGTTGGGATACAATAAAACACAAAGATTTTTTAATTGATGTTATTAAAGAATTTAAAAACCATGGTATTAGAACATCCATTTTTGTGGATCCAGATTTAAAGCAAATTGAAGGAGCTAAGGCCACTGGAACAGATAGAATTGAGCTTTATACCGAAGCTTTTGCACATGAATTTGGTTTGGGGAACAAATCGGCTATTAAACCATATACTGCTTGTGCAGAACTAGCAAACTCTCTTGGGTTAGGCGTAAATGCCGGACATGATTTGTCTTTAGAAAATATTGCGTATTTTAAACAACATATTCCAGGTTTACTAGAAGTATCTATTGGGCATGCCCTAATTTCTGAAAGTTTGTACTTAGGGATTGAAAATGTAATACAAATGTATTTACATAAATTAATGTAGCTTTTTAGGTTGGACTAATTTTCTTGGTTTTAAGAATTTGTGAATTTTAATAACTGCGTAAAAAGAATAATATTCAAAACAATAATCATGGCAGAAAAAGAGCAATTATATTCAAACATTATTGGTGAAGGAAGTCCTTTCCTTATTCTTCATGGCTTTTTAGGTATGAGCGATAATTGGAAAACCCTAGGTACACAATTTAGCGAAAAAAATTATGAAGTTCATTTATTAGATCAACGAAACCATGGGAGAAGTTTTCATAGTAATGATTTTAATTATGAAATACTAGTTGAAGATTTAAAGAATTATTGCGAAACACATAATTTAAATGATATTGTTTTACTTGGGCACTCAATGGGTGGGAAGGTAGCCATGCTTTTTGCTGCAACTTATCCAAAATATATTTCAAAATTAATAATAGTTGATATTTCTCCAAGATATTATCCTGTTCATCATGAGGTTATATTAGATGGATTGAGTAGCCTTGATTTTACTAAGTTAAAAAGTAGAGGAGATGCGGACGATCAATTAGCACAATATGTTTCCAATTATGGAATTCGTCAGTTTTTACTGAAAAACCTGTATTGGACCAAAGATAAAAGTTTGGCTTTAAGGATAAACCTAAAAGTTTTAAAAGAGAATATAGAAGAAATTGGAGAGCCTTTACCTATTCACGCACAATATGTTGGTGAGTCACTATTTTTACGTGGAGACCGTTCAGAATATATAGGTGCGCAAGATGAAACTCTTATTAAAAATCATTTTCCAAACTCTAAAATTGTTACAATTCCAAAATCAGGACATTGGATGCATGCTGAAAACCCAAAGGCTTTTTACAACGAAGTCATGGAATTTTTAGGTTAATAAAACCAAGTTTCTTATCTTTAAAATTAACAAAAATAAAACTTATGAACTTAATTATTCGAATCTTATTAACAGCTGTGGCAGTTGTTTTGTTAGCTTACCTTTTACCTGGGGTTGATGTCTCAGGATTTGGCTCAGCCATAATTGTAGCTATTGTTTTGGGCCTGCTAAATATTTTTGTGAAGCCTATTTTGGTTATTTTAACTTTACCAATAACCGTAATAACTTTAGGTTTGTTCCTATTGGTTATTAATGCCTTAATCATTTTAATGGCTAATAGTTTTATTGACGGCTTTTCAGTAGATGGCTTTTGGATAGCCCTGTTATTTAGCTTGTTATTATCGGTTCTTCAGTCCATCTTGTTTTCTTTGTTGAAAGGAGATTAAAATAGACTGACATACAATACGTTAAAAACTTTGTTGGGTTGTAAAAAATATGTATTTTTGCAACCCAATTTTTATGTCATAATATAATGAATATTACAAGAGAAAACATCGATGCATTAAATGCTGTAGTAAAAGTAGATATCGCTAAAGAAGATTACAGCGAGAAGGTAGATAAAATCTTAGCCGATTATAGAAAAACAGCTAACATTCCAGGTTTTAGAAAAGGTCATGTACCAATGGGAATGGTTAAAAAACAATATGGAAAAGCTGTATTGGTTGATGAAGTAAACAAATTATTACAAGAAGCTTTAAATAAGTATTTAACTGAAGAAAAGTTAGATGTTCTTGGACATCCAATCCCAAAGCCACAGGATGATTTAGATTGGGATTCAGAAAAATTATCATTTGAATTCGAATTAGGCCTTGCTCCAGAATTTGAAGTAGAATTAAAAAGCAAAAAAGCCATTACACAATATCATATTGTTGCTGGAGATGAAATGATCAACGATCAAATTAAAAATATCCAAACTCAGTACGGGAAATTAAAGTCGCAAACAGAAATCACTAAGGATAGTGAGGTTTCAGGAACTTATACTAACGAAGAAAAAGGAATTGAAAACACAGTAACTTTAACCTTAGATAAGTTTAAAGGAAAAGCTACTGAGAAGAAATTTATTGGAGCTAAAGTTGGCGATGTTATCACACTAAAAACAAAAGGACTTTATAATGATGATCACGAATTGATGCATGCCTTAAAATTAGGACATGATGAAATTCATGATTTAGACATTGAAGTTGCTTTTACTGTAACAGAAATTAACGAACGCGAATTAGCAGATTTAGACCAAGATTTATTTGATAAATTATTTGGTAAAGATGTTGTAAAATCGGTTATAGAATTAAAAGATAAAATTAAAGAAGATGCTGAAAAACAATTCAAACAACAAGCAGAACAAAAGTTGTTGAACGATGTTACTGAGTATCTTGTTGAAAACACAAAATTCGATTTACCAGCTGAATTCCTAACTAAATGGATGCAAACAGCAGGTGAAAATCATTTAACTGAAGATCAGGCTAAAGAGGAGTACGAAAAGTCTGAAAAAAGCTTGCGTTACCAATTAATTGAAGGAAAATTAATTACCGATAATAAAATTCAAGTAACTTTAGATGATATTAAAGACCATGCCAAGTTAATGATTAAAGCCCAAATGGCACAGTTTGGTCAATTAAACCCTTCAGATAAAGAATTGGAAGATATAGCTGCTCGTGTATTATCTAATCAAGATGAAGCACGTAGAATTTCTGAGCAAATTATCAGCCAGAAATTATTAGAGGTTTATAAAGAAAAAGCAAATCTTAAAACTAAAGAACTTACTTACGAAGAATTTGTAAAGGAAGTTTACGGAGATAAGTAATTTTTAAATAAACGATCCCGATTTCTGTCGGTAGATTAGTATTTATTTAACTAAATAATCCTTATATTTAGGCGTTAAAATTGTATTTTTAACGCCTTTTTAATTTACTTTTAATAGACAAAATAAGATTTATGAATTACGCAAATGAATTTCAAAAATTCGCCATAAAAGACCAAGGAATTAGTAGTACATATTACGATAAAATTATTAGTCATATGTATCCAACTAATTTAACGCCAAATATTATTGAGGAGCGTCAAATGAATATAGCCATTTTTGATGTGTTTTCACGTTTAATGATGGATCGTATCATATTTTTGGGAACAGCCATTAACGACCAAGTGGCTAATATTATTCAAGCACAATTGTTGTTTTTAGAGAGTACAGATTCTTCTAAGGATATTCAAATATATATTAATTCTCCAGGTGGAGGGGTTTATGCTGGTTTAGGAATTTACGATACCATGCAATTTATTAAGCCGGATGTAGCTACTATTTGTACAGGAATGGCGGCTTCAATGGGAGCTGTGTTATTGTGTGCAGGAGCAAAAGGAAAACGTAGTGGTTTAACACATTCTCGCGTTATGATTCACCAACCATTAGGAGGTGCTCAAGGACAAGCTAGTGATATAGAAATTACAGCTAGAGAAATATTAACCCTAAAAGAAGAGTTATATAAAATAATTAGTAAGCATTCGGGTCAAGATTACGACAAAGTATATGCTGATAGTGATAGGGATTATTGGATGAAATCCGATAAGGCCAAGGAATACGGAATGATCGATGAGGTTTTAGTTCGTGGGTAATTTAAATGATAAATAGTTTAGAGTGATATTTTTAAACTCGTAACTTATAATTGAAAGATGGCAAAGGAAGATTTAGAATGTTCGTTTTGTGGTAGAAAAAAGCCAGAAACAAATTTATTAATAGCAGGATTAGATGCACATATTTGCGATAAGTGTATCGAACAAGCTCATGGCATTGTCTTAGAAGAATCTAAACAAGGTGATAAGAGTGAGTTGTCCGCAGAGCTTATGTTGCGTAAGCCACAACAAATTAAAGATTTTCTTGATGAATACATAATTGGTCAAGATAGTACGAAGAAAGTAATGTCTGTTGCGGTTTACAACCACTACAAGAGACTTTTACAACCACCAAGTGATGATGATATTGAAATTCAAAAATCAAATATCATCATGGTAGGGCAAACAGGAACAGGTAAAACCTTAATGGCTAAAACCATTGCTAAAATGCTTAATGTGCCCTTAGCAATAGTAGATGCAACAGTTTTAACTGAAGCTGGATATGTTGGGGAAGATGTGGAAAGTATTTTAACTCGCTTATTGCAAGCGGCTGATTACAATTTAGACAAAGCTGAAAAGGGAATTGTTTTTATTGATGAAATAGATAAAATTGCTCGAAAAAGTGACAATCCTTCTATTACACGAGATGTGTCTGGTGAAGGAGTTCAGCAGGCTTTATTGAAGCTATTAGAAGGAACTGTTGTAAATGTACCACCAAAAGGTGGACGTAAGCATCCAGATCAGAAATTCATTGAAGTAAATACAGAAAACATTCTTTTTATTGCCGGTGGAGCATTTGATGGTATTGAGCGCGTAATCTCAAAAAGGTTAAACATGCAAGCGGTTGGTTATAGCGCTTCTATGAGTGATAATGTGATTGATCAAAACCATTTATTACAATATATTATACCTAAAGATTTAAAAGATTTTGGATTAATACCTGAAATTATAGGACGTTTACCCGTATTAACCTATATGGATCCTTTGGATGCTAAAACGTTAAGAGCAATCTTAACCCAGCCTAAAAACGCCATTATTAAACAATACAAAAAATTGTTTGCTATGGACGAAATAGACTTTAGTATTACAGATGGAGCCTTGGATTTTATTGTTGGAAAAGCAATAGAATACAAACTTGGAGCACGTGGTTTGCGTTCGTTATGTGAAGAAATCTTAACTGATGCCATGTTCGAATTGCCTGGTACAGAAGAAAAGACCATAAAAGTGACTAAGGCATACGCTGAAGAGAAATTAACTAAAACAACTATTAAGAAACTAAAGGCTGTTTCTTAAATTTATAAAAGGTTTCTATTTAAAAAGACTGTCCGATAAAGACAGTCTTTTTTTGTTTTATGAGAAAATTTAAATTTATCTTAAAAGGAATTTGTTTTCAATTAGACGTTTCATTCTAAAGTGTAATTCATAAAAAGTATGGGAAAGCCGTAATGCAAAATGGTATTTCATTGAAAAGTGATGAAATAGGGTAGTACTACGTAAATAATTCTTAAAATAAATTTTTATAGGTTTATGAAATATTAATAAATTTTGGTTTGACTTTAACATTCAAACTATTAAAAATGTTCATTAATAAAGAGTATAAAAAACCACTCTTAGCGAGTGGTTTTTTATTTAGGGATTATGGATAATAATTAATGATATAAAACTATGTTTTTAAAATTTGTCAATATTCTTATTGGAATTTGTGCTTAAAATGAACGACATCCACCTGGTATTTACTTGCTATAAATACCAGATAAATGATATCGTTAATAATTAATAGCAGAGTAAAACTAACAATTAAAGCGTAAGAAAAAAATGACTACAACTATTTTTGGATGAAATATAAAAAATAATCCATGTATGTGTTTTTTCTTCTTTAATTTTCGATAATTACAATTTATTTATTTAAGTCCAGTAACGCATCGAGATAGTCTCTTGTGTTAGAAAGTCTTGGAACTTTATGTTGCCCGCCAAGTTTGTTGTTTTGTTTTAGCCAATCGTAAAACAACCGTTCTCTAGCTATGTGTATAGTTGGTTTGTTAAGCGTCATATTGTTGTAGCGCTTAGCTTCGTAGTCGGAATTTAATGCTTTTAGTGCATTGTCTAATAATTCGTTAAAATAATTAATGTCTTCTGGCAGGGTTTTAAATTCTATAAGCCATTCGTGTGCGCCCTTTTCCTTGCCTTGCATAAAAATAGGAGCCGCTGTATAGTCTACAATTTCTGCTTTAGTTTTTTTGCATACTTTTTTTAAGGCATCCTCTGCATTCTCGATAATTAATTCCTCTCCAAAAGCATTGATATGATGCTTGGTTCTACCTGAAACTTTAATCCTATATGGTGCTATAGAAGTAAATCTAACCGTATCTCCAATTTTATAACGCCACAATCCAGCATTTGTTGTTATAACTAAAGCGTAATTGTTTCCAACCTCTACTTCGCTTAATGGAATAATTTTTTCATTTTTTGTTCCAAAAGTATCCATTGGTATAAATTCGTAAAAAATTCCGTAATCCAACATAAGAAGTAATTCGCTGGAATTGTTTTGGTCTTGAATTGCGAAAAAACCTTCCGAGGCATTGTAAATTTCGTAATATCTGAAATCTTTTTTAGGTAAAATGTTTTTGTACTGCGCTTTATAAGGCAGAAAACTTACCCCGCCATGAAAATAGACTTCTAGGTTTGGCCAAATTTCAAATAAATTATTTTTTCCTGTAGTTTCTAAAACGTTATTAAGCAAAACTAGCATCCAAGAAGGTACGCCGGCTAAACTGGTTACATTTTCTTGTATGGTTTCATTCACTATAGCTTGCATTTTTTCCTCCCAATTACTCATTAAGGAAACCTTACTACTTGGTGTGCTGCTATATTCCGCCCAGAATGGCATGTTGTCAATTAATATGGCTGAAAGATCTCCAAAAGTGGTGCCATTTTCTTTATAAAGTTCCTTACTACCTCCAAGACGTAAACTTTTGCCTGTAAATAACTGCGAATTCTCGTTGTTATTTAAATACATACATAGTAAATCCTTACTAGCTGCATAATGACAGTCTTCTAGAGAGTCTTCACTTACAGGGATAAACTTGCTTTTAGCATTGGTTGTTCCACTTGATTTAGCAAACCATTTAATTGGTTGTGGCCAATAAATATTATTTTCACCTAATCGTGATCGTTCTATGTTGTTTTGGTAGTCTTCGTATGTTGAAATAGGTACACGTTCAGTAAATGTTTTGTAATCTTTAATGGATTCAAAACCATATTGTTTGCCAATTTCAGTGTCTTTTGCTTTATTAATTAGTTGTAAAAGTAATTCCTGTTGTACTTCATTAGGGTATTTTAAAAACAAATCTATTTGGTGAACCCTTTTTTTTAAAAACCAGGAAGCAATAGAATTTACTATAGGAATTGACATATTTGCGTTATATTTAAAGATTAAAAATAATCTTTTTTTTTTGAAATGTGTAGCTAAATTTGTCAATTAGAAGTTTCTCACTATATGTTTAACATATTACATGGAAATTAGGTGTATGAACCTTCTCGAATTCAAATAATTAATAGGTGATAATTAAAAGGGATATTATATTTTAATATTAGAAAAAAAAATAAAAATGACTTACCAAGGTGTTTTAAGAAAAATGTCAACGGAATTTTCCGATCCTATTCAATATTATCTGTTATTTGAAGCTGATTTTATTAATATGAATCAGTTGTTAGATAAAACTATAAATATAAAACTTGTGGGATATGAATGCTTAAATTGTGGTTTAAACAAAACAATTTATAGACAAGGATTTTGTAAAAGTTGTTTTTTTGATATTCCACAAGCGGCAGATTGGATTATGAAACCAGAACTAAGTACGGCGCATCTGGATAAGGAGGATCGTGATCTAGAATATGAAAAGCGGGTGCAATTACAGCCGCATATTGTGTATTTAGCTAATTCTAGTAATGTAAAAGTTGGAGTAACCAGAAAAAGTCAGGTGCCAACTCGTTGGATTGATCAAGGAGCTCATGAAGCCATTGAAATTGTTGAAGTTCCTAATAGATATTTAGCTGGTATTACCGAGGTTGCTTTAAAAGAATATGTTGCAGATAAAACCAATTGGCGAACCATGTTGAAAAATGAAATAGCCGATGAGGATTTGGTGACTTGGAGAGAAAAATTAAAACAATATATTCCAGATGAAGCTAAAGAATACTATATAGCTTCTAACTCTGAGACTAATATTCATTTCCCTGTTTTACAGTACCCTAAAAAGCCTAAGAGTTTAAATTTAGATAAAACACCTGATTACACAGGTAAATTGGTTGGTATTAAAGGGCAGTATTTAATCTTCGAGGACGAAACTGTTTTTAATGTAAGAAGTAGTGAAGGTTATGTGGTAGCAATATCTGTTGCTTAGGCATCAATCTTTTTGCAGGCGCATTTCTAAATACTTGTTAGTAAACCCTAATTTTTCATAGAGTTTTACTGCTGGATTGTTTGGCTCTACATGAAGTGCAATGTCACCTTCAGTTAACGATATAACTTCTTGAATTAGTTTTACGCCAAAGCCTTTGCCTCTAGCATTCTTATGGACTGCAACATAAACCAAAATGTTTTCAGGAATATAATCTGCCATTCCCGTTTGGTTGATAATGGCAATGCCTTGTACCTTATTGTGTTCCCTTAATTCCAAAATAAAACCTCCAAAGGAAGAAACTGTGTTTTTTACGGCGTAATCCAAGCATTTAGAAATAGCCTTTTTGGTATCACTAAATTCTTGTAAATGCTTATGTAAAAAATCAACAATAAACTGTTTCTCTTCTTCTGAAGGTTTCGATTTAGAATTATATACTTTAAATGAAAGCATAAAAGTCTAGATATCTTCTTGGTCTCTTAAATGTTGAATGTATGAAGCTTTTTGTAATTGTCTTCTTTTTTTAACTGAAGGTTTTGTAAAGAATTGATTTTCTCTAATGTTCTGCATAATTTTTACATTACGATGTTTCTTTTTGTAACGTTTTAGAGCTCTATCAATTTTTTCTCCGTCTTTAATTTCAATTCTTATCATCTGATTGTTTTAAGTAGGGTTAAAGTTAATTATTTATTAAAGGTTATCCTAAATAAGTCCTTAGTATTTTGTTTTTAGAAGTGTGTCTAAGTCTTCTAATACCTTTTTCTTTTATCTGTCTGACGCGCTCTCTTGTTAGTCCAAAGGTTTCACCAATTTCTTCAAGACTCATAGGTTGCTCGTTGTTAATGCCATAATAAAGTCTTACTACATCAGCTTCCCTTTGAGATAAGGTGTCTAGGGCTCTATTTACTTCTAAGTTTAACGAAGCACTCATTAAGTCTTGATCTGGATTTGGAGACTCTCCGTACGATACTACATCGTAAAGGTTAGAATCTTCTCCTTCTTTTAAAGGAGCATCCATAGATAAGTGTCTGCCTGAAATTTTTAAAGATTGCTTTACATCTGAAATAGTCATTTCTAATTCGTTGGCAATTTCTTCTGGACTTGGTGGGCGCTCATGAGTTTGTTCTAAATAAGAATAAGCTTTATTAATTTTATTAATAGAACCAATTTTATTTAATGGTAAACGTACAATTCTAGATTGTTCAGCCAAGGCTTGTAAAATAGCTTGTCTAATCCACCAAACAGCATAGGAAATAAATTTAAAACCTCTAGTTTCATCAAAGCGTTTAGCGGCTTTTACCAAACCAGCATTACCTTCGTTTATTAAATCTGGTAATGTTAGCCCTTGATTTTGATATTGTTTAGCAACAGATACCACAAATCTTAGGTTAGAAGTGGTTAACTTATCTAAAGCAAGTTGGTCTCCTTCACGAATACGCTGTGCTAATTCAACCTCTTCATCCGCAGTAATTAAAGGAATTTTACTAATGTCTTGCAAATATTTGTCTAAGGATTTAGACTCTCTATTTGTAACTTGCTTGGTGATTTTTAATTGCCTCATTCAGATTGTTTTAAAAGTGTTAAGTTAATCTATCAATATAACCTTTTTTATGACAAATCCAAATTAATGCCGGTTTCTTTTAAGAAGCAACAATGTAACCTATTGATAATCAATAAACTTTAACAAATCATTGTGAATTGTAAAAAGTCTTAAGGTATGGTGTCTGTTTTTGGATTTTTATTCGTTTTTGGGTAATTAATTAAATCCTTAATCGATTTTGGTTTCGTGGTGTTTGTTGAGTCTTTTGGCTTCGTACTACCTCCTTGAATAATGTCGTCCAAGACATTCTTTATTGGGTTTGATGTTGGTTTGGTAGTACTTGTTGAGTCTTTTGGTTTGCTAGGTGTTTGCGTGTTATTAAGATCGCCAATTAAATCAATTATTTGATCCTTACCCTTATTTATTAATTTTTGTTTTTCAATTTCAACGAGTTGTTTTGTTAAATTGGTAACACCACTTGTTAAATCAGTTTTAACACTCGGATTATTGAATGTTCCAGTAATATTTGCTGTTACTGGAATAGAAATATTATTCACGGCTTTATCATCTATTTTACCTATTAACCTGTTGATGTCGCTGCCTAAGTATTTTGCTGGAACTTGAAGAACAGCACTGTAATTCATATTGTTGGTGAAGCTATGGGAGCCTGCAATGGTTATTGCTATGTCGTTATATTGTATATCGAAAGGCTTAATGTTTACCATGCCATCTTCAAAAGTTAAATAAGTTTTTAAGTTATTTAAATCTAATTTACTAAAATCTACAAAACTCAAAGCACCGCTTAAAGCGTTCATTAATGCTTCGTTTTTAGGCTTAATTTCTGTGGTTTGTAGTTCAGCAAGAGCGTTTCCGTCAATAGTATTTAAATCTGGAGTAAAATCAGCTCCTAAATTACCTGAAAGTGCAATGGTACTATTTAATTTTCCTTGAAGTGCACTTGCAATTGGGGCTAAGCTTTGAAGTAACTCCATACCGGTAAATGATTGTGAAATATCAAACTGGCTCATGTCCAAATTCATTACAAAGGTTGGTGTTTTTGATGCCGTATCTACATATCCGTCCAATAGTAGTTTACCTTGAAAAATATTCGAACTCATATCTCGTAAAACAGCTTTCTCATCCTTAATGTACAGATTTCCTTTTACTTCTTTTAAGGTTAAATTATCATAATAAACTGTTTTTGCATCTGCCTGTATTTTGCAATCTAAAAAAGCTGGAATCTTGAAATCTTCAGAAGTGCTTGCTGTTTTGTTATTTGAATTTTCAGTCGAGTCTTCTGTCATGAAATCACTTACATAAAAGGCATTGGAATTTACATAAAAATCACCTTGTAGTTTTTTGTCACTAAAAACGAATCCAAGTAAGTTATGAATAGTTCCATTGGCTTTAATGTCGCTTTTTCCAGTAGTTGCATCAAATTTATTTAGCTTAACAGTTCCTGGGTAAAACGTTATAGCAGCTTCAGAAACTTCTATAGGGTACACTAAATCTTCCGAATCGTATTTAAACCCTTTCATGTTTAAAGTTCCATCACTTTTTACACGTTGATAGGCATTGCTTTCTATGGCTTCCATATCAAAATTGGTGTTTAATTTTGCAATTAAAATTCCTGTTAGCTGGTTGTCTAGTTCTATAGGATAGGCCTTGCTTAGGTTTGCTAAGTTTAAAACACCATCAACGTGTGCATCAACGTGAATGTTTTTTGTTAAATTTCTAATTACGGCAGAAGACTTAAATATATCTTGGTCAATTTTGAAATTCAATGTTTGCAGGTCCACGTAGGTATCATCTACTAATCCTGTGGTATTTTTAACAGAGGCATTAATTGAAATGTTTTCTACTCGTTTAGGTAAATCAGGATACTTAAACGAAGCATTATCAGAAACCATATTGATATCTAAAGTAGGAATGGTTTCCTCAGTCATTTTTCCTTTTATAATCCCTTTTAGTTTGAAATTACCAGATGTTTCTACCTTTTCTAATTCTTTGGAATAGGCTTTAGGGATAACTGCTAAAAAGTCTTTGAAATCAGAACCTAGGTTTTCAAAGGTTAAATCCATTTCCTGGCCTTCGTCTAACATTTGAACATAACCTTGGAATTCTATCGGTAATTGATTGATGTAGCCTTTGTTTTCTTTAAATGTATATTTGGAATTGGTAAGGTCTAGTCCAATTAAGGCGTCTAGTTTAATATCGTTATTGCTTAAATATTCAGTGCTATCAATTTTTAAGCTAATTCTAGCGCTTGTTTTAGTGTCCAATTCCGAAATGTCTCCAGAAAAAGTTCCTTTTCCAGAGTGGTTTACTTCGGTTAAATAGAAAGTCATGTTGGAGCTTTCGTCTAAATAGGTTAATGCACTATTATCAATAGCGTAATCTTTAATGTCAAGAGTAAAGCCTTTTGAGTCGTCAGAACTTTCGGTTTCTTCGCTATCTTTTGCTATATCGTAATTAGTTTCACCTCTCTTATTTGATTTAAGACTAATGAGTGCTTCATTTAAATTTATAGCATTTATCACAACTGGACCTTCGTCTGCACTTTTAAACAATTCTTTTATAGACATGTTTAAAGAAATGGATTTAGCTGTAGCTAAGGTTTCATCTTTAAATGGTTCGAAATTCGTAATTACTAAATCAGAAACATTTACTTGAGCCTGAGGGAAACTTCTTAGAAAGCTTAGACTTACATCGCTAAATTCTACATGTGCATTAACATTTTCATTAATTGTACGTTTTACAATCTCTTTTATTTTAGATTGAAATACAAATGGGATGGCTAGTAATAGTAACAGAAAAACTAGTAATGTAATTCCAGTAATTTTTAAAACTTTTTTCATGTGATGTGATAAATTTGTGTAAGTATATACGTATAAATTAAGAGCAAAGTTGCTATTGTCCAAAAGTTTAATAAAACTTTAATATTATAGCAGGTTTGCTTTTTGATTGTTTTTAAACTGAAGCATTTTTTAAGTGAAAAATCCCTAGATAATTTAAAGTGATAGAAAGCTGGTTTAATGTAAGTAAAATCCTTGTATTGCTTATTTTCTTTATGTTCATATTAAATTGTGAATAAATAGGAGCAACAAAGATAAACTATTAAACTTTCTTTTAGTTAATTTGTTTTTTCAATGGATACACGACAAAATTTTTATATTTCTTTAGGTAGCAATAAAGGTGATAGATTAAAATATCTTCAAGACGCTATTAATCTTATTTTTCGAAAAATAGGGAAAATAAACATCATTTCGAAAGTTTACAACACGCCTGCTGTTGGTTTTGAAGGCGACGATTTTCTAAACTGCTGTGTTATTTTAGAAACAGAAGTCTCCCCAGAAATAGTTATGCAGAAATTACTGGATATTGAAACTTCGTTGGGAAGAATTAGGGGAGAACAACAAGGCTACCAGTCTAGAACCATTGATTTGGACATCTTGTTTGTGGATGAAAAAATAATAGACACAAAAATTCTGCAAGTGCCACATCCGGAGCTTCATAAGCGAAAATTTGTTTTAAAACCTTTGTTGGAGATTGCACCTAAATTAAATCACCCAAAATTTTATAAAACTATTTCGGAATTATTAGTTGAATGTGAAGATACTAGTGAATTAAACTCAATAAATATCTGGTTAAAGAATCCTGGCAAACAGTTTCAGTTATCAAATTATAATTATATAGCAATTGAAGGTAATATAGGAGCAGGTAAAACTAGCTTATCTACTATGATTTCGAACGATTTTAATGCGAAACTAATTCTAGAACGTTTCGCGGAAAATCCGTTTTTACCTAAATTCTATGAAGATGCAAAACGCTATGCCTTTACTTTAGAGATGTCTTTTCTAGCAGATAGATATCAACAAATTAGTGACGACTTATCTCAATACGATTTGTTCAAGGATTTTATTATCAGTGATTACGATATCTATAAATCGTTGATATTTTCTAAAATCACCTTGCCGGAAGACGAGTTTAATCTTTATAGAAAACTTTTTTACCTAATGTATAAGGACATTGCAAAACCAGATTTGTATGTGTATTTGTATCAAAACACAGAACGTTTGCAAGCAAATATTAGAAAAAGAGGACGTGAATACGAGCAAAATATTGCTAATGATTATTTAGAAAAAATAAACTCTGGATATCTAGAATTTCTAAAAAATCAATCAGAATTGAATGTGAAGATTATAGATGTTTCTGATAAAGATTTTGTTGAAAACCGAGAGGACTATTTTTGGGTTTTAGGTGAAATCTGTCGGGAAAAAGATCCTGTTTAAAACTTAGTTTTAATTAAAGAGTTAACTTTTTAAAACTGATAACTTAGAAAATAAGTCCCAGATAACTACGCCGGCACTCACGGAAATATTTAAAGAATGTTTGGTTCCAAATTGAGGAATTTCTACAACTACATCGCTATTGCTAACAATGTTCTGGGCCACACCTTTTACTTCATTTCCAAAAACAAGTGCGTATTTGGTTTGTGGTTGAGGTATGAAGTCGTTCAGCATAGTAGCGTTCTCAGCTTGTTCAATAGATATTATTTTAATACTATCATTTTTTAATTTTTCAACTAAATCCAAAGTGTTTTCAACGTATTCCCACTCTACAGTTTCGGTGCTTCCTAAGGCAGTTTTATGAATGTCTTTATGTGGGGGAGTAGCAGTAATTCCGCAGAGATAAATTTTTTCAATTAAAAAAGCGTCACTTGTTCTAAAAACAGAGCCAATATTATTAAGGCTTCTTATATTGTCAAGTATAATAATTAAGGGTGTTTTAGCAACTTCCTTAAAATCTTCAATACTTAATCTGTCTAGTTCGCTGTTTTTTAGTTTGCGCATATTTATATTCCTTGAAAACCGAAGTCTTTTTGTTTAATTTAAAAATTTAATTTTTTTTGCCACGAATTGATAGATTGTTTTTTTTTATTACCAAATCGAATTAATTTTAAAAATGAATGTAAGGTTTCTAACAATTTTATAAGATTCAGCTTTTTAAACTTACTTTGCATATCTGCTCGATAGCAGTCAGTTTCGTGGTAATTTTAACTCAAAATTATCAATTATTGAAAATAATTTCTGCCGTTCAGGCTTTATAACACATGAAATATTGGTTACTTTAGCAACTCTAAATTTAGCACAAAAGTAACACATAAAAATCATTTATCCATTGAAGGAATAACTACTTCATGGAATGAAAAACACAAGATGACGAAAAAGACTAAAAAAGTAACGCCTTTAATGAAACAGTACAATGCTATTAAGGTTAAGTATCCTGATGCATTGCTATTATTTCGCGTGGGAGATTTTTATGAAACTTTTGGTGAAGACGCAATCAAGACAGCTAAGATTTTAGACATTATTCTGACAAAACGAGGTGCAGGAAGCGAAAGTGAAACAGAATTGGCAGGATTTCCTCATCACTCGTTAAATACTTATTTGCCAAAACTGGTGAAGGCCGGAGAGCGGGTTGCTATTTGCGATCAGCTTGAAGATCCCAAACTTACTAAAAACATTGTAAAACGAGGGGTTACGGAACTTGTAACACCCGGTGTAGCTTTTAATGATGAGGTGCTTAAATCTAAATCCAATAACTTCTTGTGTTCGGTTTACTTCGGGAAAACCAATATAGGAATTTCATTTTTGGACATTACAACAGGAGAGTTTTTAACATCTCAAGGTAATGAGGAATATATAGATAAATTACTTCAAAATTTTAAACCAAGTGAAGTGTTGGTGTCTAAACAAAAGCGAAACAATTTTAAAACTGCTTTTGGCGACGACTTTCATACGTTTTATTTAGAGGATTGGGTTTATCAAATTGATTATTCTAAAGAAACTTTAATCAAGCATTTCGATACAAAAACATTAAAAGGGTTTGGAATTGAAGATTTGAATGAAGGAATAATTGCATCAGGTTCTATACTTCATTATTTGGCAGAAACTCAACACAACAAGCTACAGCACATTACGGCTATTGCTAGAATTGCTGAAGATGATTATGTGTGGATGGATAGGTTTACAATTAGAAATTTGGAGCTTTACTATTCAACTAATAATAATGCTGTAACACTCCTAAATGTTATTGATAAAACCATTTCGCCAATGGGAGGACGTTTACTGAAACGTTGGTTAGCGCTTCCATTGAAAGATTTGAAGCAAATAAAACAACGCCATGAAGTAGTTGATTATTTGACTAAAAACCCCAATGAGCTTCTGAAAATCCAAAATCATATTAAGCATATTGGCGATATAGAACGATTAATTTCTAAGGTGGCAACCTCGAAGGTAAATCCAAGAGAGGTAATTCAACTTAAAAACTCATTAGAGGCTATTGTGCCTATAAAAGCATTGGCTACCAACTGCAATAACGAGTCTTTAAAAGTTATTGGAGATACGCTTCAAGGATGTCAAGTACTTCGTGAAAAAATTAAGGAAACCTTATTTGAAGATGCGCCTGTAAACGTATTAAAAGGATTTACTATTGCAGAAGGGTTTTCTTCAGAATTAGACGAATTACGAGGTTTGTCTCATTCAGGGAAAACCTATCTGGACAATATGATAAAGCGCGAAAGCGAACGTACAGGAATATCATCATTAAAAATAGGTTCAAATAATGTTTATGGCTACTATATAGAAGTTAGAAATACTCATAAGGATAAAGTTCCTGCCGAATGGATTAGAAAGCAAACTTTGGTTAATGCTGAGCGCTATATTACCGAAGAACTAAAAGAATATGAATCCAAAATACTTGGGGCAGAAGAACGCATTTTAGCCATAGAACAACAATTGTTTTCTGAATTGATTGGTTGGATGATGCAATACATTAAACCAGTTCAGCAAAATGCCAACCTTATTGGGCAGTTAGACTGTTTATGTGGATTTGCTCAATTGGCTAGCGAGAATAATTACGTATATCCAATTATTGATAATTCAACCGACTTAGATATTAAAGACGGAAGGCACCCAGTTATTGAAAAACAATTGCCGCCAAGTGAAGCATATATTGCTAATGATGTCTTGTTAAATCGGGAAGCTCAACAAATTATTATGATTACCGGGCCAAATATGTCTGGTAAATCGGCTATTTTGCGTCAAACAGCATTAATTGTGCTCTTGGCTCAAACAGGATGTTTTGTGCCAGCACGTGAAGCCAGAATAGGTTTAGTGGATAAAATATTCACTAGAGTAGGAGCTAGCGACAATATTTCTATGGGGGAATCTACTTTTATGGTGGAAATGAACGAAACAGCCTCCATTCTAAATAATTTGTCAGAAAGAAGTTTGGTTTTACTTGACGAAATTGGAAGAGGGACTAGTACTTACGATGGAATTTCGATAGCTTGGGCAATAAGCGAGTATTTGCACGAACATCCTTCGAAAGCTAAAACTCTTTTTGCTACACATTATCATGAATTAAATGAAATGACCGAAACCTTCGATCGGATTAAGAACTTTAATGTTTCGGTAAAAGAACTAAAGGACAATGTGCTTTTTTTAAGAAAGTTGGTTCCAGGAGGATCTGCTCATAGTTTCGGAATTCACGTGGCAAAAATGGCAGGAATGCCGCAGCAGGTATTGCATCGTGCTAATAAAATATTAAAAAAATTAGAACAATCGCATTCAAGTGAAGAGTTAACCGAAAAAGTTAAAAGCCTCGATAATGATATGCAGCTAAGTTTTTTCAATTTAGATGATCCTTTGCTGGAAAACATTAAAGAAGAAATATTGCATATTGATATTGATACACTTACGCCCGTTGAGGCGCTTATGAAACTCAACGAAATTAAGCGAATGTTGGTGAAGAAAAAGATGGCCTAAAAATAATTTGAATATTTTTTCAAAAAAAGCTTTGCTATTCATTTAAATATTCTAAATTTGCAACCGCAATCGAGAGATTGTAGGCCGGTTTTAAGACTGGTAAGTTCATTAAAAACTGCGAAAGTAGCTCAGGGGTAGAGCATCACCTTGCCAAGGTGGAGGTCGCGGGTTCAAATCCCGTCTTTCGCTCTATACTCTATTAAAAATATACCAAGCTGAAGTGGTGGAATCGGTAGACACGTTGGACTTAAAATCCAATGTCCATTAGGACGTGCGGGTTCAAGTCCCGCCTTCAGTACTTAAAGCCTTGTTAATCGTTTGATTTTCAAGGCTTTTCTTTTTTATTGTACATTATTTGTACGTGATTTGTATAATTATTCTTTCTTATTTTGAAATTAACTATGATCAGTTAGAAGGATAGTTTCCGATTCAAATAAAAAAAGCCTTTATCAACAGATAAAGGCTTTTTTTATAGATTATTTCATGAGTTATCCATTGGTCTGTGTCATGCTATCAGCCACTACAACAATATAATTGGCTATTTCAGCTTTATCTTCTTTGCTCATTTCATCCCATTCCGATTGCATAACCGTAGTAATGGATTTAATGGTTAATCCAGGTTGGATTTTGTTTATCCACCATATAATACCTTGGTTGTAATTGGAATGATAGGAACCTTCGAAGTGAAATAGGAAATCTCCAGGGCTAAAGTTTTTAAGGGAAAAGTGCGCCATAGTTGCATCTTTAGCGGCTTGAGCAATTTGAATGTTTAACATGTTTTGTGGGATGTGTCCACCCATTTTATCGGCCATTTCAGCATACGCTTTTTCCGTTGGATCAAAATACATTTCTAAGTCTGGGCCAATCATAGCAAGGGCTTCTGGGCTTAATTCTTTTAAAGCATCCATTCCTTTTTTATATAGCATAGAAGCATATCTTCTAGGTATGTTAGTGGCTATAAAACGTAATTTGTTTTCTTTGGCAAATTCTACTAAAGGACTGTAATCTGTTTTGTAATTGCTCCATAATTGTGTGATTTCTGGAAGCATTTTATCTTCAGGGTAAAACCCTTGAAGGTATTCGTTTATCACTAATTGATTACCATTTTCAAACATTTCCGCTCCAAAAAATAATTTATCTCCTTTAATTTCGAAGAAACTTTTACTCATTTCAAACTGTAACCAATGCGAAATAGGGTTGTTATGGTATTCGCCAAAAAAAACCATGTCGCTTTTGGCTAAATCTATAATCATTTTTTCATAATCAGCCTGTTTTCCATTGTTTTTAAAAAGTTGGTAGGCTGGCTTGCTTTGCGCAGTTGTTGAGCATATAAATGTTATGCACATGAATACCGTAAATATTAATTGTTTCATGTGGAATTTTTATTTTTTTGATCGTTTTTTCGACTTATCTATGTTTTTTACATAGATAAGTTTGTGTTTACTTTTTGGAGTTTCTCTTTGTTCTACCTCAAAATATTCGGTGGATTTAATCAAAGGTGTTAGTTTTTCGAAACCGTAATTTCTAGAATCGAAATTTGGTTGTTTTTTCTGAAGTAAACTACCAACATCTCCTAAAAACGCCCATCCTTCCTCGTCTGACAAATCATCAATTGTTGTGGAAATTAATTTAATAACCTGTGGGGTAATTTTATCAATAGTGTCTTTGTTTTTATCCTTGCTACTAGTTTCGTCTTTCTTTTCAGATTGTGTTCTTAATATTTCAACATAAATAAATCTGTCGCAGGCTACTATAAAAGGGGTTGGAGTCTTTTTTTCGCCAATACCAATAACTTGCATACCGGCTTCTCTTAACCTTGTTGCTAATCTAGTAAAATCACTATCGCTGGAAACTAAACAAAAACCATTTACTTTATTGGAATAAAGAATATCCATGGCATCTATAATCATGGCAGAATCTGTAGCATTTTTTCCGGTGGTATACGCGTATTGTTGAATGGGAGTAATGGCGTTTTGTAGTAAAAGATCTTTCCATTTAGAAAGATGTGGTTTGGTCCAATCTCCATAAATTCTTTTAATGGTTGGATTGCCATATTTTGCGATTTCTTCCATCATTTCCTTCACGTGTGCCGAAGGAATATTGTCTCCATCTATAAGAACTGCTAAATTTGAATTCATGTTTTATATTATGTTTTTTCAATATTTTTACAAGATATTGAATTATCTATAAGTAATTTGTATTCTAATAGAGAAAATTCAAGCATGATTTATAAACACCATCCTTGGCTTTAAGCTTATTTATTACTTTTATTAATGTCTTTTAAAAGCATTTTATCTTCGAACTTGTTTATAATATTCAAATCGGAAATAATCCTTATTTGAGTGTTCAATAATTTTAGAGTTTCTATTGAATCAGGAATGTTTATTTGACTTCCTTCTTTTAGTATAATTAAATATTTCTGATTGTTAACAAAGGAGTTTCTTTCATGGTATAGTAATCCGCATGGGTTAACGAATCTATAATCCATGGATTGTGCCTAACTAAAATAAGCTCTTGAAATTGAATAAGAAGGTTAAGAGTTAAAATGGGTAGCAATGGAATTTAAAAATTGAAAGTTATTTTTTATTTGAATAGTTTTAGTAACAAAACTGTTTGGGAGCAATCTATTAGTATTTTGGTTTCTTCTGGAATTTCTTGGGTCTGTATGCAACTTTCAATGGCAACAGCTTTGTTATTAGGTTTTAGGTTACCTCAGATTGTTAAAAATAATAATGTTAAAACTAGAATATATAGTTTTTAAAACATATCGTGTTTTTTTGATAGCTAGTGACAGCTGTGTAAAGTGTTTTTTGGAATATAATTAATGATTATCCATCCCGATTACTGGATATCCTATCATTGAAAGCACATGTTTTGTTTTTTCCAATTCGTGATGGGTGTTATATTCAAATGAAACAGTTTTATTTTCTATACTTACAAAAATATCGGAAATGTTATTAATTTCTGAAAGTCTTGTAGCTATCGTGGTTAAGCAGCCCCCACAATTAATATTTTGGATACGCAAGGTTGTTTTCATTTTAGAAAATAGTTTAACTAAAATTACGGGGAAATTCTTGAATTAAATATGATAACAATCAGTTTTAAACTGTTTTTAGTTCTTTGTTTTTAGTAATATCAAAATTTTTTAACACCTCTATAGTTGTGCTATATCCAAGATCGAAAATATGTTTCAGATTTTTTTTGTCGAAAGTTCCATATTGATCTAAGCCTTTCGGACAAATAAGTAAATCGCATTTTCTGAATTTCATGTAATCTTCTCTTACGGATTTCAATTTAAAAGCTCTTTCGGCTACATGATGGGAGTGCATTAGTTCCTTAATATCAATATGGTCAAAACCGTTTACGTAAACTCCAATGGTTTTATCGCATAGTTTTTTTACAAGCTCTACTGGGAAATTATTTAATGTTCCGCCATCTACATAATAGGAGTCATCAATTTTTACAGGTGAAAATACGCCAGGAAAAGCAGCTGACGCTAAAATTGGTTTTATAAGCTCTCCCTGGTTGAAAACCATTAAATCACCATTTAAAATATTGGTAGCTGTAATTTGAAGATCTTTTTTTAATATACTGAAATTATCTTCAGGAAAATATTTTTTAAAACTATTATAGAATTTGTCGGCATCTAAAATACCGGGTTTGCTAATGGCGTATTTGGTAATATCTAGAATGGAAGTTGCTTTAAAAAACTTTAAAATTTCCTCCCAACTACAGCCGTAAGCATAAAGTGCGCCTACAATGGCTCCTGCGCTAGTTCCCGCAATATGTGTTGGGTAAATATTATGCTCTTCAAGAGCTTTTATTGCTCCAATATGCGCAGCCCCTCTCATTCCTCCACCTGATAATACTAATCCTATATTCATTGTTTTTCTTTTGGCTTTACAAAATTACAACTTTTTAAAGTGATTTTAATCATTTTAGTATCAGGTAACAACGCGTATCTTTGATAGACTTATATTGGCCAGTCATGCAAGAATCTAAAAGCAGTTTTAAATCTTTTTTTATTGAAGTTGGCGAGTTAACATATTTTTCAGGTCGTTTCTTTAAAGAGGTTTTTACAAAACCTTTTGAATTTAAAGAACTTTTAAGGCAATGTTATAGTATTGGAAACCGGTCTGTTTTATTGGTTGGTGTAACAGGGTTTATAATAGGTTTGGTTTTAACCTTGCAAACAAGGCCGACCTTACAAGAATTTGGAGCTGAATCTTGGATGCCTTCTATGGTTGGAATTTCTATAATTCGAGAAATTGGCCCAGTAATTATAGCGTTGACATTTGCAGGAAGAATAGCCTCAGGAATTGGCGCAGAATTAGGCTCGATGAAAGTTACAGAGCAGATTGATGCCATGGAGGTTTCTGGGACAAATCCGTTTAAGTTTTTAGTGGTTACAAGAATTCTAGCAGCAACATTAATGCTTCCTATATTGGTTATTTTTGGAGATGCTATTGCGCTATTTGGATCGTATTTAATTGAAAATTCCAAGGGCAGTGTGTCCTTTGTTTTGTACTTTAACAAGGTCTTCAGTACTCTTGAGTTTAGCGATCTTATTCCGGCAGTAATTAAAACCTATTTCTTTGGATTTGCTATTGGACTTGTAGGGTGCTATAAAGGTTATACATGTGAAAAGGGAACTGTAGGGGTCGGGCAGGCAGCAAATTCTGCTGTAGTTTATGCCTCTATGCTTTTATTTATTTTAGATTTTATTGCTGTTTTTGTAACCGACATATTTATTGAACTTTAATAAATGAATCAAACTGAAAACATACCAGATATATTTAAGAAGGTAGAATCAAGAAATCTAATGCTTGAAATTGTTGAATTAAGAAAATCCTTTGGAAACAATCATGTTTTAAACGGATTTAACCTTGAGCTTTATGAAGGTGAAAATCTCGTCATTATGGGAAAGTCTGGCTCAGGTAAATCAGTTATGATTAAATGTCTGGTTGGCTTAATGGAAGTAGACTCGGGAAGTATAAAGGTTATGGGAAGGGATATTACTAAGCTTAGTCGTGTAGAGTTGGACGAAATCCGTACAGAAATAGGGTTTCTGTTTCAAGGAAACGCACTTTATGATTCCATGACCGTTAGAGAAAACTTAGAATTTCCATTGCGTAGACATAAAAAGAAGTTCGGAGATATAACCGATACCACAGCCTTAGTAATGGAAGCTCTGGAAAGTGTAGGTTTGGCACATACTATTAATTTAATGCCTTCTGAGCTTTCTGGAGGAATGAAAAAACGGATTGCTTTGGCAAGAGCACTTATTTTAAAACCTAAAATTATTCTATACGATGAGCCTACTAGTGGATTGGACCCCATAACGTCAAAAGAAATTATTGAGTTAATGAGGCGTGTGCAAAAACAGTATAAAACTTCTTCGTTAATTATTACACACGATGTGGATTGTGCTAGAGTAGTTAGTGAACGTATGATCTTATTGGTGGATGGTACTAATTATGCCGAAGGTACTTTCGCAGAATTAGCTTCTTCGGAAGAAGAACAAGTAAAAGCGTTTTTTAAATGATTTAAAAATAACTCGATGAAAAAAACTAAAAAGGAAACTTTTAATCTAGGTCTTTTTGTAATTATTGGCTTGGTTATTTTTATAACGGCTATCTATTTTATTGGCGACCAGAAAAATATGTTCGATAAAACTTTTACCATAAGCGCTAATTTTAATAATGTGAATGGCCTTATGCAAGGCAATAATGTGCGTTATTCTGGAATTAATGTTGGAATAGTAAAAAACATAGCCATAAGAAATGATTCTACCATAAATGTAGAATTGATTATTAATGAAAAGATGGTTAGGCATATAAAAAAAAATGCTATAGCTACAATAGGTTCTGATGGTTTAGTTGGAAATATGATTGTAAATATTATCCCAGGCGAAGGTTCTGCTGAGCCAATAAGTCAAGGAGATGTGATTAAAACGTATACAAAAATTGGAACAGGTGAAATGCTAAACACTTTAAACACGACCAATGAAAATGCAGCTTTATTAACTTCAAAATTATTGGATATTGTAAATGATATAACAAAAGGTAAAGGAACTTTGGGAATGTTAATTAACGACACCATTGCAACCAACGACATCAAGCAAACTCTAAATAATTTAAAACTTACAAGTCAAGAAGCCAATAGAACCATGTTGCAACTTAATTCTCTTATAAGTCAAATTGATTTAAATGAAAGTGTTGCTGGTGTTTTATTGACTGATACTACCGAAGGAAATAAAGTAAGACATATTATTTCTAATCTAGAAACTTCAAGTGTAGAAATCCAATCTGTAATCTCCAACTTAAACGAAACCATTACCAATTTTAAAGAGGGTGAAGGTGCCGTTAATTATTTGTTTAATGATTCCGTATTAGTAAAACAACTTGAAGAATCTGTTAAACATATTAATGAGGGGACGGATAAGTTTAATCAAAATATGGAAGCTTTAAAACATAACATCTTAACTCGTGGTTATTTTAGAAAGTTAGAAAAAGAAGAGAGGAAGGCTGAAAATCAGAAGGAATAAGAAAAAGCGGTTTTACCTATGAATGGTTATTGTTTTTTATTTGAAGGTGATCCAATTTCTTCCCAGCTAAAGTTTTTTCTCCCATAACTTCAAACCCTAATTTTAAGTATAGTTTTTTAGCGTTTGGGTTGTCTTTATCTACTAATAAACCCAATGTTTCATTTCTATTAGCAACATACTCTTCAATTAAAAACTGAAAAATTTTAGAGCCAATTCCTTTGGCTTGTTGACTAGGATCCACACCTACGCAATCAATATAAAACTCTCCTTCTTGCGTTTCATCTTCTGGGTTAAAATCTCTGTTAAACATCTCTTTAATTGTTTCGGCTACAGGTGCTCTAAGTTCATAAAGCTTTCCTCCATCATAAACATTTGCTGCAGCAATAATTTGACCTTCATTTTCTACAACCCAACAATTTTCATAAGAATATTGATTTCCAATTTTACTAATAAGATGTTCTAAAAACTGAGTAGCTTTTTCCGTGGAATTCTCTCCAATAAATTGAAATACAATGTCGTTCATGGCAAGCATCATAAATGGCGCAATTGCTTTTGATTCCTCTACTTTAGCTCTTCTAATTAGCATGATGTACTATTTGATTATTCAACATTTGATTTGGCAGCAATATCTGAATTTATTCCCTTTCGTAGAAATCTAATTTGTTATGGAGATTTTTTATTTCATTCTGTAAGGTTTCCACCTTATTTAACAAATTTGCAATAGCATGAATTCCTTCTAAATTAATATCCATTTCATAATGGAATCTAATAAGCTTTTCAATTTCCTTTATTTGTGTTACACGAACACATGGTGTATTTTCTTTTGTTGTAATTTCAATTAACTCAAATTCGTATAAGGAGGTTATAAATGTTTTTGGAACCTTATAAATCGAGCAAAACTCTTGTATGGTTATTAAGTTTTCTGTGTCCATAATCATCTTAATTTTGCTAATTCAGTAAATAATTCTTTTTCCTTGGTAGTAAGGTTTGTTGGTGTTTTTATGTTGTACGTTATATATAAATCGCCAAACTGACCATCTTTTTTATAAACAGGAAAACCTTTGCCTTTTAGTTTTACCTGAGTTCCATTTTGGGTTTCGGGTTTTACTTTTAGTTTAACCTTGCCATCAAAGGTGTTTACTGTAACGTCTCCACCTAAAAGAGATTTGTAAAGATCTAAATCTACAGTAGTGTATAGATTATCATGGTTTCTTTTGAAGTTGGTATTGTTTACAATATTAAATTTTATATATAAATCGCCGTTAGGACCTTTGTTAACGCCTTTGCCACCATAACCTGGAATTTTTATTACCTGACCATTTTCGATACCAGCAGGGATTTTTATTCGAATGTTTTTGTTATTGACAGTTAAAGTGCGTTTATGACTAGTATAAACCTCACTTAAATCCAATTGTAACTCGGCATTATAATCCTGTCCGCGAAACATGGCACTACTTGTTCTTTGTCGTGCTCCACCAAACATGGACTCGAAGAAATCAGAAAAATCGCTGTCATCAAACCCGCCTGAATATTGTTGATGCCTACTTTCCTGTTGTTGCTGTCTGGTTCTTTCAAATTCTTCAGCGTGCTTCCAATCTTTACCGTGTTCGTCGTATTTTTTACGATTTTCTGGATGGCTTAAAACTTCGTTCGCTTCATTAATTTCCTTGAATTTTATTTCAGCTTCTTTATCGTTAGGATTTAAATCTGGATGATATTTGCGGGCTAATTTTCTATATGCTTTTTTAATTTCTTGTTCCGTAGCACTTTTAGAAACTCCCAAAATTTTATAATAATCGATGTATGCCATATTATATTTGTTATTAGTTTCTTTTTTTGCCTATAAGACTTTTAATTTTAATTAAAAAAACAAAAGCAGCTTCATCAGATTCTATTTTACTTGAAAACTCACTTATAAAATCAACTTTTTTGTGTTTAGTATCTGTAATTACATTCTTAATACCTAGCGAAAAAGTGTGAAGATAAGCTCTTGCTTCGGTGCCAAAATAGAGTTGAAAATTCCCATTTACTAAAACAGATTTCCAATGGTTAACGGATTTTATATCTGCCACTTGTAAGGAAATTTGTTTGTTTTTCCGCATGGCTTGTATTTTGTGCCCTTCGCCTGAATAACAAATTATATGGTTTTCGTCTTTGTCAAAAAAATAAGTAATAGGGACCACATAAGGTTTGTTTTCTGAAATGTATCCTAAATGTCCTATGAAATTATTTTCAAGGATAAACTGACATTCTCTATGCTCTAAGTCTGCAATCATATTTTTATATTTTCCGTTTTTAAAATAGGTGTTAACTTCTCAATAATTTGCTTACTAGCCTTGTCTATATCATTAATTTTAGATTCTCCCGTTAGGGCATCAACATCTTTCATTTTTTTAGTGCCAGCTCCTGATGTTGTATACACTATGGTTTTGGCTTTAATCTGAGAATTGTTGTTTATAAATTTTTTAATGGAAATAGGAGGTTTTGTATTTTCCCAAGTATGAATTAAAAGTATACCATTAAAGTCTTTAATATCTATGTTTTTTAATTTCGAGATGTCAATTACTTTAATAAAAACAGTTTTTTCTTTATAATAATTTACAATGTTATTTGTTAGGCCGTTTTTAAATTCACTTCCTTGTGTGGCAATTAATAAACTTGTTTGGTTTTCTTTGGAGTTGACCTCAAAAGAAGCAGCTTCTTCCATGGAATATGTGAATTTATACCATCCATAAAATAAAGAGAAAAGAGCAGCAAAGCTGATAAGGATATAAATTATTTTAGTACTGTTGGACATATTTTTAAGGATAAGTTATACTACTAACTTAATGGGATTTAAGTAGAAAGCCTATGATATTGATCAGTTTACAGAAGAGACGAGTTTTGTGTGCTTAAGTTTTGAATCTAAAATTACAACTTTGGCTTACTTGATTCACTGCTTGTTAAAAGGAGTTATCCGTTGTTTAAAATGAAAAAACCAACGATTCCAGCAATAAAAATAAGTCCATAACCTATTAATACATATTTTTTTAGTTCTTTGCTGCCAAACCACAACGATAGTCCTATTTTAACTATAGTATTAGTAAGTGTGGCGAGTAAAATGGCGTTTTGAGCGGTAAGAAATTGAATGCTGTCTCCTCCTAATTTAGACATGGAAATGGTTATGGCATCAATGTCTGTTAAAGCACTAATAGCACTAGAAATATAAATTCCACTGTCGCCATAATTGGTACTTGCATAGCTAACTAGAATTAATATAGCGGTATAGATAAATCCAAAAAATACAGCATCCCTGATATTTAAAGGCTCTCCTAATGGAATTTTTTCAGTTTCAGATTGAATTAAATTATGTTTCTTATAAAAATAAAATGTAACTCCAATAGCGGTTAAAATCATTATTAGAACAGGAAGAATCAAGCCGTTTACCATAGAAGGATTGAACACGAAGACCCAAACTAAAACTCTGCCAATCATTACCGTTGCAGCTGCAAAAACAGCAATGGCGTAGCTGCTTGATAAGGCTGGGTGTTCAGCACTTCTTTTGGAAAACACCCAAGAAACTACAGTGCTGGAAACCATACCTCCAAAAACCCCTGTTAGAAGAAGTCCTATTTTAGAGTCTAGAAATTTCATTAAAATATAACCAATAAACCCGATTCCAGAGGTTAATACAACTATCCAACCAATTTCACTTGGATTTATTACGTTGTAAGGGCCAAAATTTGTGTCAGGTAGAAATGGTAAAATAAGTAAAGCAATAATTACAAAACGAATAAATGCAGACAGTTCTGTTTGTGTTAGTTGTCCAACTATTGATTTGAATTTCATTTTTAAGGATAGTAAAACAACAATAATTACTGTAAAGGCTAAGCTTAACTCAATATGTCCAAAAAATGTTAAGCCACCTAATAAATAGGTGAAAATGGAGGTGAATTCTGTTGTGCTGCCAATATCTCCTTTGTGTGAAGTTACCCAATACGATATTGAAACAAGGGTAATGACTCCTAAAAATCCAAGGCTAAAGAACCATGGATTGATAATGTAGTTTAATAAAGCGCAAACAAAACCTAAAAGAGAAACAATTGAAAGTGTGCGTAACCCTGCAAAAATTTCATCTTTTTTTAAGTTCGAAAACTCTCTTTCTAATCCTAAAACTAGGCCAATACCTAAAGCAACTAAAACTCTTTTTAAAAAATCTAATTGAGTTAATTCAAAATTCTCGGTTTGTATTAGTAATTGGTCTTCCATAGATTAAAAGTTAAAAAAAAGACATTGCTTTTTTTAAGTGATTTATCTTTTTAGAATGCTATTAAAGTATATGCGAACTTAGTTTAATTTTTTTGGAAGGAATATGACGTATGTCAGTTTAAAAACTTCATTCTTTTGTTATTTCTATAAGTGTAATTTCGGGTCTCATTCCTAGTCTTCCAGGAAATCCAAGCCAGCCTAAACCTCTGTTTACATATAAGTACTGTTGGTTATGCTTGTATAATCCAGCCCACTGTTTGTATTTGTATTTTATGGGGCTCCATTCCATATTCTTTAATTTAAAGCCTGCTTGCATACCATGTGTGTGTCCAGAAAGTGTTAAGGCGATATTGGTTTGATCTATCACTTCGCTGTCCCAATGCGATGGGTCGTGGGATAAAAGTATTTTAAACGGAATATCTTCTGCGTTTTCTATGGCTTTTTGCAAATCGCCATATTTTTTAAAGGGCGGATGTCCCCAATTTTCTACACCAATTATAGCTATTTTTTCATTTTCATTTTCAATTAATTCAGCCTCGTTAAGAAGCAATTTAAAATCGTTTTCTTTGTAAAACTTTTTAATGGCTTCAAAATTTTCTTGTTTTTCTTTAATAGTATTCCATTTGCTGTAGTCGCCATAATCGTGGTTTCCTAAAATTGCGTATTTTTTTATTTCGGGTGAAAAGTGCCTGAAAGCTTTCTGCCAACCCCGTAATTCCCAAGCATAATTATTAACAAGATCTCCCGTGAAGAATAGGAAATCTGGTTCTAATTGATTGATTTTTTTTATGGCACCTTCTAAAATATGAAAGCTGTAATTAAAACTTCCTAGATGTAAATCGGAAATCTGAACTATTTTTAAACCATTAAAAGATTTTGGAACATGTGAAAATGAAAGTTCAACTTTGTGTACCTTAAAATTATATCTAGCTTTAAAGATTCCGTAAACAATTGCAAAAAAAGGTAGAAAACCAGCAAATAACCCAATAAGAGGAATGACTATTAAAGATTTGTTTTCTGAAATTACATAACTGGTAAAAAAGAAAACAGCCATCACAATTACAAAAATGATTTTTGGAATAAAGGATGAAATAGTTAAGCCATATAGGGAAGAAATAAGCAATTGTTTTCTTCTAGGTTGAATATGATCCAGTCTTATTTTTAAGGTTATAATAGCTCCTATAAGTCCTAATGTAAAAAACCAAAAAAGAATGTGAATACTATTCCTTAGAATAGTTGAAGGTATTAAACTGGTAATAGATTTAAACCAGTAAAATGCCAGGAAATCGACCAAAAAAATGGCTAAACACAAAAGTAGGATGGTAAATAGCGAGTAGCTTTTCATTATTTAGAATAGGTTCTTTTACTTGGTAACATCAACTTTTAATTCAGGTATTTTAATAAGCTCTATAGTGGTTGAGGCTAGAATAATTTTGCCGTTAGTGGCTTCAAAGGCTTTCAGTATACTATCGTGTAATCCATGCTTTGTCATTCTTCGCTTTTTGTAATCTACAATATATCTTAAGTTAAATTGAATCCAATTATCTGTTAAGCTAATGGCTAATGTAGGTTCCACTACGGCGTCCTCAATATAATATTTATTTACTACTTCTTTCCATTGTGCTTTGGAACTTACTGTGTGTTGGGTTAATGCTTTTGAAGCTATATCAATAACTATAGACTTAGCTAACTCTATGTCCGAACCATATCTTATAGGTAAATTAAATTCATCCTAAATAAATGGAAAATCTTGTGAGTAGTTGTAAATCGGGCCTTTAAAAACAAAGGCATTGCTTAATTTTACAATTCTTCCACTATAGTTGTCGCTAGATACCCATTGTCCAATTTCCATCATGGTGGTGTACATGCTATCTACATCTATAACGTCTCCCTTAATACCATTAATTTCAATTCTATCTCCTGGTTTATAAACATTAACAACAAAAATGTAGATGGAACCTACAATACTTAAAATTAATTCTTGAAGAGTAAAGGCAATACCTGCCGAAAACAATCCTATGGCAAGAGTTAGGTCTTTAATGTTGCCAGTAAAATATGAAAAGGATAAGATAACTAACAAGACATATCCTATAAACTCTACAGTTTTTTGCGATTTATAACGAGCAGAAGTGTCGGGTATATTCTTTTTTAAGTAGCGCCTTAAAAACTGAATAATAAGTACAACAAGAGTTACAATCAAAGCGAATTTGGCTATGCTGTAAATTGTTGGGTTTTCTAAAATCCAGTCTTTTAGTTGGGTCATTTATGTTTTGTAAATTATATTTTTTTTAATTCCATGTCTAGTTTTGCAAGCAAGATTAATTCCGATTTGTTTTTTCTAGAGAAGCTACCAGCAATGGCATGAGCCGTTTTAATTATCAATTGTTTTATAGTTGAGGTAAAAAAATGGCTGTGTTCATTCTTGTAAGTTACAAATTCGTTAAATAAGCTGTCACTATTTAAATTGTTTTGAGAGTGCAACCAATCGAAAACCACTTCAATTTGATACGCAGCATCTGTTTGAAAGGCATCTTCGGTTTTATCAACCAACAACCAATCCTTTTTTACAATTTCCTTTAACTTATTTACTTCAGAAACTTCTACCATTCCATCGGCAACTGCAATGGCGTAAAATAGTTTTCCCAAAACTTCATAAAACTGAATGTTTAAGTTTTTTTTGTTTTTCATAATATAAAGGAATTAATTATGAAAACAATTTAAAGATAGATATGAAAATATAAAATGATATCCCTCAGACTCAGGTTTTAATTAAAATCTAACATTTGTTTCAGTATAATTTCCTATCATTTCTATAAAATTAAGTAACTTTAAAGATTAATTTATATTTCAAAAAACTAATATGCTAGAAAGCAATCATGATGTTTTTGAGATTCTTTCAGAAGCTATTTCGGAAGGGATTGTTATTGTTGATAAACAACAAAAAATAGTAGCATTAAACTCAACTTCAGAAGGCATGTTCGGATACCTCAAGAACGAGCTTTTAAGTCAGCCTTTAAACTGTTTGGTCCCTACGCATTTTCACAAGAATCATGTAAAATATTCTAAGGCATTCTTTAAGAATGGAGAAAAACGTACCATGGGCGGAGATAGGGTACTTTATGGACTTAGAAAAGATGGTAGCACCTTTCCTATTGAGGTTGGACTAAATCCGTTCACTATTAAAGGAGAAGCCTATGTAATGGCCTTGATTATAGATATTTCTAATCGGTTAGATATAGAAAAATCGTTGCATATAAAAAGTCAAGCTTTAAAATCTGCAAGCAATGGTATTGTAATTACAGATGCTTTGCAAAAGAATCATCCCATAATTTATGCAAATACAGCTTTCGAAAAACTTTCTGGTTACTCTCAAGAAGAAATTTTAAACCAAGATATTAGGTTTTTACAAGCAGATGATACAGATCAGGAAAGTGTAAATAAAATTAATACAGCCTTAAAAAACGGAACTAATTGTCACGTTGTTTTGCGTAACTACAGAAAAGACGGTACTTTGTTTTGGAATGAACTGCATATTACCCCAATTAAAAACGACCTAGGGGTTGTAACTCATTTTGTGGGAATTCAAAATGACATTACTGAAAGTAAGTTAGCCAAGGAAACTCAGGAGCACTTAGCAACTATATTAGACGAATCTTTAAATGAAATATATGTTTTTGATTCAAAATCCCTGAAGTTTTTAAGTGCCAATTATGTTGCCCTAAAGAATTTAGATTACTCTTTAGAAGAACTGAAAACCATGACTCCTGTTGATATAAAGCCTGATGTCACCCTAAGTCAGTTTAAAAAACGAATTGATGGTTTATTAAAACGAAAGGTTGAAAAACTAGAATTTGAAACAAAGCATGTTAGAAAAAACGGCACTATTTATCCGATAGAAGTCCACTTGCAAATGTCTAATTTTGAGGATAAGGAGGTTTTTGTTGCAGTAATTTTAGATATCACTGAAAGGAAAAAACAAGAGGACTTTAAGTTAAAGCAAAATCATATTTTGGAATCCATAGCTTTAGATGAGCCACTCCAAACTATTTTAAAAGATGTTGTTTGTTTAATTGAGGAGCAATCAAAAGATGCATTTATTTCTTTACTCTTGTTAAATGAAGAAATGCAAAGTTCACATTCTTTGATTGCTCCAAGTTTGCCTCCAAGTTATCATAAAAACATAGAGGAATTATTAAACACAAAGCATATTGATTACAATAAATCTTCAAATTTCTTAAAAGAAGAAGTTGTGGTTTCAGATATAGAAAAGCACGACTTATGGAAAAGTTACAAACATTTAATTTTACCACTTGGATTAAAATCGTGTTGGACCATTCCTGTTGTATCTTCTAAAAACCAAATATTAGGTGTTTTTGCTATTTACAGAAAAGAAAAACAAGATTTTAGCGATTTAAATAAGCAGGTATTAAATGTTGGGAATAAGTTAGCGGGAATTGCTATAGAAAAACATCTAACTAATAAATATATTGAGAATACTCAAAAACAGCTTGAAAATCATGCTAAAAATTTAAAGGAACAGGTAGATGAGCAAACCCATGAGTTACAGGAAGCTCTTAAAAAAGAAAAAGAGCTTAATGAGTTAAAAACAAAGTTTTTGTCGCTAGTTTCTCATGAATTTAAAACGCCATTGAGTGGGATTTTAACTTCGGCCATGCTTTTGAAAAAATACACATTGGAAGTCCAACAGGAGAAGCGCGATAAGCATATTAACACCATTACAAATATTGTAAATAACTTAAATAATATTTTAAACGACTTCCTTTCGGTTGAAAAGCTTGAATCCGGAAAAGTTAGTTATAGTTTCAAAACCTTTAAACTAAGTAAAGTGTTAAACGAGGTTGTTTATAATTCAAACATGTTGCTAAAGGATGGTCAAAAAATTAAGTATCCAGAGAATATAGATGAGCTTTCAATGCATCAAGATGAACGAGTTCTCGACTTAAGTTTGTCCAATATTATTCATAATGCCATTAAGTATTCTTCAGAAAATTCAAACATAGCTATTGAAATCACTCAAGACGATAAATCAACTTATTTTAAAGTCATAGATGAAGGTGTTGGGATTCCCGAAATTGATCAAAAAAATATTTTCAACCGATATTTTAGAGCAGAAAACGTACTAACAACACAAGGAACAGGAATTGGACTCAACATAGTGAAAAGCCATGTAGAGAATTTGGGAGGAAGCATTTCGTTTACAAGTAAAGAACATGTAGGCAGTACATTTATCCTGACTTTGCCAAACAAAGCAAATAATGAAAACCTTATTCAGGATTAATAAGTAAATAATTAAAGGGTGAAGACCCTAAATACTGTATGGGAAACACTAAACTAAAATCAATGAAAACCATATTATTAATTGAAGACGATATTGTTTTAAGAGAAAACACAACAGAGTTATTGGAACTGTCCAATTACAAGGTTCTTGCTGCTCCTAATGGAAAAGTTGGAGTTGTGATGGCAAAACAAAGTTTACCAGATATAATAGTTTGTGATATAATGATGCCGGAATTAGATGGATATGGTGTTTTAGAAGAGCTGTCAAAACATCCAGAAACTCAAAGTATCCCTTTTATTTATCTATCGGCAAAAACCGAAACTCAAGATGTTAGAAAAGGTATGAACTTAGGCGCAGACGACTATTTAACCAAGCCTTTTAATGAGTTAGATTTAATTAGTGCTATAGAAAGCAGATTAGCAAAGGCTTTAATTTTAAAAGAAACTAGGCAAAGTAATGCTATTCCAAACTCTCAAGAGGATGAATTAAAAACCTTAAATGACCTTAAAAATTTTCTTGATGATAATGGTGAAACCATTCATTTTTCTGAAGGAGACAGTATTTATTTGGAAGGAGAGCATTCTAATGCGGTTTATTTAATTAGTAAAGGCATAGTAAAATGCCATAAATTGGATGAAAAAGGAAAAGAACTTATAACGGCACTTTATAAGGAAGATGATTTATTTGGTTATATTTCATTTATTCATAATAAACCTTATCAAGAATCTGCCACCGCAATAAAAAAGACCACTGTAGTAAGCATTTCTAAAACGGTTTTAAAAGAAGTTTTGGAAAATAATCATCAAGTAACTTTAGAGCTTATTCAATTACTCACCGATAATCTTTTTAATGTTAAAGAGCAATTACTTCAAATGGCCTATGGTTCTGTAAACCAGAAAACAGCTCAAACCATTATTAAATTTGCAGAAAAATTGAACAGAAACCCTGACGATGCCATAAGAATTTCTAGAAGCGACTTAGCAAGTGTTGCAGGAATTGCAACGGAAACCTTGATTAGAACTATGACTCATTTTAAAAAACAAGGGCTTATTGAAATTGAAGGTAGAAATATAAAAATTTTAGATCTAGAAGGATTAAAAGAAATTTATTAAGCATCGTCTTATTGGCAATATGATGGATATCATTTTGTTTTGAACTTCCTCGACTTACATTTGAGTTTTAAGTTACAGTGAAATGAAAAATGTATTATTGCCAACAGATTTTTCTGAAAACTCGTGGAATGCTATTAAATATGCTATAGATTTTCACGAGGAAACTACTTGTAATTTTTTTCTACTTCACGTTAACAGATTAAGCCATCTACTTCTAAACGAAGTGCCTTATTTGCCTACTCAGGATGTGGTGGAAAATGTATATACCAAATCGGCTAAAACCCAATTACATCAATTTAAAGAAAGGATTTTCAAGGAAATTCCTTCAAGCCTAAAACATCAGTTTTTCACTATTGCAGATCAGAACTTTTTAGTACAGTCTATTCGCGATCAGGTTAAAAATAAAAACATTGAACTAATTGTATTGGGTACTAAAGGGGCTTCAGGTCTTAAAACAACTATTATTGGCAGCAATACGGGTGATATAATCACTAAAGTAGCTTGCACTACCTTGATAGTTCCGGAAAATGCTAGATATAAAAAAATTAAAGAGTTGGCCTTTCCAACAGACTTCGCCATGGAATACAATCTAAATACTTTAGATTATATATTGCAGATTCTTCAAAAAAACAGTGCCACTCTTAGTGTGGTTCATATTAGTAGAAAAACAGCCGAATTAAATAGCGATCAAATAAAAAATAAAGAATTCTTAAAAAATTATTTTCAAGAACAACCTCATAGTTTTCAATTTTTAATCAATAAGGATGTTGAAGCGGCTGTTCAGGGGTTTGTTGAAAGTAGAGATGTAGATATGATTACCATGGTAGCTAAGAATCTGAATTATTTTCAGCAGATTTTATTTCATTCAAAAGTTGAGGAAATCAGCTATCATATAAATATTCCGTTTTTAGTCTTGCATAATTAGCAGTGGCTAAATATGGTTTTATATAAACCATTGATTAATCTAAAAACAAATAACTTATGGACATGTCTATTTTCTTAGCTAAATTTTGGGGTTGGTATTTACTTGTGTTTTTTGTCATATTAAGTTTTTATCCCAAGCGTATTAAAGAAATATTTTCGTTTTTACGAGACGAGAAGTTTTTAATAGTTACTTCATTCATTGCTATTATTGTTGGTTTGCTCAATATCTTGGTTCATAATATTTGGGAGCCTAATTGGACATTAATTATCACTCTAATAGGTTGGTTTGCCTTATTTATAGGCTTAGCCTTGTTCACTTTTCCAAAACAAACAGTTAAAAGAATTAATTATATAAACGTGAAGTTTGTTCAGGTAATTTATATGTTACTGTTTCTAATTGGAGTTTTCTTATTGAACATAGCTTACAATATTGTGCCATATTAAAGCGAGTAAAACTTCAGATTTAACCAAATAATGTCATGATTGAAACAGCCAAAAATTGTATTGGTTTTTTAATATAGTTGAGGTTTTCAAGAAGTCGTTTGTGTCGTTATAAATTACTAAAATTAAAAGGTCTAGTGTTTTTTTAAGTATAAAAATGAGATTAAAATTTATAATAGAGGTTAATTGAAATTCAGGAATCTTAATTAAATTAGAATTAATACAAGTTCCCATTTTTTTTTCTTAAAAGTCTGTTTGTCTGATATATATCATAGTTTAAGGATTGGTAAAACTTTAAGTTTATAAGACGAGCTTAAAACTTTTACTATGAGAAAAATTTTGATACCTACGGACTTTTCAGTCAATTCCATGAATGCTATAAAATATGCCTTATCGCTTTTTAAGTATGAGGTTAGTCAATTTTATATTTTACACACTTATCAAGAAGAAATTTATGCAACTAATGATGTAATCACACGTGAAGAGTTAGAAGTTGTTACAAAAAAGATTGAAAAAAAGTCTTTGGAAAATTTAGATAAAATCCTTCAACAAATTCTAGAAATATCTCCCAATCCTAGACATACGTTTCACATAGTTTCTTCAAAGAGTCTTTTGGTTGATGGTGCTGATGAGGTGGTTGATAAAGAAAATATAGATGTTATTGTAATGGGAACTCGAGGCGAAACAAATGATAAGAAGATAACTTTCGGAAGTCATACCTTACAAGTATTAAAATATGTGCAGTGTCCTGTACTGGCCATACCAGAAAATTATACCTACACTCAACCCAAACATATTCTTTTTCCAACCAATTTTATGATTCCATATAAACGTCGCGAATTAAAGTTTTTATGCGATTTAGCTTCTCCATACAGAGCTGTTATAGATTTACTGTACGTTTCTAGAAGTGAAAAACTATCGTTACGCCAAGAAGATAATTTAGCTTTTTTAAAAGAAACCGTTTGTAAAAATCAAATAGAATTAGTTGTAAAAAACGAATCAAATATATTAGAAACTATTAATAATTACATAAAATCGGAAAAGGTAGATATGTTGGTTATGGTGAATTCTAGGCATTCCTTCCTAGAAGATATTTTGTACCCGTCTACCATTTCAAAACTTAGTTTAAATCTGGATATCCCGTTTTTGGCTTTGCAAAATATAAAGCGTGTGTAATAGGTATATAGTAATATCTATGCAAAATGAAAATATTTAAACATTCAAACTATGAAACAAATACTCCTGCCAACAGATTTTTCAGAAAACTCATGGAATGCTATTTCTTACGCACTCCAATTGTTTAAAGATGAAGTGTGTACTTTTCATTTGTTGAATACTTACACTCCCATTGTATATCACGTTGAATACGTTATGTTAAGTCCTTCACAAATAGGTTTGGAAGATGTTGTAAAACAACAAGCTATAATATCTATGAAGAAGCTTGAACAGAGAATGATAGAGGAGTTTAGTAATCCAAATCATACTTTTATAAGTCAAGTGGTTTTTAATACACTTACTTTAGAAGTGGCAGATCAAGTAAAAGAACACCAAATAGATTATGTTATTATGGGGACTAAAGGGGCTACAGGAGCAAAAGAAGTATTGTTTGGCTCGAATACGGTTCATGTTTTTAAACAAGCAAAATGTCCTGTATTAGCCGTTCCTGATGGTTTTAATTATCAAACTCCAAGTCATATCTTATTTCCAACAGACTACGAAATCGATTATGATGATAACCAGATAAAACCGCTTGTTGAAATATCTAAATACAATGAAGCTAAGATTAATGTTTTAAATGTGTCTTATGGTAGGGAGTTGACTTCAGACCAAAAAAAGAATAAAGTTACCTTGTTCACGAAATTTAAAGACTTAAAACACGAGTTTTTTAGTGTTAAAAGTCAAGAAGTAACTCAAGCAATAAGCGACTTCCAAACGACAACACCAACCGATTTGTTAATAATGATTAATAACAAACATTCATTTTTTGAAAATTTATTTTTTAAATCCACTATTAGTCAGATTGGATTTCATTTGAATATTCCATTTTTGGTAATTCCTTCAAAAACAAAAAAGTAACTAAACAAAAATCGGGAATTCTTAACTTTTCTGATTAGCTTTAACTTCATGAATATGGATCCTAACATAGAAATTATTAAATCTTCAGGAGAAAAAGTGAGATTTTCGATCGAAAAATTACGTGGTTCTTTAAGTCATTCAGGAGCAGACAAAGAATTGGTAGACCAGATAATCAATAAGGTTCGAGACGAATTATATCAAGGCATTTCAACAAAGGAAATTTATAATAGAGCTTTTGCTTTGTTAAAAAAGAAGAGTAGTTGTTATGCTTCTAAATACAAATTAAAAAAAGCCATTTATGAACTTGGGCCAACTGGTTTTCCGTTTGAAAATTTTATAGCCGCTGTGTTTAAATATTCAGGATATAAAGTACAGGTTGGTAAAATATTACAAGGCTCTTGTGTGCCTCATGAAATAGATGTAGTTGCTACCAAAAACGATGAAATGACTATGGTTGAATGTAAGTTTCATAGTGAAGAAGGTAGGAATTGCAACGTAAAAGTGCCACTTTACATAGCTTCTAGGTTTAATGATGTTAAAACTCATTGGGATACCAAGTCGCATAAAACAAAACTAAACGAAGGTTATGTAGTAACTAATACTCGTTTTACCGATGATGCGTTGCAATATGGAAAATGTATAGGATTAAAACTGTTGAGTTGGGATTATCCAAAAGAAGATGGATTAAAGGATAAGATAGTTAGATTAGGTTTGTATCCAATTACGGTTTCAAACTTATTGACTAAAAGAGAAAAACAGTTTTTATTAAGTAGAGATTTAGTTTTATGTAGAGATTTAATTGGAGATTCTTTTTTCTTAGATCACTTGGGTATTTCTGAAGTTAGAAAAGAGAAAATTCTAAAAGAGATAAAAGAACTTTGTAATAGTTAACCCATGAAAAACGTAGTTAAAATTCATTTTTTAGGAGCAGCCGGTGTTGTAACAGGTTCTAAATACCTTTTAGAGACACCCGAGAAAAATATAATGATAGATTGCGGCATGTTTCAAGGTCTTAAAGAATTAAGAGAGTTGAATTGGGAAGATTTATCTGTTGATGTTGAGGATATAGATTTGGTTTTGCTAACACATGGACATTTAGATCATGTAGGTTATTTACCTAGACTTGTTAAACAAGGGTTTCATGGTAAAATAATTGGAACAGCCCCAACCTTAGCTATTGCTGAAATTATTTTGAAGGATAGCGCTAGAATTCATGAGGAAGAAGCTAAAAAAGCCAATGAAGAAAAGTATAGTAAACATGCTCCTGCATTACCTTTTTACACTACTAGCGAAGCTGAAAAAACCATAGATATGTTCCAAATGGAACAAGAAGATAAATGGATTGAATTAACAGAAAACATATTGTATAGATTTCAATACAACGGGCATATTATTGGGGCCACATTTATCGAATTAGATATTCATGGAAAACGTTTTGTGTTTTCGGGAGATATTGGTAGAATCAAAGATTATTTATTGGATAAACCTAAAAAACCAGAGTGGGCAGATGTTTTATTTATTGAAAGTACATATGGAAATAAACTCCACCCAAAAGAAGATGTAGATGGAATATTGTCAGAAATAATTACAGATACAATCCATAAAAAAGGCAACCTAATTATCCCGAGTTTTGCTGTAGAGAGGCTTCAGGCATTAATGTATATTCTTTGGAAATTATATAAAAAAAACAAAATCCCAAACATCCCAATTTTTGTAGATAGTCCAATGGGAAATAATGTTCTGGATGTGTTTAATCATTTTCCAGAGTGGCACAAGCTTTCAAAAGAAGAATATAACGCTATGTGTAGCCATTTTAATATAATTCAATCCTATAAAGAAACCTGGGAAACCATTGATGATAAACGAGCAAAAATAGTTATTGCGGGAAGCGGAATGGTAACAGGAGGAAGAGTTTTGACTTATTTACAACAACTTATAGATGAACCATCAACAACTGTTTTAATAGTGGGGTTTCAAGCGGAAGGAACAAGAGGAAGACAGCTGTTAGAAGGTGTTCATGAAATCAAATTTTTTGGAAAATATTATCCAGTAAAAGCAACCGTTAAGCATATGGAAAGCCTATCGGCTCATGCCGATCAAGAAGGACTTATAGATTGGATGGGAAATATTAAAAATATTCCAGAAAAGATTTATTTAATCCATGGAGAACCTATGGCCTTAGATGCATTTAGGGTTAAAATTAAAGATAAATATAATTGGGAAGCTAGTATTCCAAAGCTTCAAGACACCGTAACAATTGTACTATAATTTATTAAGAATTTTTTTATGAAAACAAGTCAAGAATATAAGAGCTTTAATAACGAAAAAACAATTGCGGAACTGCAATATAATATGCAGCGGTTTCGGGCTAATCTTCAGTTTTTAAAAGAAGATTTAGACTTTTTGAATTTCTTGGTGAATACCTCTATATACAAGGAAAACATGAGGGATCTTTTTGAAAATCTTGAACGATTTAAAAAGGAAATTTTAAAAGCTTTCAATAAATGTGATATGTTAATTACTGAAGCAAATTTTCAGGCCAGCCAAATAACCCAAAAAATAGAATGCGACGAGTTGGCTTGTGATAATTATTTTATTAGTGCTCAAAATAACCTTGAAAAAAATATTTACGATTTTATTATCGAAAGTTATTTGTTAAAAACAGAGATGTATAACTATTTGAAAGGCGTTATTAAAACTGATTAGAAAAATAAAGACAGCCGCTGAAAAACAGTTTTTTGGAGTTACTAACAGCTATGGATAATAAGTAAGGGTGTTTTTGATTTTTGCTTATATTTTTGTTTCAGATGGGGTTAAAAAGTGTTCAAAGTAGGTTTCTTTATGAAAAAGTAAGACTGGCAAATGCTATTTAGGTGTTTTCAAATGTAGGTTGACTAATTGGTGAAGTGCAATGTTTTTTTGTAAATGATAGGTTTGAGAAAAGTTTTTAGGATGTTTTCTTAATCAGTATTTTCAATTTCAGAATTTTTATTGGTTTTTTCAATAGTATAATATCTAAAGTCACGGTTTGTTTATTAACAAATCTTCACCAGTTAAAGAAATTGATATATGATTTTTTAAATAAAAAAAAAGACCCTCAAGTTGTTGAGAGTCTTTATGTTTTAAGAAAGTAAGTTGTAATTATTTACCTTTTACTGCATCAGCAGCATCTTTAGCAGCTTTTTCTGTTGCATTAGCAGCATCTTGAGCAGCTTTACCTGTTGCGTCAGCAGCATTGTCAATAGCTTCACCTGTTGCGTCAGCAGCATTTTCGATTACATTACCAGTTGCATCAACTGCATCTTCGATAGCGTCTCCAGCTTCTTCCATTGCATCACCAACAGTGTCAGCAGCATCAGCAGCAGTTTCTTCAGCAGCTTCAGCAGCGTTTTCAATTGCATCAGCAGCATTTTCTTCTTTTGTATCTCTACAAGAAGTGAATGTTAAACTTAGACATAATAATAGTACTGTACTTAAAAATAATTTGTTCATTAGTTATAGTTTTAGTGTTAAAAATTAATGGTACGAATTTAATAACTTATTTAATAACTTTAACAAATTTTGTTAACAATTTTTAACATAAATTATTTCGGTCGTAAATTAATCATTGTATATACGTAAATAAGACATGATTTGGATTACAGCTCCTCGATTATTTTTAATATAATTTAAATTAATTTGTCCCGATGAAATTCTTAAATTTTCACTATGTATCAGATTATCAATTGTCTGAGCGAGATCTTCTTTTGAATTAACCGAAAACATACCTTGATTTTTTATCATAAATTTAGCCTCAGGAAAATTATTAAAATGTTCACCTATAATAATTGGAACACCAAAAACTGCCGGTTCAAGCGTGTTATGGAGACCTGTTTTGCCTACCGCACCACCTACATAAGCCAGATTTGCATAGTTATAAACCTTAGTTAATAATCCAATTGTGTCTAATATGAGGACTTGAGCGTGAGAAATATTACTTTTTTCTTTCTCAGAAAAGAGTACTGTTTTTTTGTTAATGCCTTGTTTTAATTTTCCAATTTGAGAAGTTTTTATGTTGTGTGGAGCAATTATAAATTTCACATCGTCCGTTTCTAAGGAATTTATGTACGGAATTATAAAAGCTTCGTCTTCAGGCCAAGTGCTTCCCGCAACAATGCAAAGTTTATTGCCTTTAAATTGTTCAATAAAATCTAACTGATTGTCTTGTTCTAATTGACTGTAAACACGATCAAATCTGGTGTCTCCTGAAACACTAACTTCTGAATAACCAATTTTTTCTAATAAGTTTTTTGAATTTTTATCTTGAGTGAAAACATGCTGAAAGGCAAACAAGGCGTTTCTCATGAATTTTCCATAAAATTTAAAGTAAATCTGATTTTCTCTAAACAATGCGGAAATTAGAATAGCTTTTAAACCTCTTTGCTTTAATTCATTTAAAATATTAGGCCAAATATCATACTTTATAAATATGGTTAATTCAGGATGAACTAGGTCCAAAAACGTTTTCGAATTCTTTTTTGTGTCTAATGGCAGGTATACAACTATATCGGCGATTTCAGTATTTTTTCTGATTTCGTATCCAGAAGGAGAAAAGAAAGATAAGACTATTTTATGGTTAGGATAATTTTTTCGTAATTCCTTGAAAACAGGAAGTCCTTGTTCATATTCACCTAAAGATGCGCAATGGAACCATAAAGTTTTGTCGGTTTCTGAAATCTTAGATTTTAATATGTCAAAAGTGCTTTTTCTTCCTTCAACTCCTAATTTAATTTTGTGGTTGAAGATAGAGATTGCTTTTAACGCTATGTTAGCTACGTAAATACCTAAATTATAAATTGGTTGCAATTTTAAATCTTTATTGCTAAAATACACTTCTTTGATAAAATTTCATTGGTTAACGTATACTAATTTTGTAATTTTGCACGGTATGAAAAAAATTCAAATGGTTGACCTTAAAGGTCAGTATAAGGCTATAAAAGATGCTGTTAATCTTGATATTCAAGAAGTAATTGAAAACACATCTTTCATTAATGGACCAAAGGTTCATGAGTTTCAAAAAAATCTTGAAAACTATTTAGGCGTTAAGCACGTTATTCCATGTGCTAATGGTACAGATGCATTGCAAATTGCCATGATGGGACTAGGTTTAAAACCAGGGGATGAGGTTATAACTGCCGATTTTACCTTCGCAGCAACTGTTGAGGTTATCGCGTTGTTGCAATTAACTCCGGTTTTAGTTGATGTTAATCCGGATGATTTTAATATAAATATTGAGGCTATAAAAAATGCCATAACGCCAAAGACTAAGGCTATTGTTCCTGTACATTTATTCGGACAGTGTGCCAATATGGAGGAAATTATGGATTTAGCTAAAGAGCATAATTTATATGTTATTGAAGATAATGCTCAGGCAATTGGCGCAACTTATACATTTAGTAATGGTAAAAAAGCCAAATCGGGAACTATTGGTCACGTAGCTTCAACTTCCTTCTTTCCTTCTAAAAACCTAGGTTGTTATGGAGATGGAGGAGCCATTTTTACCAACGACGATGATCTAGCACATATGATTAGAGGAATTGTTAATCATGGTATGTACGAGCGCTATCATCATGATGTGGTTGGTGTGAATTCTAGATTAGATTCTATTCAAGCAGCAGTTTTAGATGTTAAATTAAAACATTTGGATAACTACAATAAAGCTAGGAGAGAGGCTGCAAATAAATATAACGCCGCTTTTAAAAATATAGATAAAATATCTACACCATTTGAGTATGGTACTCCAGATAACCACGTGTTTCATCAATACACATTGAAGTTAAATGGAGTTGATAGGGATGGGCTAGTAAAGTTTTTAAACGAAAACGATATTCCTTGTGGAGTATATTACCCAATTCCACTGCACAAACAAAAAGCTTATCAGGATTCTCGTTACAATGAATCTGATTTTGTAGTTACAAACCAATTAGTAAAGGATGTAATCTCGTTACCAATGCATACTGAACTAGATGATGAACAAATTGAATTTATTGCATCTAAAATTATAGAATATATAAATGGCTAAAATTTTAGTTACAGGAGGTCTTGGTTTTATAGGCTCTCACACCGTTGTTGAACTTCAAAATAAAGGTTTTGATGTAGTAATTATTGATAATCTTTCCAACTCTTCTATAGAAGTTTTAGATGGAATTTCGTCAATTACCGGAAAAAAACCTGAGTTTTTAAACATAGACTTAAAAGAGAGAAATCTAGTTCAAGACTTTTTTCAGAAACACAATAATATAGATGGTGTTATACACTTTGCTGCAAGTAAAGCTGTAAATGAAAGTGTTAATGAGCCTTTAATGTATTATGAAAACAATGTCAATACATTAGTTTATTTACTTCGGGAATATAATAAATTAGAGACGACAAACTTTATATTTAGTTCATCGTGTACGGTTTATGGAGAGCCGGATTCCTTACCTATTAATGAATCGGCACCTATAAAACCAGCCATTTCACCTTATGGAAACTCTAAACAAATAGGAGAAGAGATTATTAAGGACCTTTGCAAAATTTCGACTAATTTTAACGCTATTTCTTTAAGATATTTTAACCCTATTGGAGCTCATGAAACAGCTTTAATTGGTGAATTGCCTTTAGGAATTCCTCAAAACTTAGTTCCATTTATTACTCAAACTGCAATTGGAAAAAGAGAACAGTTATCTGTTTTTGGTGATGATTATCCAACTATTGATGGTACGTGTATTCGAGACTATATTCATGTTGTAGATTTAGCAAAAGCCCATGTAATTGCTCTAGGAAGACTTTTAGATAAAAATAATAAGACCAATTATGAAGTCTTTAATTTAGGAACAGGAACAGGAAGTTCTGTGTTGGAAGTTATTCAGGCATTTGAACGTGTTTCTGGTGAAAAATTAAATTATCGAATAGCTGAAAGAAGAGAAGGCGACGTGGTTTCAGTTTATGCTGATACCCAAAAGGCAAACGAAGAATTAGGTTGGATGTCTCAATTAACGCTTGAAGATGCTATGCGTTCTGCATGGAAGTGGGAACAAAAAATTGCTAATTCCTAAAAAATGAGGATTCTTTAAGAAATAGACTACAAAAGTAGTAATCTGATAATAAATCAAGCCATCTATTAGTGGATTGAGGAATCGATATTGATTATCAATGCTTTAGGTTGTTTTATTTGGAATTGGCCAATAAAATTCGTTACTTTGTGCAAAATGATAACGGAAAACATGAAATTGATTACAGTACAAAGAGAAACAAAAGAAGAGAAAAGGTATACACCTAAAATGGGAGAGTTACTTACAAAAGTAACTTATATTCGGAAAACGTTTTTGAGCATTCCAATCAAAACAATTCACAAATATCGAGAAACCTATTATGGTGAAGTTAAAGATTGCGAAGCTTGTAATCTAGCAAGATAAAAAAATAAAGCCTCTAAAAATAGAGGCTTTTTTTATGTAGTTTTTGTTTCTTTTCGTGTTTTAAATCCAGCATATAAAAGAAGTCCAAGTCCTAGCATGACTGACATATCAGCAAAATTGAAAATTCCAGTTCTAAAAACTCCTCCTAAATCAATGTGGAAGAAATCTGTTACAGATCCATATACTATTCTATCGTAAACGTTAGCAATTCCTCCTCCAACTATACAGCAGAATCCTATTAAAGATAGTTTGTCTAGTTCCTTGTTTCTAATTATATGAACTGTTACATATCCTAATACTAGTATTGGTAAAAGCAAGAGAAAGACAATTCTTAAAGTAGGATTTAAATCACTTCCCATACCAAGAAATGCACCTGCATTCTCTACATTATGTAATGTAAATAAATTTCCAATTATAGGAGTTTCGCTTCCAGGAACAACATAAAGACGTGTTAAAACCTTAGTAATTTGATCTAGAGCAATATTTACTATAATAAGAAGAACAATGAATGTATTTCGAGATAATTTCATTAAGCTTCTTTTGTATAATTAGCCGCAGCTGTTTGTGCTTCTCTATTAATTTTTTTCACCAAGCCTTGCAAAACATTTCCTGGACCAACTTCAGTAAATAAAGTAGCTCCATCGGTAATCATTTGCTGTACAGATTGTGTCCATTTTACAGGAGCAGTCAATTGCGAAATTAAGTTGGTTTTAATTGCTACCGCATCTACTACTGCAGAAGCTGTTACATTTTGATAAATTGGGCAGTTTGGTTTGTTGAAAAACGTGTTTTCTATTGCTGCAGCCAATTCCTCTCTAGCAGGTTCCATTAAAGGCGAATGAAACGCACCACCTACAGGAAGTACTAGAGCACGTCTAGCTCCTGCTTCTTTCAAGGCTTCACACGCTTTGTTGACAGCTTCTACTTCTCCTGAAATAACTAGTTGTCCAGGACAGTTGTAATTTGCAGCTACAACAACTCCTTCAGTATTGGCGCATATTTTTTCAACTATATTGTCTTCTAAACCTAAAACAGCAGCCATTGTGCTTGGTTGAAGTTCGCAAGCTTTTTGCATGGCTATAGCACGTTTTGAAACTAGTTTTAATCCGTCTTCAAAGGTTAATGTACCATTTGCTACTAATGCAGAAAACTCTCCAAGAGAATGTCCAGCCACCATATCTGGTTTAAAACTATCTCCTAAAGTTTTAGATAAAATTACTGAATGTAAGAAGATTGCAGGCTGAGTTACTTTTGTTTCTTTTAAATCTTCAGCCGATCCTTGAAACATCACATCTGTAATTGAAAAGCCTAAAATACTGTTGGCTTGTTCAAACAATTCTTGTGCTAAAGTAGAATTCTCGTAAAGGTCTAAACCCATACCTGAAAACTGTGCGCCCTGACCTGGAAATATAAATGCGTTCATGTATTTTTAATTTTAGTGCTGCAAAAATAGGAATTAAATATTAGTTTTCAGTATTCCATAGATGCGGTAATAAAAGTGGCTCTGATCCATCTATTATTTTGTTTGTGGAAAAGTAAATTCTTATTTTCTATTGAAACTTTACTTACACGCAGCTTCGGCACATCTTTCTCCATCCATGGCTGCAGAAACAATACCTCCCGCATAACCAGCACCTTCACCACAAGGGAATAGACCTTCTATTTCTGGATGTTCTAGATTTTCATTTCTAGGAATACTAATAGGGGATGAGGTTCTGCTTTCTACACCAACTATGTTGGCTTCGGAAGTGTAATAACCTTTCATTTTGTCACCAAAAGCTTTAAATCCTTGACGTAAACTACCACCAATTAGTTTTGGTAGAAGTGAATGTAAAGGGGCTGACTTTAGTCCTGGCTGATACGATGTTGGATTTAAATCTGTTGATAATTTTCCTTCAACAAAATCTGTTAATCGTTGCGCTGGTGCAGTTTGTGTTCTACCTCCAGCAGTGAAGGCTAATCGCTCTAAATCCTTTTGATATTCTAAGCCTTTTAATACGCCAAAATGTTCGTAGGAAGGAAAGTCCTTTTCTACATTCAGTTCTACAATGATACCCGAATTTGCAAAAAGATTGTTTCGTTTTGATGGCGACATTCCATTTACAACAACTTCTCCATTGGCAGTAGCTGCTGGTACAATAAATCCTCCTGGACACATGCAGAATGAATAAACACCTCTGTTATTTACTTGTTGCACTAAGCTATAAGAGGCTGCTGGAAGTAGTTCATCTCTTTTTCCAGAACAATGATATTGAATAGAATCTATTATGTGCTGTGGATGTTCCACACGGACTCCCATAGCAAACGACTTTGCTTCTATGGCAATATTTTTTTTGTGTAATAAGTAGAAAATGTCTCTAGCCGAATGACCTGTTGCAAGAATTACACGATCTGCAGCTAGTTCATCACCATTTAATAATTGGATGGCGTATATTTTATTGTTCTTGATTTTAAAATCGGTAACACGAGTTTCAAAATGGACTTCACCACCATGTTTTATAATGGTTTCACGAACATTAGTAACTACTTTTGGAAGTTTGTTAGTTCCAATATGTGGGTGTGCATCAACTAAAATCTGATCTGTGGCACCATGAAATACTAGGTTTTCAAAAATTCTCCTAACATCACCACGTTTTAAACTTCTTGTGTATAATTTCCCATCGCTATACGTTCCAGCCCCACCTTCACCAAAACAATAATTTGAGTCCTCGTTTACAAAATGGTTTTGGTTGATAGCTTTTAAATCTCTACGCCTGTCTTGAACATTTTTTCCGCGTTCTAGAACAATAGGTTTAAACCCCAACTCAATACATCGTAATGCCGCATACATGCCAGCTGGTCCAAAACCTATAATATGAACAGGTTTTGCTTTTGAAACATCTTTATAATCGAAAGTGTATTCAGAAGTTTTTGGAACCGGTTCATTTATATAAACAGCTACCTTATAATTTAAAATTATTTTAGGTTTTCGGGCATCGATAGACTTACGGAGAACTTTTACTCCAGAGATTTTATCCCTGGACATGCCTAAATTTTCGGCAGATTTTATTAAAAGAATATTAGGAATTTCTTCTTCTTTTAAACTAATGCGTAGCTGAAGCTCTTTTATCATGCTGTAAAATTAGGAAAAAATAGGAGATGCTAGTATGTTCTTGTAAAGTTGTTTTGTTGTAAGGTTGATAATTCCAAATCCATTAAAATACTAGTCTTAAAAAGTTTCTGTTTATATAACAATACAATCCGTTCATTCTATTTTTTAAACATTCATTACTATTCTTCGTCCTCACTCTTCAACTGTGTTGAAATAAATGGAATTTTCGGAGCCAAAAAGTACCCAGTTAAACTAGCAAATAGAATAGGAATAAAATATGAAAATCCAGTTAAAGTTGCTAATAAAATGGTTGTACTCATGGGTGTTCTAGTTACGCAAGCATTTATGGCGGCCATACAACTAACTATGGTAAGTGATAAACTTATAGAGGGAATAAAATGATGTATTATTAAGCCTAAAGTAGCTCCTGTAAAAAATAACGGAATTATAAACCCTCCTCGCCATCCGGATGTAACGGTAATAGAAATAGCTAATATTTTTAAAAATAAAATAGCAACCAACATTTGGATAGTAAAATCGCTTGATAATAGAGTAGAAAGTTCGTAATGACTAAAATACCTAGTAATTGGTACATAAAAAACGATTATACCAAGTAAAATACCGCCAATTAAGGTTTTTATATAAATTGGAACTTGTAGTTTTTCAAAAGTATTTTTGAGAAACTTAGTGCAGAAAATAAAAATCCATCCAAAACAAGTGGCAATAACCGCAAAAAATACGGCATATAAAAAATCGAACTTATTTAGCATTTCATATGTTGGTAAAACCCAAAGTGCTCCAAGATCTAACTGTGTTATTAATGCGAAAACTAAATAACTAAAACAACTAGCAACAAATGCTGGCATAATAGCTTTGTAATATTCCACAGCGTGTTCGTGATGTAAAATCTCTAGAGCAAACAAGCTGCCTCCTAAAGGTGCGCCAAACATGGCTGTAAATCCAGATGCCATTCCGGCAATACTCATAGACCTCAAGTCTTCGCCTTTCAATCTAAAAATTTTCCCAAGCCACGTTCCAGATGACCCTATTACCTGAACTAATGGGGCTTCTGGACCCAGACTTCCTCCAGAACCAATACATAGTAAGGAAGACAAAAGCATGGATGGATTATTTTTAGGATCTAATTTTCCTTTCTTGAAACGGATGTTGTTTACTATTAATTGAATTTCTCCTGGATCTCCAATAAAATGAATAATTAAACCGACTAATAGCCCGGAAATAGCCATAGTTGGAATTACCAACCAGCCTTGAAAGTAAGCAAGTTGATGAGTAATAAACTCTAAGGTTATCCAATATAAACCAGCAATAATTCCACCAAACAGCCCCAGTAAAGCCCATAGTAGAAACTTTCTACTAAAAACAAAAGGATTAAATCGAATAGGTTGATCTAAAAGGTTTAAGTATGTAACTAATTGCCTTTTCCTTTTTAGTTTCACTTTTAGTTGTTTTATAATTGAATTTTATGCTCTTACATAAGTTATAAACGAGAAATCATGGGGGTGTTTTTCGTCTTTTGTATGACTGGTTTTGCTAACTTCCTTCCAAATAGTTGGGTCTATTTTAGGGAAAAATGTGTCAGCATCGAAACTTTCATGAACTCTAGTAAGTTCTATTTTATCTGCGAAAGCCATGGCTTGTTTGTAAATTTCTCCTCCACCAATTACAAATGGCTGTTTGTCTGATTTAGAGGCATCGAAGGCATCTTCTAAATTACTTACTACAATAACTCCTGCAGGAACTTGATAATCTGCTTGCCTAGAAATAACTATATGTGTTCTATTTGGTAATGGTTTAGGAAAACTCTCAAATGTTTTTCTTCCCATAATAATATGATGGCCGTTAGTAAGAGTTTTGAAACGTTTTAGGTCATCACTTAAATGCCAAATTAATTGGTTGTCTTTACCAATGGCGTCGTTTTCTCCTGCAGCAACTATTAATGTTATTTCAGAATTCTTAGGTTTGGGCAGTTTTATTGTGTTTTCAGTTGGAAGCGGATTTTCTTTTTCTATTTTTTGCTTTAATTTGGCAATTCGTTCCTTTTGTAAAGCTACTAATTTGTTAAGCTGTTCTTTTTCCCAAGTTTCACCTAAAAACTTATTTGTAAAATATACATTGAAAGCGTGATATAGTAATATTAAAAACCAAGCAATAATGGCATATACAAACCAGTTAATTCCAAAAGGATTGACTGCTTCGCCCACATTAAAACCTAAATTAGCAACTATGAAAGCAAGGGATCCAATTAAAAACAATACAAAATGAATGTATAGTCTTCGTTTTTGCTTAATACGTTTTTGGGCAGTTTTAATTAATTCTAATTGCTCCTTATCTATTTGAGGAGTCTCTTTTTTCTTTCCAAACATGGTTTAAATTGTTTGTGTAAATTTAGTGTATTTTTCATGAATTTTTAGAAGCAGATGGTCATTAAAATTTCCATTGAGGTAGCTACTAGTTGGTCATTTTTAAATCCAGGTTCATTTAGTTTTAGCAAACGCTTTAATATATATCATTTTTACTGCGATTGCTTTTTTGGAGCTAAGCTGTGATGTTTTTTACTTCACCTTTTTGTTTATGATGAAGTTTACTATGAATTGGGTAGATTTATCAAGGGGAAAGTGTTATTCTACCAATGCTTAATCAATACAAGCGGCTAAATAGTCTTTAATTTTATTAATAGAACCTCCTTTGTATTATTTATGTTTTCACTGACATTTGTGGTTGAAAAATAAGAATAGGCTAGTAGTGAAGAAAAGCAGAGTTGGTGGTATTTCAGGAATTGTGTTTTTAATTAAATAGTGTCAAGCTTTAAATATTGTTGAAAACACCCTATTAGCCCAATAACTGATATATTAGGCTATTGATAAATAGACGTAAAACGAGTTTTATTAAATGGCAACCTTCCCTTTTATATGTGGATGTGGATTATAATCTTCCAAAGTAAAGTCTTCAAACTTAAAAGCAAAAATGTCTTTCACTTTAGGGTTTATGCGCATTTTTGGAAGCGGTTTAGGATCTCTTGATAGTTGTAATTCTAATTGTTCTTTATGATTGTTGTAAATGTGAGCATCGCCAAAAGTGTGGATAAATTCACCAGCCTCGTAACCGCATACCTGAGCCATCATCATAGTAAATAATGCATAAGAACCAATGTTAAATGGTACGCCTAAAAAGATGTCTGCACTTCGTTGGTATAACTGACATGATAATTTTCCGTCGGCCACATAAAATTGAAAAAAAGCATGGCAAGGAGGAAGGGCAGCTTTTCCGTTAGCTACATTTTCACTAAAACTTTTTGAAGTGTCTGGTAAAACTGAAGGATTCCATGCGGAAACCAACATACGACGGCTATTTGGATTCGTTTTTAAAGTTTCTACTATATCTTTAATTTGGTCAATTTCATCACTATTCCAGTTTCTCCATTGATGTCCGTAAACCGGACCTAAATCTCCATTCTCATCGGCCCATTCGTTCCAGATTCGAACACCGTTTTCTGTTAGATATTTAATATTCGTGTCGCCTTTTAAAAACCAAAGTAATTCGTAAATTATAGATTTTAAGTGTAATTTTTTTGTGGTTACCATTGGGAAACCTTCACTTAAATCGAAACGCATTTGATAACCAAAAACACTTTTAGTTCCAGTTCCTGTTCTATCTCCTTTTTCGTTTCCGTTTTCTAATACGTGTTTTACTAAATCTAAATATTGTTTCATAATCACTATCCCAAAAAGTGGGATTGGTTTTTAAAATTCAACTAAATTTTATAAAATATAAAAATAGATAAAAGCTTCTATTTAACTAATTGTAAAATGTACAAACCGTAATAATTTATTTGTGACGATTTGTTGTTATCCAATTATCATTCCTGCAATAGTAGCAGAAATTAAAGAAGCAATAGTTCCACCAATTAAGGCTTTTATACCAAATTCAGACAAGGTTTTTCGCTGTCCTGGGGCTAGAGAACCAATTCCTCCAATTTGAATTCCTATTGAAGCAAAGTTAGCAAATCCACATAGCATGTAAGTAGCCATTATAATAGATTTATTATAATTTAAATGTACTGTATTAGCTACGTTTTTTAAATCGGCTAGCTGGATGTATCCAACAAATTCACTAGCCACTAATTTAATACCTAATAGTTGGCCCATCATCATAATATCTTCCTTTGCTACACCAATTAACCACATTAAAGGAGCAAAAATAGTTCCTAAAATAGCTTCAAGTGAAAGTGTAGGATATGGTGTGTTTTCGGCCATCCAAGTGTTTATGGTAGAAAAATCTCCAACCCAGCTCAAAATACCATTTATCATGGCAATAAAAGCAACAAAAACCAATAGCATAGCACCAACGTTTACAGCTAATCTTAAACCTTCAGTTGTTCCGTTTGCAATAGCATCAAGAATATTCGAACCTATTTTTTCTGAAGAAACTTCTATTTCATAATTTATTTTCTCGGTTTGAGGATATAGTATTTTTGAAATAACAATAGCACCCGGTGCAGCCATAACTGATGCAGCTAATAAATGTTTTGCGTACACTAGTCGTAAGGCAGGGTCGTCTCCTCCAAGAAAACCAATATAAGCAGCAAGTACTGCTCCAGCTACTGTTGCCATACCACCAATCATAACCAATAGCATTTCACTTTTGGTCATTTTTTCCAAATACGCCTTTATTAAAAGAGGCGCTTCTGTTTGGCCTAAGAAAATGTTTCCAGCAACACTTAAACTTTCTGCTCCAGAAATTTTTAATAACTTACTTAATAGCAGAGCCATTAATTTTACTACTTTTTGAATGATTCCTAAATAGAATAAAACAGAAGTTAATGCTGAAAAGAAGATGATGGTTGGCAATACTTGAAAAGCAAAAATAAAACCAAAAGTATCCATATCTACCACAAGGCCTTCGAATAGGAATTTACTTCCAGCTCGAGTAAAATCTAAAATACTTATAAAAACCTGTCCAACAGACTCAAATCCGCTTTGTATAAAAGGTACTTTTAAAACCCCAATTGCAATTAATAATTGAAAAGCTAATCCAAGGATAACCGTTCTCCAACTGATAGCTCTTTTATTGGAGCTAAAAAGAAAAGCAATAAAAACTAAGGAAATCATTCCTAAGACACCTCGCCATAAACTGTTAAATGAGAAACCTTCACTAGGTTTAATCTTATCATCAATATTAAGGGCAACCACAGCTTCGCTTTCAGTAGTCTGTACACTAGTAAAGTGATAGGCGTTTTCTTTTTCTGTAAGTACTAAGGTGGAATCGGTGAGGGTGTTTATTCGATACCTTCTAATAGAATCATACGGTTTATTGAAATAAAAAACCAATAAATTATTTTGGTGGAGATAATCTCCAAAAGCATTCAGGGAATCGCTACTGACAGTAAAATTAAAAATCCCTTCATGAAGTTCTAAGGCATCTATGTTTTTATTAGTAGATATATGTGTACCGTTTTGGTCTTGAATGCTTTCTAGTTGCCATTTTTTATCTAGTTCTTGTGCTTGGGTACTTAAATTTAGTCCAAAAAAAATAGCTACAATGGCTAATAGAAATTGTTTCATTTGTAAGTTTTGGGTTGGTTATCTTTTAGAAATTTCGTCACGAATTTTTGCAGCTTTTTCATAATCTTCGTTACTCACTGCTTCGTTTAAAAGGTTGTGCAATTCGTCCAATGTTTTATTTGTGTAGACATCTTTAGGTGAGCTAGGCTCTAATTCGTCAGCAAGAAGATCGTCTACTAAAACGCTGTCCTGTTCAGTTCTGCCTTCCATCTTAGGATCTACTTTCAGGTAAATACCTGCTTTATCTAAAATGTTTTTGTAGGTAAAAATAGGAGCGTTAAAGCGAAGAGCCAAGGCAATGGCATCGCTAGTTCTAGCGTCAATAATCTCTTCAACACCATCTCGTTCGCAAATTAAGCTAGAGTAAAAAACCCCATCCACCAATTTGTGGATAATTACTTGCTTCACGACAATTTCATATCTGTCTGCAAAATTTTTAAAGAGATCGTGGGTTAGCGGTCTTGGAGGTCTTATTTCTTTTTCAAGGGCAATAGCAATGGATTGCGCTTCAAAAGCGCCAATAACAATAGGTAATTTCCGTTCGCCATCAATTTCGTTTAAAATAAGTGCGTAAGCACCATTTTGGGTTTGACTGTAGGATATTCCTTTGATATTAAGACGTACTAAACTCATAAATTTTTAAAAAACAAAGAACTGTTTAAATTAGGACTTTACCAACTGCGTAAAGCATATTTAATGATTTTGTTTTTATGATTTACAAAATCTAAGTAGCTATAGCTATAGTAATAATGCTATTTAAACAGTTCTTATTAACAATACAAGTTATAAAAATAATTCTATTGTTGTGCTTTAAAAGCTTTTAATTTTTCGATTAATTTAGGTACTACTTCAAAAGCATCCCCTACAATTCCATAATCAGCAGCCTTAAAGAAAGGTGCTTCAGGATCTGTATTGATAACTACTTTCACTTTACTTGCACTTACACCTGCAAGATGTTGAATAGCACCAGAAATCCCTATAGCAATATATAGATTTGCAGCTACAGGTTTTCCTGTTTGTCCTACGTGTTCGCTATGAGGTCTCCAACCTAAATCACTTACTGGCTTAGAGCAAGCTGTTGCTGCGCCTAAAACCTGAGCAAGTTCTTCAATCATTCCCCAGTTTTCAGGACCTTTAAGACCACGTCCACCAGAAACAACTATTTCTGCGTCTGCAATGGTTACTTGTCCGGTAACTTTATCTACAGATTCAACTTTTACTCCTAATTCTGGAATTGAAGGTGAAAAATCTTCAGCAGTTGCACTTGCTGAATTTTCTTTAACTCCAAATGCATTTTTAGATACTCCAACTATTTTTACATCTGTATTAATAGCAGTCATATTAAATGCTTTGTTTGTAAAAGCAGTACGTTTTACTGTAAAAGGTGAGGTACTTGTAGGTGCTTCAACTACGTTAGACGCATAACCAGCGTTTAAGTCTATAGCTAAAAGCGGAGCTAAATATTTACTATCAGCGCTTGAACTTACTACAATTACTTTTGTTCCTTCTTGCTTAGCTGCTTGAGCAATAGCACTTGCGTAAGCAGTAGCATTAAAAGATTCTAGTTGCGAGTTGTTTACTTTCAAAACTTTATCTACCCCGTAATTAGCAAGAATAGATGTGTCGTCTGCATTAAAAGTAATTGCAGTAACGGTTGTTCCCATTTGGTCTGCAACTGTTTTTGCATAAGAAGCAACTTCTAAAGCTGTTTTTTTAAAGGTTCCTTTATCGGATTCTGTATATACTAAAACTGACATAATTTTTTCAAAATATAAATTTCAAAAAACATATTCCAAATTTTAAAATCTTGGAATTGTGTTCGAAATTTGGTTATTAAATGACTTTTGCTTCGTTATGAAGTAAGTTTATTAATTCGTCTATATTATCTGGATCGATTAATTTGATAGCACCCTTTGGAGCAGGTTTTTCAAATTTTACAGATGCCGTTTCTGTGTTTGCATCTACAGGCTCAACCACTTTTAAAGGTTTTTGACGAGCCATCATAATTCCTCTCATGTTTGGAATACGTAAATCACTTTCGTCAACCAAACCTTTTTGTCCACCAATAACTAAAGGTAAAGATGTAGAAACAGTTTCTTTTCCACCATCAATTTCTCTTACAGCTTTGGCATTTGTTCCGTCAACCTCTAAGCTAATACAGTTAGTTACAAAGTTTGCCTTAATTAAACCAGCAAGCATTCCTGGAACCATTCCACCATTATAATCAATAGATTCACGTCCAGCAATTACTAAATCGTAACCTCCATCTTGAACAACTTTAGCTAATTGTTGTGCTACAGCAAAACCATCTGTTGCTTCGGTATTTACTCTAATAGCACTGTCTGCACCTATAGCTAATGCTTTACGTAAAGTTGGCTCTGTTTCTGGACCTCCAACATTCACTACATCTACACTAGCGCCTTGTTTTTCTTTAAACCACATAGCTCTAGTTAAACCAAATTCGTCATTTGGGTTAATTACAAACTGCACGCCATTAGTGTCAAACTTGGTATCTCCTTCAGTAAAATTAATTTTTGAAGTCGTATCAGGTACATGACTAATACATACTAATATTTTCATTTTTTGAATAATTTATATGTTTATATTTCTATTTTAACTAGTTAGTAAAATTTGAAATTCAGGCTAAAAATAGCACACTAAATACTGCCAACTAGATTGAGGTGACGAAGTTACTTATTTTATTCAAAATATTTGCTATGCACGCATAATAAATTTGAAAAAAACAAAATATTTTGAGGCGTGCGTTGTTTTATGTATTAAAATATTTTTCAGGGTTTTATTTTTAGTATTGTTATATGTCGATTTAATTATGAATAATTCCTATTTTTGTCCTCCTTTATAATAAGTATTAATTAAAAAGTTCTTTCAGTTTGAAAGACATGAAACCGGAATGAAAACAATTCAATTTAGAGAAGCTATATGTGAAGCCATGAGTGAAGAAATGCGCAGAGATGAAAGCATTTACTTAATGGGAGAAGAAGTAGCAGAATATAATGGTGCTTATAAAGCATCTAAAGGAATGTTGGATGAATTTGGTCCAAAACGTGTTATAGATACGCCAATTGCAGAGCTAGGTTTTGCTGGTATAGCTATTGGCTCTACCATGACAGGAAACAGACCTATTGTAGAGTTTATGACCTTTAACTTCTCCTTGGTTGGAATTGATCAAATTATAAACAACGCAGCAAAAATTAGACAAATGTCTGGTGGACAATTTTCTTGTCCTATAGTTTTTCGTGGGCCTACAGCTTCTGCTGGGCAGTTAGCAGCAACGCACTCACAAGCTTTTGAAAGCTGGTTTGCAAATACACCTGGTTTAAAAGTAGTTGTCCCATCAAATCCATACGATGCAAAAGGGCTTTTAAAATCGGCTATTCGTGATAATGATCCAGTTATTTTCATGGAAAGCGAGCAAATGTATGGTGATAAAGGTGAAGTGCCAGAAGGAGAATATACTATTCCATTAGGGGTTGCAGATATTAAAAGAGAAGGGAAAGATGTAACTATTGTTTCTTTTGGAAAAATTATCAAGGAAGCTTACAAAGCAGCTGACGAGTTAGAAAAAGAAGGGATTTCTTGTGAAATTATCGACCTTAGAACAGTTCGTCCGTTAGATAAGGAAACCATCTTACAATCGGTTAAAAAGACTAATAGATTGGTTGTGTTAGAAGAAGCTTGGCCTTTTGGAAATGTAGCTACTGAAATAACTTATATAATTCAATCTGAAGCATTTGATTATTTAGATGCTCCAATTATAAAGATTAATACAGCAGATACCCCTGCGCCATATTCACCAGTTTTATTTGAACATTGGTTGCCAAATAGTGATGATGTGGTAAAAGCGGTTAAAAAAGTTTTATACAAATAAAATTTTCATATTTTAACTTACTTAATTAACTTCATTGGCAATATTGTTGATGAAGTTTTTTTATTTATTTGAAAAATTTCTTACCCATCTGCAATTGCAAGAATGTCATTAACGAGATTTGTTTTATAGCAATGTTTAAATAAAAGTACATGAAATATAACTTCCTAACCTTATTTTTTTTCCTCAACAGTTGTTTCTTGTTTTCCCAAACAAAGGTTAGTGGTCATGTGTATGACGAGAACAATCAACCCGTTGCTTACGCAAATATTATATTCAAAAGTTCTTCTGAAGGTACTATCACGGATGAAAACGGGACTTTTTATCTAGAATCCCCAACTACCTGGGAAACCTTAATAGTTTCTTTTATAGGTTATGAAACCATAGAATACCCATTAGATAAAAGGGTTAACTATAATTTAAGATTTAACCTAATAGAGTCGGCCTCGGCTTTAAACGAAGTGCTTATAGTTTCTGGAAAACAATCTAAAAAAGCTGAAGAGAACCCTGCTATTGCCATCATGCAGAAAATTTGGGAACATAAACGTAAAAACGGACTCAGAAAATTTAAGCAATATAAATACGACAGGTACGAAAAAGTAGAATTCGACATAAATACTGTTGACAGTGCTTTAATGAATAGTAATTTATTTAAAGGTATGGAGTTTGTTTTTGAGCATGTGGACACATCAAAAGTTACAGGAAAAACATACTTGCCCATTTTTATAAATGAAGAAGTTGCAAGAGTATATGGAGATAATATTCTTAAAAAAGAAAAAGTTGAACTAAAAGGAAATAAAAACTCCGGTTTTAGTAACAACCAATCTATTATAGACTTTATAAAAGACTTGTATTCGGAATATGATATTTATAATAATTACTTAAAATTCTTCGATAAAAGTTTTGTTAGTCCCATTTCTACAACTGGAATTAATACTTATAATTACGTGTTGTCAGACAGTGCTTATATAGATAATAAATGGTGTTATAATATTATTTATTACCCGAGACGAAAAAACGAACTCACCTTTAAAGGCGATTTTTGGGTAGCAGATACCACTTATGCTATTAAGGATATTAATATGCAAGCCTCCAAAAGTGCCAACATAAACTGGGTTAAAGAAATTTATATTGAACAGGAATTCGATGTATTAAACGATTCCGTGTTTCTAGTAAAACGTGATTATTTCATGTCTGACTTCACCTTTAATAAAAAGGAGAAATCTCGCGGTATTTACGGAAAACGAACAACACTTTATGACAACTATGTCTTTAATGAAGTGAAAGACGAAAAATTCTATAAAGATCAAGTTTTCGATTATAATAAAGATGCATACAATCGTGAAGATGCCTTTTGGGAAGAAAATAGAATGGAAGCTCTTAGTAAAGATGAAAAAGGAGTGTATAAAATGTTGGACACCCTAAAAACGGTAGGTAAATTTAAAAGACTTTATAACATTGGAAGTATTTTAGCCTCAGGTTATATTGAAATAGATAAATTGAATTTAGATTATGGACCTATCTTTTCAAGCTTTGGCTATAATGATGTTGAAGGATTACGATTAAGAGCGGGGGGACGAACCTATTTTGGACCAAATGACCTGTGGCGTATGCAGGGGTTTTTGGCTTATGGACTTAAAGATGATAAATTTAAATATGGGTTTTCGGTAAAATGGCTGTTGAATAAAAAAAACAGACTTATTATTTCTGCGGGACATAGGCGAGACATTGAGCAAATAGGAGCTAGTTTAACCAATTCAACCGATGTGCTTGGAAGAAGTTTAGCATCAAGTGCTGTTTTTACTACAGCTCCTAACGATAAACTAACAAATATCAAATTAACTGCTTTAGCAATAGAACTAGAGCCAATTAAAAATGTGCTTTTTAGGCTTGGTGGAGATTATAGAACTTTATCTTCGGCTTCAGATGCTTTTAGCTTGGATTATATAGATCCGGAATCATCAACTGGTGTCTCATCCGATTTAAAACAATTTGAAAGCACTTTTGCAGTATCGTATTTTCCTGGAAGAAAAATGACAGGACATGGCGTAGAGCGTACAAATGCAAATGATACTTATGCCTCTATTTTTGCACAATTTAGTATTGGTGATAAAGATATTTTTAATAGTGATTTTAATTACACCAAACTACAACTGTCATACATACAACCATGGCAGTTAGGCGGTATAGGGAGGCTTAAATCTACTTTGGAGGCAGGGAAAACCTTCGGAGCAGTGCCGCTTGGATTGTTAAGTGTCGTTCCAGGAAACCAATCATATTTCTCTATATATAATTCATTTTCACAATTAAATTATTACGAGTTTGTAACCGATACTTATGCAGCTATGCATTTAGAACATAACTTTAACGGACGATTGTTTTCAAGAATTCCTTTTTTAAGAAAACTTAATTGGCGTGAAATTATTGGTTTTAGAGCAGTTTGGGGCGATTTAGGGCAAGATAATATAGATATAAGCGCACCATCTAGCATTCCTTTAATTGCACCAACAAATGAAATTTATTACGAATACAGTATTGGTGTTGGGAATATTTTTAGAGTGTTTAGAATAGATTTCAATTTTAGAGGAAACTACTTTGATAATCCAGATGCAAGGAATTTTGGAGTTACAGGTAGTTTTGGATTCCAGTTTTAACCTATTACGTACATGGGTATATTAAAACCCAGTAGCCATCCTTTTTACAACAAAATTAATTTTAGTTGCCTAAACCCAAAGACTTATGTATCTTTGCAGCCCTTTAAAAATTGCAGGTTGCAGTTTTAGGCCATTGCTTTTTTAAAGAAATAAATTACATATAATATATAAGAAATAAAAATATGAGTCCAAAAGGAAAAAAAACTTTCGATGTACTGATTGAAATACCAAAAGGTAGTAGAAATAAATACGAATACGATTTTGAATTAAAGAAAATCCGTTTTGATAGAATGTTGTTTTCATCTATGATGTATCCAGCAGATTATGGTTTCATCCCTGAAACTTTAGCTCTAGATGGAGATCCGTTAGATGTATTAGTACTAGGAGGTGAGCCAACTTTCCCTATGTGTGTTGTAGAGGTGAAACCTATTGGTGTATTCCATATGGCTGATGAAAAGGGGCCAGATGAGAAAATAATTTGTGTGCCAGTTTCTGATCCAATTTGGAATATACTTGAAGATTTATCCGATATGAATCCTCATCAAATAAAAGAAATTGAACATTTCTTCCAAGTATATAAAGATTTAGAAAAGAAGAAAGTTGATGTTGGTGGTTGGGGAGATGCTAAAGAAGCCTATGAAATTCTAAATAAATGTGTAGATCGTTACGAAAGTAGTGAACATAAAACCAACGGTGATTTTACTATCTAATTACTGCTTGAAATCAATATTTTAAAACCCTTCTGCATTACATGTAGAAGGGTTTTTAATTGTAAACTGATTTTGTTACATTAGCTTTTATTAAAAACTAACCAAATAACAAAACAGTATGGATTCAATAATGATTTATATGCCAATTGCAATGGCGCTCTTAGGACTTATTTATATGGTCTATAAGAAATCTTGGGTAATGAAACAAGATGCCGGAGATGGCAAAATGAAAGAAATTTCAGATCATATTTACGAAGGTGCCTTGGCATTTTTAACTGCAGAATACAAACTCTTGGCCATTTTTGTGGTTGTAGTAAGTGTGGCTTTAACTGCAGTTTCTTTTATAGTACCAACTACACATTGGTTAATAGCTATTGCTTTTATTTTCGGAGCTGTATTTTCAGCTTATGCTGGAAATATTGGAATGAAAATAGCAACTAAAACGAACGTAAGAACTACCCAAGCTGCTAAAACAAGTTTGCCAAATGCACTTAAGGTCTCTTTTGGAGGTGGTACCGTTATGGGATTAGGAGTAGCAGGTTTAGCCGTTTTAGGTTTAACTTTATTCTTTATAATATTTTTCTGGGTATTTATGGATAGTGCTTGGACTAACACTATGGACATGACCATTGTACTTGAAACCCTAGCGGGATTCTCTTTAGGAGCAGAATCTATTGCTTTATTTGCTCGTGTGGGTGGAGGTATCTATACAAAAGCAGCCGATGTTGGTGCAGATTTAGTTGGTAAAGTGGAAGCAGGAATCCCAGAAGATGACCCAAGAAATCCAGCCACGATTGCTGATAATGTTGGAGATAATGTAGGTGATGTTGCAGGAATGGGAGCCGATTTATTTGGTTCGTACGTAGCCACAGTTTTGGCTGCTATGGTTCTTGGAAATTATGTAATAAAAGATATGGGCGGAGATATTTCTAGTCATGGATTTGGCGGAATAGGACCTATCTTACTGCCAATGGCAATTGCTGGTGTAGGAATCATTATCTCGGTAATTGGAACGATGCTAGTAAAAATAAATAGTAACGAAGCTAAGGAAGGTCAAGTTATGGGAGCGTTAAACGTAGGTAACTGGACTTCCATTGGTTTGGTAGCTGTGTCTTGCTTTGCTTTAGTAACTTGGATGCTGCCTGAAACTATGCAAATGAACTTCTTTGGTGAAGGTTTACAAGAAATTTCTTCACTTCGAGTATTCTATGCTACTTTAGTAGGTTTAGTTGTGGGAGCGGGTATTTCTTCAGTAACCGAATATTATACCGGATTAGGTAAAAAACCTATTTTAAAAATTGTTCAACAATCTAGTACAGGAGCAGGAACTAACATCATTGCTGGTTTAGCTACAGGTATGATTTCTACATTCCCTTCAGTTCTTTTATTTGCTGGAGCAATTTGGGCATCTTATGCATTTGCAGGATTTTATGGTGTTGCATTAGCTGCTTCTGCAATGATGGCAACAACTGCTATGCAATTAGCTATTGATGCTTTTGGACCTATTTCTGATAATGCTGGTGGTATTGCTGAAATGAGCGAACAAGATCCTATTGTAAGAGAACGTACAGATATATTAGATTCTGTAGGAAACACTACCGCTGCAACTGGAAAAGGATTTGCCATAGCTTCAGCTGCCTTAACGTCGTTAGCATTATTTGCGGCCTACGTAACGTTTACAGGAATTGATGGAATTAACATCTTTAAAGCTCCTGTTTTAGCCATGCTATTTGTGGGTGGAATGGTTCCAGTTGTGTTTTCCGCTTTAGCTATGAATGCGGTTGGAAAAGCAGCTATGCAAATGGTTGAGGAAGTTCGTCGTCAGTTTAGAGATATTCCAGGAATTATGGAAGGAACAGGAAAGCCAGAATACGACAAATGTGTAGCTATTTCAACCGAAGCTTCTTTAAGAGAAATGATGCTTCCAGGCTTATTAACTATCGGGTTTCCTATAGTAATTGCTTTTGTGCCTATGATTTTTGGAATGAATAACTTGGCCATTGCCGAAATGTTAGGCGGTTATATGGCTGGAGTAACTGTTTCAGGAGTTCTTTGGGCAATTTTCCAAAATAATGCAGGTGGAGCTTGGGACAATGCCAAGAAATCTTTTGAAGCAGGTGTTATGATTAATGGTGAAATGACTTATAAAGGCTCTGAAGCTCATAAGGCGGCAGTAACTGGAGACACAGTTGGTGATCCGTTTAAAGACACTTCTGGACCATCAATGAATATTTTAATTAAGTTAACTTGTTTAATTGGTCTTGTAATAGCTCCAATTTTAGGAGGCCATGCTATTACTAGTAAAACTTCTTCAACAGAAACTAGTTTATCAATTCAACAAGATCTTAAAAAAGTGTTTGCTGAAATTGAAGTAGGAGATGATGGTCATACAAAAGCTGTGATAAGCATCACAACAATGGTTGATGATAAGGTTAACGTTGAAGAACGTGTAATTACGGGTAATTTTGATCAAGTAAAAGCGAAGGTCGATGAGATGAAAAAAGGAGCTTCGGCAATTAAAATAAAATCAAATAGAGCGGAACTTGAAGAAGAATTTTCTGTTGAGATTATAAAATAAAAATCTTACTAATTAGTAAGTAGAATAAAAACCACGTAATTCCTTTGTTAATTTGAAGGGTACGTGGTTTTTTTATTAGTTAAATCTTTCCTAGTTTTAAAAATGTTAAAAAAAGATCCTTTACAAATTATTGCCTTTCATAGCTATGGAAGTAATCGTCATTTTTACATACGTGGTAGGGCTCTTGAGGACGATTCCATAAATTTGGAAGATAAGGGGTGGTTTAAATTGTTGGTAAATGCCTTTAAACGATTTGAGAGTGATGAGGTCAAGAATGTAGAAATAAACTTTAGACTTCCAAATGATAAAGTTTTAAAAGCAAAAACCGATGAGCATGGCTATTTTAAATGTGAAGAGTATTTGGATGATTTAACTACTCTTACCAATGAAGAGGGTTGGTTGCCTGTGGTAGCTTCCTATAGCGATGTTTCTATTAAACGAAATATAATTAATAGTAATCGGTTTCCGGCAGAAATATTAATTCCCGCAAATGATTCTGAATTTGGAGTAATAAGTGACATAGATGACACAATTCTACACACAGGAGTAGTTTCTAGATTAAAATGGCGTGTGTTATTCAATACCTTTTTTAAAGGAGCTTTTAGCCGGACCCCTCTTGAAGGGACAGCTAAATTCTATCATATGTTACACCGTGGAAAATCGGGTGAAAAGGCAAATCCCATATTTTATGTAAGTCATAGTCCGTGGAACATGTATCGTTACTTGGAATACTTCCTAAAGAAAAATGATTTTCCAAAAGGTCCCATTTTATTACGAAGCATGAACGCTATTTTCAAAAAGAAAAGTCAAGATGAAAAACCTCAAAAGCAAAAGGAAATCATCCATATTTTAAACGCTTACCCCGATTTTAAATTCATTCTTCTTGGAGATTGTGGTGAATATGATGCCGATATTTACATTGAAATAGCTAATACATATCCTAACCGTATTTTAACTATCTACTTAAGAAGTGTAAATCACAAAAAGAAAATGTTACGTGTAAAAGACTTATTTAAAAATTATAAAAAAACTCCAGTTTTATTGGTTGAAAAAACCGAGGACGCCATAGTACATGCTAGAAAACATGGTTTTATTAAATAGTAATCTAGAATAAACCGTGTATTTCGGCGTCAATTCTATTTATTATTTCTCCTAAATCTTCTGGATTAGCCACAAAATCTATGTTGTCAACATCAATAATCAAAAGGTTTCCTTTGTCGTACCCATGAATCCAAGCTTCGTAGCGTTCATTCAATCTACTTAAATAATCAATGCTAATAGAGTTTTCGTAATCACGACCTCGTTTATGGATTTGAGATACCAAATTAGAAATGGAACTTCTTAAATAAATTAATAAATCTGGACCTTGAACAAAGGACTCCATTAAATCGAATAAGGAACGATAGTTTTCATAATCGCGATTAGTCATTAAGCCCATAGCATGAAGGTTTGGTGCAAAAATATGCGCATCTTCATAGATTGTTCTGTCTTGAATAATATCTTTTCCGCTTTCACGAATTTGAGATACTTGGCGGAATCTACTATTTAAAAAGTATACCTGTAAATTAAAACTCCAACGCTCCATTTGGTTGTAAAAATCATCTAGATATGGGTTGTCCACCACATCTTCTAATTGCGATTCCCAATTGTAATGTTTAGCAAGCAATTTTGTAAGGGTGGTTTTACCAGCACCAATGTTTCCGGCTATAGCAACGTGCATAATTAATTATTGTTAAGTTGGAATTTATGTAAAAATTTAGAATCGTAAATATACAAGGTTTCATTGGTTACTAAAAACTGTTTTGTCAACAATTCTGGGGTTTCAATTATTTGGTAAACTTTCTCAGTTTCATCAAAAATAGAAAGGCTGTTATTTTTTACGAGGAAAATTTTATTATTGCTTTCAACTAGAGATGTATATCCTGTGTTTTCTGTCTTGTATATCATGCTTCCGAAGTAATTGTACTTGTACAGAAACTTTTCTGTAAGTAACCAAGCATAATTATAATTGCTTTTTAAATCTAAAACTTTAGACTGGGTTGGTAGGGTTGTAGCCTTGGTTTTATTGGTTTTATAATCAAAAAGTTCCAATTGTTGAATGTCTTCATTAAAAACCCATAAGGCATTGTCGTTTGCCGTGGAAACAAAGGATACATTTTTGTAATATTCTAAAGTGCTGAAGTCTATTTTAAGAATTTCAGTAAAACGATTGTCCAATATAAAAGCAGTATTGAAGTCTTTATAAAAAACGGTTACCTTTAAAGGGTTAAAACTGTTTGCTGATGTAATCTTTCCGAACTGCACATTACTGTACGAGTAGTTCCCTTTATCTTCTATTTTGTAAAGCGTGTTTTTCTTAATAAAATAAAATGTTCCAAAATTGTCAATACCTATAACCGAATCGGCTTCAAAAGGGTTTTTCGAGACAAAAGTGGTTTCTATAGTTTCTTGTCCAACAGTGGAAAAGGAAATAAGAATTAAAATGTAAAAAAATGCTTTCATTGTAAATTGAAATGTACAAAATTCCTTTTAACTTTTAATTTGTGAAAGTCCTCTTAAAATCAGAGAGGGTTTAGTTAAATAATTGTATTTTGTTTCCTTCAAAATTAACTTTTAAAAACTTATTATGAGAACAGTCAATCGTTTATTATTAATCTTTTTTTTGTCGCTCTTTACAGTTCATTTACAAGCACAAGAAACGGATGTAGTTGTAAAAAATATTATTGAAGAAGCTACAAACAATTCACAATTAGAAAATTTAGGTCATGAATTAATGGATGTTATTGGGCCAAGATTGGTTGGTACGCCACAAATGCAGCAAGCAAACGATTGGGCGGTTGCAAAATATTCTAAATGGGGAATTTCGGCCAGAAACGAACAATGGGGAGAGTGGAAATCTTGGGAACGAGGAATCTCACATATCGACATGTTAGAACCAAGAGTTCAAACTTTAAGTGGGATGCAGTTGGCATGGAGTCCAAGTACAAAATCTAAAGGAGTAACAGCTGAAGTAGTTACAATACCTACTGTAAAAGATGCTGAAGAATTTAAGAGATGGATGAAAACCATTAAGGGTAAATTTGTAATGACCTCGATGTATCAGCCAACAGGACGCCCAGATTACAACTGGGAAGAGTTTGCCACAGAAGAGTCTTTTGAAAAAATGAAAAGGGAGCGAGATACTTTAACCAAAGAATGGCGTGCTAATATAAGTAGAACTGGGTTTGGTCCAAGAGAAATTGATCAAGCTTTAGAAGAAGCTGGAGCTGCAGGAATTATTTCATCATATTGGTCGAAAGGTTTTGGGTCAAATAAAATTTTTGCTGCAAGAACAAAAAAAATTCCTACGGTTGATATTGAATTAGAAGATTACGGAATGTTATACAGATTAGTGGAATCTGGAAATAAGCCAGTAGTAAGAATTGTTGCTGAATCTAAGGATTTAGGTGTTGCACCAAGTTTAAATACTATTGCAGAGATTAAAGGAAGTGAAAAGCCAGAGGAGTACGTGATACTTTCAGCACATTTTGATTCTTGGGATGGAGGTACAGGAGCAACAGATAATGGTACTGGAACTTTAGTTATGATGGAAGCTATGAGAATTCTTAAGAAAGTATACCCAAATCCAAAACGTACTATATTAGTTGGTCACTGGGGAAGTGAGGAACAAGGATTAAACGGTTCTAGAGCTTTTGTTGAAGATAATCCAGACATAGTAAAAAATATCCAAGCTGTATTTAATCAAGACAATGGTACTGGACGAGTAGTAAACCTTTCAGGAGCAGGATTCTTACATTCTTATGATTATTTATCAAGATGGTTATCAGCAGTCCCAGAAGATATTACCAAACATATTGAAACAAAATTCCCGGGTTCGCCAAGTGGAGGAGGATCGGATAATGCCTCATTTTTGGCTGCAGGAGCACCAGCATTTAACTTGAGTTCGTTAAATTGGTCATATTGGAACTATACTTGGCATACAAACAGAGACACATACGATAAAATTGTTTTTGACGATGTAAGAAGCAATGCTATTTTAACAGCTATTTTAGTGTATATGGCTTGTGAAGATCCAAATAGAACATCTACTGAGAAAATAGTTTTACCAATAGATTCTAGAACAGGAGAGCCGCGTACTTGGCCAGAACCACGTTCACCAGAAAGAAAGGGTGGATTAAACTAAATAGAAACAATTTTTTTATGAATTAGGTTTAAAAACTTAACTGATTTGTAAAAAAATCAATTTATTTAAAACTCATAATGACATTGATAAACATGTTATTATGAGTTTTTTTAATTTTAAGAGTGAAATTTTTCTCTTTTTATTTACAAAAGAATAAAAACTATAATATATTTGCACTCGGTTTTGGGGAGATACTCAAGCGGCCAACGAGGGCAGACTGTAAATCTGCTGACTACGTCTTCGCAGGTTCGAATCCTGCTCTCCCCACTTTAACTAGGAAAATCCACACAGACGTGTGGATTTTTTGTTTTAGTACTTATTATCTTTTCTAGTCAAGTATAAATGCTGAAGTATTGTAGTTCTAATTTTCAAGTTTAAATAAACATCATTCAGAACATATTAATATTATAAGCATTGAATTGAAGGTTTATAAAACTAATATGGTTGCTTAGTAAATTCTATTATTTGTAAAACGAATAAAAGGATTTGTTTGTATTTTTTAAAAATCCAAACAAAAAAAGCTCTATAAAATTAATTATAGAGCTTTAAATATTACATAACTTGCTAAGGATTATAATCCAAAGGCAGCTTTTACTTTATCAACGTAATCTAGTTTTTCCCAAGTAAATAATTCTACTTCTACTTTTTTCTTTCTTCCGTTAATTTGCTCAAATGTTTTTGTAACTACTTTATTTTCTCTACCCATATGTCCATAAGCAGCTGTTTCACTATAAATAGGGTTACGCAGTTTTAATCTCTCTTCAATAGCAGCTGGACGCATATCGAAAATTTCTGTTATTTTTTCAGCAATCTCGCCATCTGTCATATTAAATTCACAAGTGCCAAATGTGTCAATATAAATTGATGTTGGTTTAGCTACTCCAATAGCATAACTCACTTGGACTAAAACTTCGGTACACACACCTGCTGCCACTAGGTTTTTTGCAATATGTCTTGTTGCGTAAGCAGCACTTCTATCTACTTTACTCGGGTCTTTTCCTGAGAAAGCACCTCCACCATGTGCACCTTTTCCACCATAAGTGTCTACAATAATTTTTCTACCAGTTAGTCCGGTATCTCCATGTGGACCACCAATAACAAATTTCCCTGTTGGATTGATGTGATATTTAATATTGTCTGTAAATAACTCCTGTATGTTTTCAGGTAATGAGGCGATAACTCTTGGAATTAAAATCTCTACAATATCTTTTCTAATTTTTGCTAACATAGCATCGTCAGCAGCAGTTATATCTTTTTTAGAATTTGACTTTGGTTTTATAAAATCATCGTGCTGTGTAGAAATAACAATGGCTTCTATACGTTGCGGTACATTGTCATCGCTATATTCTATTGTTACCTGACTTTTTGAGTCTGGGCGTAAATAGGTAATGTCCTTGTTTTCTCTTCGTAAAGCAGCAAGTTCAATCATAATTTTATGAGACAGATCTAAAGCCAAAGGCATGTAGTTTTCTGTTTCATTAGTGGCGTAACCAAACATCATTCCTTGGTCTCCTGCACCTTGTTCTTCTTTATTTGCTTTGTCTACACCGCGATTAATATCTTCGGATTGCTCATGAATGGCAGAAAAAACCCCACAAGAATTTCCATCAAACATATAGGCGCTTTTTGTGTAGCCAATTTTGTTTATGGTATCTCTTGCAATTTTCTGAACATCTAAATAGGTGTTCGATTTAACTTCCCCAGCTAATACAACTTGTCCTGTAGTAACTAATGTTTCGCAGGCTACCTTTGCATCTTTGTCGAAAGCTAAAAAATGGTCTATTAGAGCGTCGCTAATTTGGTCTGCTATTTTATCTGGATGTCCTTCTGAAACACTTTCAGAAGTAAATAAATAAGGCATAATTACTTGTTTTTTAAACTGTTAAAATACGAAAAAGTCGTTTGATTGCGAGCTGCTAGAGGAGTAGAGTGTTACTGCTTTAGCATTTAATTCCAAACTTGATTGAGATTTTTTTTTTTTTAAATCCCATCGTTTGAAGAGGTTGCAATCAGACAAATTTTTCCTCTTTATATTGAATTGCAAATGTAGAAAAATTAAATCGAATGCAAATTGTTTTTATTTTTTTTAGCATAAAATTTGGATTATAACTTTTTCTAACGCAATATTTGTGCTCACAAAGTTCAAAAACTTACTGAAATGTTATCAAGAAAGGTGGAGGGAATAGACCCGCTGAAGCCTTAGCAACCCTTAGTTCTATACTATGAAGGTGCTAAATTCTACTTAATTTTCGATTCATTTATCGAAATATTGGATAGATAACTCAAACGAAATTACTCATCTGTGATTTCAATTTTCTTTTTAACATTTTTCTATTAGTATGCTTCATTCGAGGCTTATTTGGCTTTTGGTTTAATTTATTTATTAACTCAAAAAAACTAGAAAAATGAGTATTCAAAATTTCGCAACAAAAGCGTTGCATGCAGGACATGATGTTCAGCAACATGGAGGAACAAGAGCCGTTCCTATTTATCAAACTACATCTTATGTTTTTAACAATTCAGAACATGCAGCTAATCTTTTTTCATTAAAAGAATTAGGGTTTATCTACACCCGTTTAAATAATCCTACGAATCAAATTTTACAAGATCGTTTGGCAGCATTAGAAGGTGGTGTTGGCGCAGTGGTTTTTGCTTCGGGTACATCAGCAATTTCTACAGGTTTATTAACACTTTTAAAAGCTGGAGATCATATTGTAGCTTCAAGTAGTTTGTATGGAGGCACATTTAATTTGCTAAATGTAACCTTACCAAGATTGGGTATTACAACCACTTTTGTTAATCCCGATAATCCCGATAATTTTTCAGGAGCTGTACAAGAAAATACAAGAGCATTTTTTGTTGAGTCTTTAGGAAATCCAAAATTAGATGTTTTAGATTTAAAGGCTATTTCAGTACATGCAAAAGCTGCGGGAGTTCCTTTTATAGTAGATAACACAGTAGCAACTTCAGTTTTACTAAAGCCTATTGAATATGGTGCAGATATAGTTATTCATTCCTTAACAAAATACATTGGCGGACAAGGAACTTCCTTAGGAGGAGCAATAATTGATGCTGGTACTTTTAACTGGGCAAATGGAAAATTTCCAGAATTCACAGAGCCTTCAGCAGGATATCATGGTTTAAAATACTATGAAACTTTAGGTGCGGCATCTTATACCTTTAAATTAATTTTAGAAGGTTTGCGAGATTTTGGTGGTGCATTAAGTCCAACCAATGCGTTTAACCTTATTCAAGGCCTAGAAACATTGTCAGTTAGAATTAAACAACATTCTAAAAATGCATTGGAACTAGCCAAATGGCTAGAAGAACAAGAGGAGGTTAGTTGGGTAAACTACCCTGGTTTAGAAAGTAGTAAATATAAAACTTTAGCAGATAAATACTTGCCAAACGGACAAAGTGGTTTAGTGACGTTTGGAGTTAAGGGCGGATTTGAAGCAGCAAAAACATTAGCGGATAACACAAAGTTATTTTCCCTATTAGCGAATATTGGGGATACAAAATCATTGATAATTCATCCTGCAAGTACCACACATCAACAACTGGATGAGGCGCAACAAACAAAGGCAGGTGTAAGTCGAGACTTAATTAGGTTATCAGTTGGTATTGAAGATCTAGAGGATTTAAAAGAAGATTTAAAAGCTGCTTTTAAAATAATTAACGAATCCATTTTACAAGATTAATTAAACTTTTACAGATACTAATTATGAGCGATTTAATATTTAAAGTACAAGGAGAAAGTGCTTCTCCAGCAAAATTCATTGCCACAACAAGGAATTTTAAATTAGTAATAGACGAACCAGAAGATTTAGGTGGTACAGATGAAAATGCAAATCCTGTAGAATATATTTTAGCCGGTTTAGCTGGATGTGTAAACGTAGTTGGACACTTGGTGGCTAAAGAATTAGGGTTTACAATTAATACCTTAAAAATTGAAGCTGAAGGAACTATAAATCCAAATAAACTATTTGGAACGTCTAATGCCGAAAGAGCAGGATTCAAGGAAATTAGTTTAAAGCTAATTCCAGAAACAGAAGCATCTATTGAAACATTGGTAGCTTGGTTGAAAATAGTTCAAGAGCGCTGCCCGGTTAAGGATAATTTATTAAACGCGACTCCAGTAAGTCTTGAGGTTGAAAAACAATATGCCATTTAAAGCATGTCAAAATTAGGACATATCCAAATTCCAAATTTCAAATTAGAAATTGGTAAGGCAATTACTTTAAAATTGTCTTACCAATTATTTGGAAAACCATTAGGTACGGCTCCAATTGTTCTTGTTAACCATGCGCTTACGGGAAATAGTAATGTGTCTGGAGCAGATGGTTGGTGGAAAGACCTTATTGGAAAAGCCAAAGTTATCGATACGCAGACATATACCGTTTTAGCGTTTAATATTCCGGGAAATGGTTATGATGATTTTATCATTGAAGACTATAAGAGTTTTGTTGCCAAAGATATTGCAGCGCTATTTTTAGAGGGATTAAAATCACTTCAAATCCATAAGTTGTTTGCCCTTATTGGCGGCTCTTTAGGTGGTGGAATTGCTTGGGAAATGTTAGTCCTGAAACCTGATTTAGTAACACATTTTATTCCAGTAGCCACCGATTGGAAAGCGACTGATTGGCTTATTGCCAATTGCCAAATCCAAGAACAATTTCTTGTCAATTCTAGTAATCCAGTTCATGATGCCAGGATGCATGCTATGCTGTGTTATAGAACACCAGCGTCGTTTAAAGAACGATTTCAACGAACTAAAAACACCGATTTACAGATTTTTAATGTCGAGAGTTGGTTGTTGCACCACGGTAAAAAATTGCAAGAGCGATATCAGTTGGCATCTTATAAATTAATGAACCAGTTACTAAAAACAATTGATGTTACTAAAGGAGGTCAGTATAGTTTTAAAATTTTACATCGCATTCAGGCCAATATTCATATTATAGGTGTTGATTCAGATTTATTTTTTACAGCTGAAGAAAACCGCGAAACACAAAAACATCTAGCATTAACACATCCTTATGTGACTTATAATGAAATTCAGTCCATTCACGGACACGATGCTTTTTTAATAGAACTAGAACAATTAGAAAAAATCATTTCAGGAATATTTAAGCCTGAATCAAAAAGAGATAGAATGAAGATATTGAAATTTGGAGGGAAATCCTTGGCAAATGGAGTAGGATTAGAAAAGGTGTTATCGATTATAGAAGCCAAAGTAAAGGATAAGCAAAATATTACAGTGGTTGTTTCTGCAAGAGGAAACGCTACTAACGAATTAGAAGCTATCTTGGAGAAAGCAGCTACTAATCAAACCTACAAGGAGGAGCTAGAAGCATTTAAAACTGATCAATCGGAACCTTGTAAAACCATAGATTTTTCGGATGAATTTTCAAAATTAGACATGATTCTAGAAGGAGTAAGCTTACTTCAAGACTATAGTATGAAAATTAAGGATGAATTTCTAGCTTATGGGGAATTACTTGCAACAAAAATGGTAACCCAATTATTATGCGAACGTAAAATAAAAGCATACTCCACGGATGCAAGAGTTTTAATAAAAACAGATGAAAACTTTGGTGATGCACAGCCAATTTTAGCAGTTTCAGAGAAGAATATAAAATCTCATTTTGAAAAATATAATGGTGATGCCGTTCATATTGTTTCAGGTTTTATTGCATCGAATTTAAAAAACCAAACCACTACCTTGGGTAGGAATGGAAGTAATTATACGGCTTCTTTGTTGGCCAATTATTTAGATGCCGAAGAGTTGGAAAACTATACGCATGTTAACGGAATTTATACCGCCAATCCTGATTTAGTTCTCGATGCCAAAAAAATAGATCAACTGTCTTTTAGTGAAGCAAATGAGCTAGCTAATTTTGGCGCAACCATTTTACATGCTAAAACTATAGTTCCATTAATAGAAAAAAATATTAACCTACGTATTTTGAATACCTTTAACCCTGAAGATAAAGGAACTTTAATTACATCGAAACCAACAGCTGAAGGCATAAAATCGCTTTCAGTTATAGATAATGTGTCTTTAATAAATTTTGAAGGTCGCGGACTTTTAGGTAGAATAGGAGTGGATGCAAGAATTTTTAAATCATTAAGCACACATCAAATTAGTGTAAGTATTATTGCTCAAGGTTCTTCTGAGCGTGGCATTGGTTTTATTGTAGCTTCAAATAGAGCAAAAGATGCCGTCGCCGCTTTAGAGCTTGAATTTGAAAGTGAATTTTACACTAAAGACGTCCATAAAATTTCAATTATTGATGATGTTTCAGTCATTTCAATCATTGGTTTAGATTTAAGTAAATTTCATCAACCGTATAATTCGCTAATAAAAAATCAAATCGTTCCTCTGTTATTTAACAATACTGTTTCTGGTAAAAATGTGAGTTTGGTTGTTAGAAAAAAACAATTACATAAAGCGCTTAATGTTATCCATGGACAGGTTTTTGGTGTAGCCAAAAAAATAAATATAGCCGTTTTCGGGAAAGGCTTGGTTGGCGGCACTTTAATTGATCAAATTTTAGAGAATTCAGCATCTATTTTAAAACGCAGAAATATTCAATTACGTGTATTTGCTATTGCCAATTCAAAAAAGTTGTTGTTGAGTGCGTCAGGAGTTAGCGAAAATTGGAAACAGGATTTAGAAAATGAAGGAATTGATAATATATCAGCTAAAGCTGTAATAGATTATGCCAAAAAGTATCATCTTGAAAATCTAATAGCTGTAGATAATACAGCTAGCGCATCCTTTATTGATAATTATATTCCTTTAGTGGAAGCGGGATTCGATTTGGTTTCTTCAAACAAAATCGCGAATACGGTTGCTCATGATTTTTATAAAGCCTTAAGAGAGAAATTAGTCCAAAATAGAAAGGAATATCTTTATGAAACGAATGTTGGCGCAGGATTACCTTTAATAGATACCATTAAGCTACTACATGAATCAGGCGAGAACATCACGAGAATAAGAGGTGTGTTTTCTGGTTCTCTAAGTTATTTGTTTAATACGTTTTCTTTAGAAAATAGAGCGTTTTCAGAAATCTTACAAGAAGCAATTGATAAAGGTTACACAGAGCCAGATCCAAGAGAAGATTTATGCGGAAACGATGTAGCTAGAAAATTATTGATTCTTGCTCGTGAATTGGATCTAGAGAATGAATTTGAAGATATTCATATAGAAAATTTAATTCCTAAGGAATTTAGAAATATTTCATCTTCACAATTTTTAGAAAATTTAGAAGCTTTGAACGTTACGTTTCAGCATAAAAAAGATGCGCAAAAGCCAGATTATGTATTGAGATATATTGGAGATTTGTCGGGTGACTTGTTTCAAAGTAAGGGACGGTTAGACGTGCAATTAGTTTCTGTGCCTAAAAATTCAGTGTTAGGATCTTTAAAAGGATCGGATGCTATGTTCGAAATATTTACAGAATCTTATGGAGAAAGGCCATTAGTTATTCAAGGAGCTGGAGCGGGGAAAGATGTTACGGCAAGAGGCGTATTTGGAGATATTTTAAGATTGGCAAAAAATACCAATTAAAACGTCAAGAATTTGGATGTTGTAAAACCTGTAAAAGAAAATGCAATAATATAAAAGCCATAGTGTCACGGGTATTTTAAATATTCTGCTATTTTTGCCTCATATTTAAAATTAATGAGGCAACTAATTACCTATCTTTTATGTTTTTGTTTCGGATTGGTTTTTTCTCAGGAAAAGAAAACCAATTCATATTTTGATGTTAATTATTTTTCAGGAAATATAGCTTTGCATAATAACGATATCCTTCATTTAATTAAAGGACATCCGGAAGGTGTTATTTTAAGTTGGAATAAAAAAACCTTTGGAAATGAGGATTGGGAGCAACGATATGGTTATCCAGATTGGGGAGCCTCATTTGCTTATCAAGACATGAAAAATGATGTTTTAGGTAATAATTATTCGCTTTATTTACACTATAATTTTTATTTTTTAAATCGAAATCTACAGCTACGTTTAGGTCAAGGTTTGGCTTACAATACGAATCCTTACAACAAGGTAGAGAATCATAAAAACGTAGCTTTTGGCTCAGCTATTTTGAGTTCAACCTACTTGATGCTTAATTATAAAAAAGAAAGAGTTTTGGATAGATTTGGAATTCAAGGAGGGTTTTCGCTCATCCATTATTCCAATGCCAATGTAAAGGCTCCAAATACAAGTGTTAACTCCATTGCTTTTAATGTGGGGTTGACTTATAATTTAGATGAAGTCGATTCGGAATATATTAAATCGGTAACCAAGGAGAAATTTACCCAACCAATAAAGTACAATTTTATTTTCAGATCTGGTATAAATGAAAGCGATGTTATTGGAAGCGGACAATATCCTTTTTATGTGGTTTCAGCTTATGCAGATAAACGCCTGTCTTATAAAAGTGCCATTCAATTTGGAGCTGATGTATTCTTTTCTAAGTTTTTAAAAGAATTGATTTACTATAAATCCATTTCTTTTCCAGAAGAAAATGTTTCAGGAGATGAAGATTATAAACGTGTTGGGATTTTTGCCGGACATGAATTGTTTATCAATAAAATGTCTGTAGTTACTCAATTTGGATATTATGTTTACTATCCATACGATTTTGAAGGAAGAACCTACCTTAGAGTTGGCGCTAAGCGTTATTTTGGCGATAAATGGTTTGCAGCATTAACATTAAAGTCACATGCAGCCAAAGCAGAAGCGGTTGAATTAGGTGTGGGAATTAGATTGTAAAAAATGAAAAAGTATTTACTCATATTTGTTTTAGGATGTTTATTTTCTTGCGATAGCGAAGATGCCAACGATTGTTTTAAAAAAACAGGAAACCTAATTACTAAGGAAGTTGTTGTAGCCGATTTTGAAGAGATATTTGTAAATAGAAATATAGAATTGATTTTAAAAGAAGCTCCAAACACCAGTGTTTTAATAGAAGCAGGGAGCAACTTAATAAATGATATAGATGTTTATGTTATAAATGGTCAGTTGAGATTAATAGATAATAATACATGCAACTTTGTAAGAGATTACCAACCAACTAAAGTTTATGTTACCGCCCCAAATATTACGCTAATTAGAAGCTCTACACAATATGATATTCTGTCTGATGGGATTTTAAGTTATAGTAATTTAAGCTTGCTTTCCGAGGATTTCGCTGTAGAAGCAGATTTTACTATAGGTGATTTTAGATTAAAAGTGATCTCTAATAATTTAAAAATTACAGCAAATAACCTGTCGTCATTTTATATTTCAGGAGAAACTAATAATCTTTCTGTTGGTTTTTTCGCTGGGTCAGGACGTTTTGAAGGCGCTAATTTAATAGCACAAAATGTAAGTGTTTCTCATAGAGGAAGTAATGATATGATTGTAAATCCACAACAAAAACTAACTGGTGTGTTGCGTGGAACGGGCAATTTAATCTCGAAAAATCAACCTGCAATAGTAGATGTAGAACAGCTTTATACAGGAAAACTTATTTTTGAATAAAATAAATAGTTTAAAAGAAACTTAAATTCTAATAGACATAAGTTTCTTCTCTGAAGTTATTCTGCTAAGCCGGTACTTTTTTTCTTTAAAATGAAGTACAACTATTTCGTTAACTCTTGAAATAGATTTTCTAAACTCATGTTTTTCTGATTTAATTGAAGGATTTTTAACTGATTATCATGGGCGAAATCAAATACATGAGAGCGCATGTCTTCAGATGTAGAAAAAGTAATTTCATAAATAAAATCATGAGTATTTACAACTTGTTTAACTTTCGGTAACCGCAATAAAAAGGCGTCTTCCACTCGGTAGTCAAACTCTACAATAACAATTTGTTCTTGACCATCACGGAGTTCCTTCAGTTTTTTGTCGGCAACTATTTCACCTTTATTAATAATGATTACTCGGTCGCACATGGCTTCCACCTCTTGCATAATATGTGTAGAAAGGAAAACGGTTTTTTCTTTACCTATATTTTTAATCAAACTTCTAATTTCTACCAATTGGTTTGGGTCTAGACCTGTTGTAGGCTCATCTAAAATCAATACTTCAGGATTATGTAGCAAAGCATTTGCTAAACCCACCCTTTGTCTGTAGCCTTTAGAAAGTTGCCCGATTTTTTTATGGGATTCTGGGGTTAACCCTGTAAGTTGAATTACTTCCTCAATACGTTGCTTGTTTATGCCATATACGTTTGCATTAAAATTCAAATATTCTCTAACATACTGTTCTAAATATAACGGATTGTGTTCTGGTAAATAACCAACGCTTTGTTGTACCTTTTGTTTATCGGTTTTCACATCAAAACCATTAACTTTTGCTTGTCCATCGGATGCCTCAATATACGTGGTTAAAATCTTCATCATAGTAGATTTTCCAGCACCATTAGGTCCTAAAAACCCAACGATTTCTGGTTTACTTACCTTAAAAGAAATATTGTTCAGTGCTTTTTGCGAACCGTAAATTTTCGTGATATTTTCAACTTCAATAGACATAAAACTCTTCGATTTTTTTGTAAAAATAACTATTTCGCAATCGATTTCAATTAAAAAATAGTCTTTACATTTTGTTTTTTAAATTTATTAGCTACTTTAGCAGACTCAATATGAAAGCAACATTGAATTTTGCATATTACAACTGGAACTATTTCTTTTTTAACA
>Ga0209075_1000004_pt1 | contig 160129 bp, 133 predicted proteins | sample Stecom2011_FD_187523 | JGI IMG/M metagenome (GOLD analysis project Ga0209075, IMG submission 187523) | Agricultural soil microbial communities from Utah to study Nitrogen management - Steer compost 2011 (SPAdes) (version 2) | ecosystem: Environmental > Terrestrial > Soil > Agricultural land... | reverse complement strand
CAGGAGAAATTCAATTAATTGTAAACAACATCCGGTTTAACAAGGGGAAATTAGATCCTAAAAATAATCCATCCATGCTCTTGTCCTTCTTACTATGTATAGGTTCGGGAGGAAGTCTAGGTCCAGAAGCACCTTTAGTACAAATAATTGGATCCTCAGGAACTTGGTTTGGCAAATTATTCCGATTAAAAGGTGAAGATCTTCGTTCTATGAGTATTGCTGGAATGGCATCTGGTTTTACCGCCATGTTTGGTGCTCCTTTAGGAGGAAGTTTATTCGCTTTAGAAATTTTGCATCACGAACATGCCGTTCAATACTACAAAGCCATCATGCCAGCTTTTGTTGCCAGTTGTTTTAGTTATGTGGTATTTGCACTTATAACACAATTGGATCTTGGCGCACTTTGGATCTTGCCAAACTACGAAATGCTGGATAGGTTCGATTTTTTATACGCCGTATTTTTTGCAATTATAGCTACTTGTTTTGGTTGGTTTTTTATTTTCTGTACCAAGTTTTTGAAAAGTATTTTTGAAAAATTACAGGTTCCAATATATATAAAAACCTTAATTGGTGGGATTTTACTCGGAACCATCGTTTTTTATGTACCAATTACAAGATACTTTAGTCATTACGAACTTTCCACTCTTTTAACAAGCGACTTTTCAGTTCAAATGCTGATCGTTATTTTATTTCTAAAAATAATAGCCATTTCCGTTACAGTAACTTCTGGTTGGCGAGGAGGATTTATAATTCCGTTATTTTTTACGGGTGCCACTTTGGGATTAATAATTCATCATTTTATCCCTTCCATAAGTTTATCGCTTACCATTGTAAGTTGCATGGCAGCAATAAACGCTTGTGTTACTAGAACTCCAATGAGCACCACTATTCTGTTGGCAACCTTAACCGGATTTTCTTATTTCATTCCTATTCTATTTGCTAGTTTAACAGGGTATTTTTTAGCGCCCAGAATCCCTTTTATTTCTGCACAAAAAGAATATGAGGAAAAAGAATTAGACTAATTTTATAGAAACGAATTTCACACATCCGTGCGAAACCAAGGAATAACAGATTTTCAAAAACAACTTTACAAGAACTTCAACTCATCTCCTATTTTTCTGTAATTTTGTCGAATGATAAAAGACATTCAGCTACGTATTAGTTTAAAAGAGGAAGAGATTCCTAATATTCTTTTAATAAAATCTGCCGAAAATTTGGGCATGTCCAGAGACAAAATTTCTGGAATAAAAGTCCTTCGAAAATCTATCGATGCCAGAAAACCTAAGATAATTTTAAACTACAAAGTCGCTGTTTATATTAATGAACCTGTACCAGAATCATCAGAATACACCTTCGATTATAAAGATGTTTCAAAATCCAAACCAATTCATATTATTGGCTTTGGCCCAGCAGGAATGTATGCTGCTTTACGTTGCATTGAGCTAGGTTTTAAACCTATAGTTCTTGAACGTGGCAAAAATGTGCAAGATCGACGTCGCGATTTAAAAGCCATCAATCAAGACCATTTTGTAAATGAGGATTCTAACTATTGTTTTGGTGAAGGAGGCGCAGGAACTTATAGTGATGGTAAATTATACACCAGAAGTTTAAAACGAGGCGATGTTCGTAGAATATTTGAAAACCTTGTATTTCATGGAGCAACAGATCAAATTTTAGTAGATGCCCATCCACATATTGGCACCAACAAACTCCCAAAAGTAGTTACTAATGTACGTGAAACTATCATAAAATATGGTGGTGAAGTGCATTTTGAAACTCGTGTGACCGATTTTAAAATAAAGAACAATAAAATTCAAGCCATTCAATTACTAAATGGTGAAGAACTTGCTTCCAATCGTGTCATTCTAGCGACAGGGCATTCGGCAAGGGATATTTTCTATCTATTACATGAAAAGAAAATTGCCATAGAGGCTAAGTCGTTTGCAATGGGGGTTCGCGTAGAACATCCTCAGCACATTATCGATTCCATTCAATATCATTGCTCTGGAAAAAGAGACGAACTACTTCCTGCTGCTTCCTACAGCTTGGTACAACAAGTAAATAATAGAGGTGTTTATTCGTTTTGTATGTGTCCAGGAGGCTTTATAGTTCCAGCAGCTACGGCCAATGGAGAGGTAGTTGTAAACGGAATGTCACCTTCAAAACGAAATAATCAATTTGCTAATTCTGGTATTATTGTAGAATTAAATGTAGATAGAGATTTTCCTAAATACGAACATTTTGGCGTTTTAAAAGGCTTGGAATATCAGAAAGATTTAGAGCGTTTGGCTTTTACTGCAGGAGGAAGAACGCAAACGGCGCCTGCGCAACGTTTAACCGATTTTGTTGAAGGCAAGTTGTCGGCAAATTTAAATGAAACTTCATATCAGCCAGGATTGCAATCGGCTCCCTTACATTCGCTTCTACCAAAACTAATTGGAGGGAGTTTACGCCAAGGTTTTAAGGCTTTTGGTGAAAAAATGCATGGGTATTATACGGCTGAAGCCAACGTTGTTGGAGTGGAAAGCAGAACCTCCTCTCCTATTAGCATTCCTAGAAATGAAAATCTAGAACATCCGGAAATAGAAGGATTATTCCCTTGTGGTGAAGGTGCAGGTTATGCTGGAGGCATTGTTTCTGCCGCTATGGATGGCGAACGTTGTGCAGAAGCTGCAGTTGTTGGTTTGTAAATATAGATGTCACAAATTTTTATCTAGTAGGTGCTATTATACATAGATACTTAGAGATTTCCGCAGAGTTACTTTTGAGAAATATACGTATTAACAAATCTCAACTTAACCTCTTTGAGTGAATGAGGCACTAATTTCATAGATTTTAATATCGTCTTAAAAAATATGTCTTCAATATAAAGTCACCCCTTCGTATTCATTCGTTATATAGACATCCGTTGAATCCTGTAAACTGCAACTGAAAACTAATAATAAATTCCTATTTTTGCAGCATTAAAATTAAAACACATGAACGCATATATATTTCCAGGTCAGGGTGCACAATTTTCAGGAATGGGTTTAGACCTTTATGAAAGGTCTACTCTAGCCCAAGATTTATTTGAACAAGCCAACGATATTTTAGGTTTTTCAATTACAGATGTAATGTTTCAAGGATCTGCTGAAGATCTTAAGGAAACCAAGGTAACCCAGCCTGCCATCTTTTTACATTCGGTAATTTTATCTAAAATTTTAGGAGCTAGTTTTAAACCAGATATGGTTGCTGGGCATTCTCTTGGAGAATTTTCTGCATTGGTAGCCAATGGAACTTTAACCTTTGAAGACGGTTTAAAATTAGTCTCTAAACGTGCTTTGGCTATGCAAAAAGCTTGTGAACTGCAACCAAGTACCATGGCGGCTGTTTTAGGTTTAGAAGATGATGTGGTTGAAAAAATATGTGCAAATACGGAAGGAATTGTAGTTGCCGCAAATTATAACTGTCCTGGACAACTTGTTATTTCTGGAGAAGTAGCTGCTGTAAACAGAGCTTGCGAAACTTTAAAAGAAGCAGGAGCCAAACGTGCCATAGTACTTCCCGTAGGTGGCGCTTTCCATTCGCCTTTAATGGAGCCTGCTCGTGAAGAATTGGCTGCTGCCATAGAAAACACGTTTTTCAGTAAACCAAATTGCCCGATTTATCAAAATGTAACGGCTTCGGCTGTATTAGATGCTGTAGCCATAAAAAGCAATTTAATTTCGCAATTAACGGCACCCGTAAAATGGACCCAATCCGTACAACAAATGATTGCCGATGGAGCAATCTTATTCACAGAAGTTGGCCCTGGAAACGTTTTACAAGGTTTGGTAAAGAAAATTAATAGAGAAGCACAAACAGCTTCCGCCACTTATAACAAAGAAGCTTAATGAAATTATCCCGTAATACATTTATAGTACTTCTTATTATAGCTAACATTGCTTTAGACCAGATTACTAAAGTTTTGACCAGACTTTATGTTGTTCCTGGAAGCGAAACTCCAATTATTGGAAAGCTCTTCACCTTACATAACGTTGAAAACGCTGGTGCATTTCTAGGCATGGGAAGTGATTTAAATCCCACATTAAGACTTATTTTCCTATTAATCCTACCTATTCTTGTTTTGGGATATGTAACCATACACATTATTAAAAACAAAGAATTAGACAAATTGTCGTTAATAGGTTTCTGCTGTATTGTTGGTGGAGGAATAGCTAATGTTTACGACCGAATAGTTTATGGATCTGTAACAGATTTCTTCCACATAGATCTAGGTGGTGTGTTTAGAACCGGTATTTTTAATTTTGCAGATATGTCGGTCATGCTGGGTCTTGGCCTGTTATTATTTGAAGGTTTCAAAAAAGGAAAAGAACCAAAAACCGCATAAAAAAAGCCTCTTAAAAAGAGGCTATAATATTTTTATCTTGCTAGATTACAAGCTTCGCAATCTTTAACTTCACCGTAATATGTTTCTCGATATTTGTGAATGGTTTTAATTGGAATACTTAAAAAAGCTTTCTTAATATAAGTCACTTTTGTAAGTAGTTCTCCCATTTTAGGCGTGTACCTTTTCTCTTCTACTGTTTCTCTTTTTACTGTAATCAATTTCATATTTTCCATTATCATTTGATACAAAGTAACGAATTTGAATGGCCAATTCCAAATTTAATATCCTAAAACATTGCTAATCAGCATCTTATTTTTAATATGATAATAGATGTACCATATTATTATCAGATTGATATTAGATAGGCCTATTTATTAACAGATTCTTAGTTTAGGAATTTGCTATTTTTTGTTCCCACTTCCAAGCAGAGCGCATGGCATCATCCAGAGTTAATTTCGAGGTCCAACCTAATTCTTCATTTGCTTTTTTAGTATCGGCATAAACCGAAACGACATCTCCATCTCTTCTTTCAGCAATTTTGTAATTTAAGTTTTCATTGGAAACACGCTCAAAAGCATGTATCACTTCTAATACAGAACTTCCGGTACCTGTACCTAGGTTAAACACTTCATAATTGGTCGCATTCTTTTTATCTAACAGTCTCGTTAAAGCAATAACATGGGCTTTTGCCAAATCTACCACATGAATATAATCGCGAATACAAGTGCCATCAGGCGTTGGGTAATTGTCTCCAAAAACAGCCAACTGCTTTCTTTTACCAATAGCTGTTTGTGTAATATAAGGCACTAGATTTTGAGGAACTCCAAGAGGCAATTCTCCAATAAGCGCCGTTTCATGAGCTCCAATAGGATTGAAATATCTTAAGGAAATAGCATTAAAATTGGTTGAGACCTTACAAACATCCTGAATAATTTCCTCCCCAAGTTGCTTGCTATTCCCATACGGGGAAATCGCCGGTTTTATAGGTGCAGCTTCGTTAATTGGCAAAGAATCTGGTTCTCCATATACCGTACACGATGAGCTAAATATAAAATTAGCAGGCGCTATTTTTTTAAACTCTTGGAGCAAATAAACCAAGGTATTAATATTGTTTTCATAATACATTAGTGGTTCTTGAACACTTTCACCTACAGCTTTACTTGCTGCAAAATGTATAACACCATCAATATTATTGTGTGTATTAAAAAACTGCTGAACTAGTTTTTTTTCCTTTAAATCCAAATTTAAAAACTCAGGTTTCTTTCCTGTAATTGCCGTAATGCCGTCTAAAACTTCTATGGAAGAATTGGAAAGATTATCAATAATTACAACTTCGAACCCTTTATTTTGAAGTTCAACAACGGTGTGAGAGCCAATAAAACCAAGGCCTCCTGTAACTAAAATTTTAGCCATTTATAAATTCTATAATTTTAGATGCAATAAAATCTATTTGATCATCATCCAATTCGGTATGCATTGGCAATGAAATAACATCTTTTACTAATTGGTTTGTAACTTGAAAATCAGATTCGATGTAACGAGAATCTTCATAAGCTTTTTGTTTGTGAAGCGGAATTGGATAATAGACGCCGCAAGGAATTTCATTTTCATTTAAAAACTTCACAAGTCCATCTCTATCAACGCCATGTAATCTTAAGGTGTATTGATGAAACACATGATTATCCGGTGTGCCATATTCAAAAGGCGTAGAGATTTTATTTATATTTTTAAAAGCAGCATTATATTTGTTTGCAGCTTCTCTTCTAGCCTTATTGTAACTGTCCAGTTTTTTTAATTTAATATCCAAAACTGCAGCCTGAATGGAATCCAATCTAGAATTCACTCCAACTACATCATGATGATAACGCTCGTACATACCATGATTTACAATGCCTCGAATCATATGTGCTAAATCATCGTCATTGGTAAAAATAGCACCTCCATCTCCATATCCACCTAAGTTTTTAGAAGGAAAAAATGATGTTGAAGCCACATGACCTATAGTTCCAGCCTTGGCTTTCTTGCCATTGCTAAACGTATAAGTGGCTCCAATGGCCTGCGCATTATCTTCAATAACATATAAATTATGTTCTTTGGCAATATTCATAATCGCTTCCATGTTAGCACATTGTCCAAATAAATGTACAGGTACAATGGCCTTTGTTTTTGGCGTTATGGCTTTTTTTATAGCCTCGATATCAATGTTGAAATCGTCTGGATTAACATCCACCAAAACTGGAGTTAATTGCAATAACGCAATAACTTCTACAGTTGCCGCAAAAGTGAAATCGGCAGTAATAACCTCATCTCCTGGCTTTAAACCCAAACCCATCATGGCAATTTGCAAAGCATCTGTACCATTGGCACAAGGAATAACATGCTTGACGCCTAAATAATTTTCAAGATTTTTTTGAAATTCATGAACCTTCGGTCCATTAATAAAAGTTGTGTTTTCTATAACTTCTTGAATGTCATTATTAACAGCATCCTTTATTGCTTTATACTGACCTTTAAGGTCGACCATTTGAATTTTTTTCATACCATACGAAATTACGAAATTAGTAAACGTTAAGCAATGAAATTTTATCAAAGAAGTGTATTTTAGCAAGAAAGATATAAAATTGCAGCTGATTTATAATTTAGGAATTTACTTGGTACAAATGACATTGAAAGTCATTTCTCTCTTCAACCATAAAATAAAGCTTGGAGTGGAAGGAAGAAAGCACAGTTTTAGCATCTTAAAAAACAACATTTCTAAAGCGGACAAAACCTTATGGTTTCATTGTGCTTCTTTAGGTGAATATGAACAAGGGCTTCCTGTTTTTAAAGAGTTGAGAAAAACCTATCCAAACCATAAAATGATTTTAACATTTTTCTCTCCTTCCGGTTATGAAATTAGAAAAAACACTGAAATTGCTGATGTGGTGGTCTATCTCCCTTTTGACACCAGAAGTAACGCAAAAAGGTTTTTAGATTTGGTCCATCCAGAATTAACCATATTTGTGAAGTATGATATTTGGCCAAATGTTTTAAATGAGCTAAAAAAGAGAGAGCTAAAAGCTGTTTTAATTTCAGCCTTGTTTCGGGAAAATCAAATTTATTTTAAATTCTATGGAAACTTTATGAAAAAGGCCTTATTTGCCTTTCAGCATATTTTTACCCAGGATGAAAATTCAAAAATATTACTAGAACGAATTAATTACAAACATGTTACCGTTTCGGGAGATACCAGATTCGATCGTGTGTACAGTCAGTTGACCCTAGACAATAGTTTAGATTTTATCGAAAAATTTAAAGACCACAAACTTTGTATTGTTGCAGGAAGCACTTGGATGGAAGACGAGGTTTTTCTAGTAGATTATATCAATTCTTTAGAAACCGATTCTATAAAATTTATTATTGCACCACACAACATAAAATCCTCTCAAATAGAAAAGCTCAAACAGTCCATTAATAAGAAAACGATCCTCTTTTCAGAGAAAGAAAAAAGCAATATTTCCGAAGCTCAAGTTCTCATCTTAGACACTATTGGGTTGCTTACTAAGGTTTATAGTTATGCAAATGTGGCTTATGTAGGTGGAGCTGTAGGCAAAACAGGCTTACATAACACACTTGAACCAGCTGTTTTTGGTGTTCCAATTGTTATTGGCGAGCATTTTAATAATTTTCCAGAAGCAAAAATAATGCTAGTTAATCAAGGTTTGTTTTCAATTAAAACCAAAGAAGAACTAAAGGAAATCCTTGATAACCTGATAGATAATACAACTTTAAGAGTTTCCTCTGGTGAAAAGAATTTAAATTATATTAAAAATAATCGAGGTGCCGTAATCCAAATTATATCTTATTTACGTACATAAAGAGATTAATTAGCAAATTGAAATAATTTATGTTAAAAATTGTTAACAAAACTTGTAAAAGTTACATAATAAGTTATTAAATTTGTGCCATTAATTTTTAACACTAAAACTTTAACTAATGAAAAAATTATTATTAAGTACTGTATTATTATTATGCTTAAGTTTAACTTTCACTTCTTGTAGAGATACAAAAACAGAAGACGCTGCTGATGCAATGGAAAACGCTGCTGATGCAATGGAAGAAAGTGCAGAAGATATGGAAGCAACTGCTGCTGATGCAATGGATGCTACTGAAAACGCATTGGACGAAGCTGGTCAAGCTATCGACAACGCTGCTGATGCAACTGGTGAAGCTATCGAGAACGCTGCCGATGCTACAGGAAAAGCTATTGATGATGCTGCTGCTGCTACTGATAAAGCCGCCAAAGATGCTGCAAATGCAGTAAAAGGAGGTAAATAATTATAGCTTACTTTTCAGAAAAATTAAAGACCCTCAAGATGATTGAGGGTCTTTTTTTATTTAAAAATTGTGCTTCTTATTATTTAATGAAATGGAAATTTCTTGAAGCAAGATTATTTTTAATCTGTTTTAATAACGCCTTTTAAATAATCATATATTTCAGATTTCAATAAAGCACTTTGGATACTAAAGTCGTAAATGTTCTTTTCAAGATTATTTTGGGTTGAAATAAAATAATTATCGCAAGCTAGCTCGTCACATTCTATTTTTTGGGTAATTTGATTGGCTTGAAAATTGGCTTCGATAATCAATAAATCGCATTTATTGGAGGTTTTTAGGATTTCCTTTTTAAAACGCTCTAGATTTTCAAAAAGATCCATCATATTTACCTTATAAATAGTGGAATTTACCAAATAACCCAAAAAGTCTAGATCTTTTTTTAAAAATTGAAGGTTAGCTCCAAAACGCTGCATGTTATATTGCAACTCTGCTATGGTTTTTTCGTTATTAAAGGTTTTATATTCTTGTTGTGTTTTCATAATAAAATACTTATAAATTATAGTACGATTGTTTCTGTATCCAAAAGTTTTGGAATACAAGCATTCCAGTTATATCTATCTTTAATTTTAACTCTAAATGCATCAAGTGCTGTAGGTTCTCCATGAATTAAATACACCTTTTCTGGAATGTTTTTTATATCGCCCATCCAATCCAATAAATCATTTTGGTCTGCATGAGCCGATAAACTCTCTAGATGTTTTACAGTGGCCTTTACAGGATAATATTTTCCGAAGAATCTAATTTCGTGAGCACCTTCCAAGAGCTGTCTGCCACGAGTACCTTCTGCCTGATAGCCAACCAGCAAAACAGTTGTAGATGGCTCGTCTATAAGTTGTTGCAAATAGGTTAAAACCCGGCCTCCTGTTACCATACCACTTCCTGCAATAACTATTTTTGCGCGTTTATCGTCTATGGTTTCCCAGGTTTCCTTATAAGATTGAATGATGTTGAAATGGTTGCACATGGCTTGATACTCCTCTATTGAAAGTTTATGCCATTCTGGGAAGTGCTTAAACACCTCCAAAACATTGTTTCCCATTGGACTATCTACAAAAATAGGAATGTTTGGGATTTTGTTTTTTTGATATAATTTCCAAAGAATATACATTAAGGTTTGAAGTCTTTCTACAGCAAAACTTGGAATAATTAAATTGCCTTTTTTATGGATGATATCTGTAATCATTTCAGATAACATGTCGTCTAAGTCTTCTTTTGGATGCAATTTATTTCCATAGGTACTTTCTATAAATAAAACATCCGCCCATTCTGGTTTTTTAGGATTTTCTAGTAAATAATCATTGTTTCGACCTATGTCTCCAGAGAATACAAAGCGTTTTCCATGAATATCAAGTTCTATAAATGTGGCGCCAATAATATGGCCATTGTATTGAAATCTATAAGAGATGTTTTCTGTAAGTTCTATCCATTTCCCTTCAGGTTTCATTTGAAACATTTCTATGGTTCTTTCAGCTTCGCGAGTGGTGTAAAAAGGCAAGGCTGGGGCGTGTTTTGTATATTTTTCTTCGTTGGCTTTTTTGGCCTCTTCTTCGTGAATTTTAGCGCTATCTTCCAAGATAATCTCGGCAATGGCCAAGGTTGGCGCCGTTCCAATAATTTTACCGTGAAACCCTTGTTTTACAAGTCTTGGCAAATAACCTACATGATCTAAATGCCCATGGGTTAACAAAACCAGATCGATATCCTCTACATGAACAGATAAATTATTCCAATTTAACTCTCTCAATTCTTTGATACCTTGAAACATACCACAGTCTATCAAAATGTTTTTTTGAGCGGTCTCCAAGAGATATTTAGAACCTGTTACAACACCTGCTGCACCTAAAAAATGAATTTTAACAGAATTTTCCATGGCTTAATTATTACAAAGTTGATTAATCTCGTTTAGGATTTTTTCTTTTCTAATTTCCGAAATACCTAAATGATCCAGAAAAAAGGAATCGCCTATTAAATCTCTACATAAAACGACATCTCTACTTAATAGAAATTGTTTTTCTCTTTTTGTCAATAAGGTTGAAACCGTAATTGGATACAAACCCAATCTGTCTATTTTATCTTTTAAACCATCTTCTTTTGGATAATCCCAACTCAACAATTTTAAACCAATACAATTTCCATATTGCAAAGCATCTTCTGTAAAACGTGTATTCGTCACAACATAACCTTCATTTAAATCATTTTTATGCGATTTGGTATCCCAATGGGTTTTAACGTCCTTAAATCTAGCAGCTATATAAAGAGGAACTTTTACGTTGCAATTTCTGCCTTCTTCACTATGAAATTTACATTCAACCACAGACATTTCATTATTTTTAATGGCTACCACATCAATTTCATGACTAACACAATGGCCTTGTAATATTTTTCCAACCTGAACTTGATAACCAGAATATTTAAAAATAGCAGCTATAAAATTTTCAAACGGGAAGCCAGTTGGACCAAGTTCGTAAATAGCCTTTTTCAACTTGTATTTAGAAGCAAAGAAACTGCTCTTCTTTTTTAATAAAGCAAAAGCTCTATTGTAAATTTCTTTGGTTGAAATACCTTGATATAATTCGTCGCGAACCCTATCAATTATCTGGTCGACCAATTCTTTATCTGCACCAGAATGGTTTAAAGAGGCACGTAATTTTTCTAACGAAAACCTGACCTTTTCTCCCGAAGACTTAATAATTTCTATGTTAGGATCCATAAGCTTGTAGTTAAAACTAATCAGAAAAATTAAAAGTTTCCGATTTCTATTTGGTTATTTTTTCGTTTTTGCAGGAATAACCAAAAAAGGAATATTTAAATGAAACCCTATTTGATTTATGGTAGATTTAAAAAATAAATTTTCAAAAAACGAGTGTTTATTGTTAATCATAACTAATAAATCGGTTTGGGCTTTCATTTGGAAATCGCTAATTGCCTGAGTTATTTCTTGATTCCTAACACTAAAGAATTCATGTTTTAAATCTTTAAAAAGTGTTGACAAGGTAGCTTTGTTCTTTTTCTGATCTGCAGTTAATTCCCTTCCATAAGACACGTTTAAGATATGAATCTTGGCTTCATTATCTTTAGATAATTCTACGAGCGGTTTAACCTGTTGATTATTGTAATCAATTTCGTAGTCGGTTGGGAACAAGATTTGACTTGGTTTTTCAAAATTAAAACTATCTGGCACCGCTAAAACAGGGCATTTTGCCTGTTTAAAAATATGAACCGTATTCGATCCAAATAAAACTTCCTTTGCTCCCGTGGCACCTTTGGTACCCATAACCACATAGTCTATTTGGTGTTCTTTTACTTGTTCTGAAATTTCTAAAGTCAAGGTATTAAATACGGCCTGACTCTTAATGGTATGATTTGGATTATCATGCTGTTTCTTGATCCTCTTTTCAAAATCCTCAAGACCTTTTAAAGCCTGTTGTTTTACAACATCCTCCAAACCTATTTGCGAAGGACTTAGCATAACGTATTCCACATGATAAACAATGGGTGTATAGGTGTTTAGCAAATAGAACGTGCACACTTCGTCTTTAAACAATTGGAGCGCATAAGAAATGGCATTCCACGAATTTTCCGAAAAATCTGTTGGTAAGAGTATCTTTTTCATAGTATAAAGGTTTTATAGTTTTCTGCCTATGCAGTTGTGGTTACAAGTTAATTAAATTCGCTTTATATTTTGTAAGGCTAAAAATGGGATATGAAGTTTTAAACTAAGTTTCGAAATGGTAGACGGATATAAAATGTTTTCCAAAAATGAATGTCTGGAATTAACCATAACCAACATATCCACATCCTGTGTTTCTACATAATTATTAATGGTTTCTAAAATATCGATTTCCTTTTTTACAACTAATTCTATTTGGTTTTTACAAACTGTCCCTTTTAAAAAAGCTAAATTATCTTCTTGGCGCAAGGATAGTTTCTCGCTTCTGGAAACATATAACACGTCTATTATTGCTCTGTAAGGCGAAGCGATATCGCAAAGCAACTTTAATTCACGTCGTTTGTACGGAATCATAAAATTAGTTGGAAAAAGAATGTGCTTGGGCTGGGTGTAACTATAATTTTCCGGAATGGCCAAAACAGGACACTGTACATATTTCAACACCTGTAAGGTATGACTTCCAAAGGTTGATTTCTTGTCGTTTGTTTCGCCTCGGGTACCCATAACAATAATATCAATATTCTCTTTGTCGACAATTTCATCGGCACCTTCAACCAGCAAATTCTTCGAAGAAACTATATGATATTCATGCCTTGGATTGGGTGATATTTCCTGTATTTCCTGAAGGATTTTCTCTAGATTTTCAAGAGATTTTTTTTGAATCATTTCAGTTATCGCATCCAATTCTTCTCGATTGGCTATAACCGGAGTTGCATAAATTTCTTCTTGATACGTATGCATGATATAAAACTGACTAATCTCATACTTAAAAAGTTCTAAGGCATATTTTATAGCATTCATGGAATTGACTGAAAAGTCTGTAGGGATCAATATCTTTCTCATAGTTACAGTATTGGATTCAATATTTAAATTTAGAGATTTATCAAGATTTAAACTATGACATATATCACATTAACAAGAGATTAACAAGCCTATAAAAAACAAAAGCGAGAAAGTATCTTCTTTCTCGCTTTTTTTAGAGCTCCCTAGCTTTAATTAACCTCTTCTATAAATATTAACCCGACTTTTAAATCTAAAAGACCTATAAATTCGATTAATTGCAACCCAGGAATTCTTTCTTTCGGTTATTTGTTACCACACTAATAACCACTTAAACCTTTAACTATATAAACACTAAATTTATACTACAAACTTACACAACTAATGACGTATATAAAATGATATTTATCAGTTAAAAAAAGCCAAAAAGTTAAACTTCCTGGCTTTTCTTTATTAATAGTATGTTGTTTAAAAATAATTCCTCTTTCATTTTTAAACTTATTGAAGCCATCTTTAAAAGAATGAACTTTCAACCTTTTGACACATCATGAACAAAAAACTATCATACTATTATTATTGCTAATTTACTATGTTTCATTGGGTATTGAAATGATATCCATCAGTTTAGGTCTTTGATTTTCAAAATATTAATACGGCACCACATTGTAGGCAATGTTCAATAGAAAAATTCCAATTAAAAACAGCAACATATAAATTACCTGAACAAACTTTACATTTATAAAATTAATTCTTTTAACTGTTTGTTTTGGAAAGGTAAACAGCGCTAAACCTATAAATAAGGCAAAATAACCAATAAGGGTAATAATCAATTTCCAATTGGGTTCCCAAATATTATGAACCAAAATATTGAGTAAACCAATAATTATGGCAATAAACGAGGTGACAATTAAAAACTTTTCGTCTCGTAAATGTGCAAATATTTGTTTGATGCGTTTGGGATTAAAACTTAGTATTATAAAAAACACAAGTAAGTACCAGCCCCAAAATTTGGCCAAGAAAATAGACATATCCATAAATTATTTATTTTTAGATGAATGAATGATTTTTTAAACTATTTATTTTATCGAACTTAAACCTTAAGTTTCTAATTATCAAGGAAGTGAGCAATTTATCGCTAAAAATCAAGATTTTAGGATAAGGAATCCATTGTTAAATCTAGTTTCCACTAATTGTGCAGGACCAAAAATGGAATGTTTATGTGATAACTTATTTCCTCTACTTTTGAATGAAATAAAATTTGCTGAAAATAATTTAAGTTTTTAGCAACCATGGTAATCATATCCACGTCTCTGCTATCCACAAAACACTGCACTGCTGCTTCTATATTTTTATTGGTTAAAAAATGAAAGCTATGGGCATGCGCTTGAAAATAGTCTTCTAATAATTCCTTGTTTTTTATTTGATCGCTGTTTAATTCAGCCGCTTTTTTACTAATATGAACCACTCTTAGAGCGGCATCGTTTTTCTGAATTACCTTTAAAATAGGCTCTAAAGTATTGAGGTTGTACTGCAACGCAAAATCTGTTGGGAAGGCTAATTCCCTAATTTTTTTATACGTGGCATTTTCTGGCACTATTAAAGTAGTACAGGCCACCTTAGTTATAATATCTCCAGTATTACTGCCAACAATGGCTTTTTTAAGTCCAGAAGCTCCTTTGGTACCTAATACAATAAGTTCGATGTTTTTCTTCTCAACATGGTCGCGAACAGATTGCACTAAAAAATTATGATCGGCAATGGTATAGAACCTATGTTTACTACTGGAAGGAATTTGTTTGGCAATTCGTTTTTGCAGTTTAAGCAGTTCGGTTTTAGACGGTTTGGTGTAAACACTTTCTACAACATCCTGGGTAGGCAAATAAGGTACCTCGTTTAAAAGTAGGTGGCTCAATCTATTGACGTGAAGTAAAAAAAAATTACAAGCAGTTTCCTCGTGGAAATCTATCGCATATTTAATAGCATTCCACGAGTTTTCAGAAAAATCTGTTGGCAATAATACATTCTTCATTTCACAGTTACTTAAAACTCAAATGTACGCCTAGGAAGCTCCAAACAAAATGATATCCATCATATTGCCGAAAAATTACTGTTTTAGTAAATTTCTTTTAATCGTTCTAAATCCAAAATCCTTATGTTTCTACCTTCAATTTCAATAAGTCCCTGTTTTCTAAAATGAGTCATGGTTCTAATTAAAGTTTCGGTAGCAATGCCTGCAACACTAGCTAGGTCGCTTCTGGAAATCCGTATGGCGTCGGCAGGGTTTCTGTTCAATTTTTCAGCAAATTTAATAATGGTCTGGGCGGTTTTTTGATTTACAGAACCATAAGCCATTTGCAGCAATTGTTCCTTCACATTAAAAAGATTGTCGGTAAGCAATTGAATAAGCTCTAAAGTTACTTGGTGGTTGTTTATTAGAACTTCCTTTAAAACAACTTTGGAAATACTTACCAAAGTGGTGTCTTTTAGGGCTGTAGCAGATTCTTGATACGGCTTGTTTTGAATAAAGGAGGTGTAACCAAATAAATCGTCTTCCTTATAAAGAGCGGTAATAAGTTCCTTGCCCTTTTCGTCCAGTTTATGACATTTTACAATGCCTTTACTAATTAAATAAACAGCATTGGAATGCGCTCCTTCCTTATAAATATTTTCTCCTTCAGAAAAATGAATGGTTTCCCCATTATCGTCCAGAAAATTTTTAAGATCGTTTAAGGTTTTTAATTCATCTTCTTGAGTTTCTGGAATTTTGTTGCTTTGGCCGATGTCGCTTAAAATAGAAGCTTTTGCCAATCTGCTTTCAATAGCACTTATTAAATCGGTTTCATGGTACGGCTTGGTCAAATAGTCGTCCGCACCTAAATTCATACCTTTCCTAACATCTTGTTGTTCGGTTTTTGCCGATAAATAAATAAAAGGAATGTTTTTTGTTTCTTGATCTTTGGACAGCGCCTCCAAGACACCATATCCATCCAATTCCGGCATCATAATATCGCAAATAATAATATCGGGCAAACTTTGCTTTGCAACAACTACTCCAATATGTCCATTTGGGGCCGCCAGAACCTTGTAATTGGACAACTCCAATAACTCGGCAGTGTTTTCTCTTAAAACAATATCGTCTTCGATTAATAATATGGTTTTCATGAATTTTTATTTAGTGTTTGTACTACGATTTAAGGATTTTATTCTTTTAAATTTATTTAGAAATCCTTGATAAGGATTTCATCATTTGCTCTATTTGGTAAGCTAAGGGTAAATGTGCTGCCTACGTGTTCTTTACTTATAAACGAAAGGTTTCCTCCCAAATTCTCAATATGGCTTTTTACAATGTTGAGTCCAATTCCGGTGCCTTGAATTGTTAATACATTTTCTGCTCTAAAATAACGATTAAAAATATTTTTCTGATCGTTTTCTGGAATTCCTACACCTTCATCTGTAATTTTAAAAATGGTTATATCGTCATCTTGGGTTATTTCTATTGAGATATTCGAATTTTCTGAAGAGTACTTAATGGCATTATGGATAATATTAGACAAGCTAAGATCTAAAACTCGCTCGTCTTGATGCATAGACATCTCGTCTATATTTTCAGGGTATTTTATTTTCTGACCATCTTTTAGCAACATGTTCGCGTTATACACCACCTCGTTTAATACCTTACTCAGCTTAAAGGTTTTGAAATGATACCGAACTCTTCCGGCCTCCAGTTTTTCAACCGAAAGGAAATCGTTTAAAATATTATTTAAATTATTTACAATATTGGTAATGGTATTAATGTGTTTGTCGCGTTTGTCTTGTTGATCGACCAAAGTGTATTTTTGCAATAACATGGCCGATGTTAATATGCCACTTAAAGGGGTTTTAAACTCATGCGAAACCAAAGATAAAAACTTTGTTTTCAACTCGTTAAGTTCTTTTTCGTTTTTAAGTGCTTCTTGTAATTCCTGGGTTTGTTCTTCTACTTGTTCTTTTAAGTTTCTGGCATGGTTTTCCAACTGTATTTGAGTATTCTCAATATATCTGTTGGTTAGGTGTTTTTCTATGGCAATTCCAGCCAACTTATTTCCTACGTCCAAAACCTGTTTGTTTAAGTCGCTAAAATCTTGTTTCTCTTTTCGGTAAATGGCAAAAACACCTAAAATAGTGTTTTTAGAAGATACGATAGGGATGGTCCAACACGATTTTAAACCCAAGGGCAAAACGATATGTTTGTAGTTTTTCCAGAAATCATGGGTCTCTATATCTGAAACAACAATTTCTTCTTTTAAAAAATTTACGGCTTCACCAGCATCTACATAGTCACTATTCAACATGGCTTTAATGCTTTTAACATAACTGTCCGGCAAATTGGGGGCTATCAAAGTCCGTAAGTTTTGTTTGTCTGGATTTAGGATCAATAATGAAATAAAAACATCTTTGGATTGTTCTTCAATTAAACAAACAACATCTTTTAAAATGGTTTCTAAAGGCACATCCAAAACTATAGATTCCAAAATATGATTCTGCTTCAATTTGAAACCTTCTTGTTTTTTCCTTTCAGTGATATCCAAAATAACTGCAACAAAAACCTCTTTATCTTCGAAATTGGACATTTGCAAATGGACTTCTACTGGATAAATAGATCCATTTTTTCTAATATGTGTGGTTTCAAACTCAAGTTTTTCAACTTTTCGTTTCAATAAAACAGCTATTTGTTTTTTAAACTGACTTAAAGTAATGTTCGGTTTTATATCAACCGGAGTCATGGATTTTAATTCTTGCAAAGAATAATCCAAGTTTTTCAAAGCACCATAATTGGCATTTAAAAACTTTAAGGTTTTTGAGTCGAAAACATAAATCTCGTTTAAAGATTCGTCTAAAATAGTTGCCAGATGCGCCTGATTTTCCTTCGCTAGCTTACGTTCGGTAATATCGTTCTGAATCCCAACATAATGTGTTACAACTCCTAGTTTATTTTTTATAGGTGTAATATGCAATTCATTCCAAAACAACGTGCCATCCTTTCGGTAATTGCGCAAAATAACATGGCAATTAGTTCCGTTTTTTAAGGCAGCACTTATTTTATCTATACTTTTTTGATCGGTATCATGAGCTTGTAGAAACCTGCTATTCTGGTTTAAAATTTCCTCTTGGGTATAGCCGGAAAGTTTCTCGAAAGCTGCATTGGCGTATATAATGGGATGGTCTTTTTGCAAAGCATCCGTAATTATAATCCCATTGCTTGCAAACTGTAAAGCCTGACTTTTTATATGTAAAGATTTTTCTATATCCATCCGGTTAGAAATATCTATTATCAAAGCCATAACATAAGCCTCACCTTCAATTGTAAACGGATTGAGCCCCACCTCTATAGGAAACGTGCTGCCATCCTTTTTAAGACCATACAGAACCCGATCTCCACCCATATAGCGTTTTTCGCCATGCTTGAAAAATGTCTTGGAATATTTTGAGTGGTTTTCATGAAAATGCACTGGAACCAAACTGTTTAATGGACGGTTTAAAAGCTCGTCTTTTAGGTATCCAAAAACCCCTTCTGCTGTGGAATTTAACGCTACTATATCTTGATTTTTATCGACGATAACAATTCCTTCGGAAATGGCTTCGGAAAGAATTTCAAAAACATCTTGATTGCTTTTTAGCATATTGGGTTTTGAAATAAGAATTAAAATTTAAAGTTACTTAATTTTTATAGAAATGGCAGGGATTTAAACCGAAACAAATGTTAGATTTTAGTTAAAACACAAGGCTGAGCAATATCATTTGCTATCTATTTATCTATCTTTAAATTGTTTTAATAATCAATATCACTGTATTATGAAAAACAAAAAGAACCTAAACGTAAAATTTTATGAAGTTTTAGGAAAACTATTTTACGCCGTCGCTGCAGCAGATGGGGTTGTAGAGCTTTCCGAAGTAAACAAATTAAAAAAAATTGTAAGAAAAGAATGGTTGCCCGTGGATGAGACCGAAGATGATTTTCAAACAGACGCCGCCTACCAAATTGAAGTAGTTTTCGATTGGTTGGATGCTCAAAACAACTTGAAAAGCGACAGCTTATACAAGGAATTTGTTAATTACAAAAACGAACAAAGCCATTTTTTTACACCAGCCATTAAAAAATTGATAATAAAAACAGCACATGCCATTGCAGCTAGTTTTTCAGGAAAAAACAAATCAGAACTAATAATACTTGCAAGATTGGATATAGAATTAAAAAGCATATAATTCACTAAACAAAAATGGACCAATTTAAAGACTGGATTATTGAAAACCCTACTATTTACAGCATTGCAAAATTTGCTTTGATTGTTACTTTTTTAATCCTGCTTATCCAATTTTTACGACGATTTTTAAAAAACAATATCACTAACACGACTGCACGTTATAAGTCTCAAAAAACGGTAGAATTTATTGGATATGTATTGTTGGTTATTTTGTCTTTTTCATATTTTACAGGAAATATTAAAGACCTTACTTTAGCCATCGGTTTGTTTTCTGCAGGTATTGCCTTTACCCTCCAAGAATTAATTTTAAGCATTGTGGGCTCCATCTATATTTATGTTGTTAATGTGTATAAACCAGGAGATAGAATTGAAATCAACGGTATAAAGGGAGACGTTATAGATGTTGATAGCATGTACACCACAATGATGGAAATTGGACAGTGGGTTTCTAGCGATAATTACAGTGGAAGAATTGTAAAACTAAGCAATGCCTTTGTATTTAAAGGCCCTATTTACAACTACTCACAAGACTTTCCATTTATTTGGGACGAATTTAATTTGCCCATAAAATATGGTTCAGATATAGAATTAGCTAAGTCTCTAGTAATTGAAATTGCCTCCAAAGCATTAACCGAACATACCGTGAGTTCTAAAGCTCAATGGAAAGAAGTAGTAAATAAATATTAAATTGAAGATGCGCAGGTTGAACCAACTTTAGCCATTAGCTTGACCGATAATTGGGTCCAATTTAATTTAAGATATATAGTAGATTATAAAAAACGAAGGTTTACAAAAAGCGAATTAAACAATAGTATAAGAAAAGCTTTTGAAGCCACAAATGGTAAAGTTACCTTAGCTTCAGCAACTATAGAGCTTATTAAAATCCCAGAAATTAAAGTTGATATTAATACGTAAAAGAACCTATTCCAACTCATGAAAAGCTACTCCCTATTTACTATCATACTTTTATGCTTGGCTATTTTTGTAGTCGATTTATTGGCCTTTTATGGGTTAAAATCTATAACAAGTCTAATTCCTTCAAATATTTTACGAAATAGCATCCACATTTTATTTTGGTTCTTTACTTTAGGACTTATTGGAGCTATTATCTCTTTAAAAATAACATTGGACGACATTCAACCCAAAAGAAAACAGTTGCTTATTTCTTCCTTGTATGGCTTAACCATTTCATCTTTTATTCCTAAGATTATTTTTGTGGTTGTTATGGCTATTTCCATTTTTACCAATATTGTGTTTCCTAAAAAAGACATGCTAGTAATAATTTCTTTTATTGGTTTGTTCGCTGGCTTTCTACCCTTTTTCGTAATTGTTTACGGGATTTTTAAAGCCAGATATAATTTTAAAGTGCACGAGGTTAAGCTTACTTTTCCACATTTGCCAGAAGCCTTTAATGGGTTGAAAGTGGTTCAGATTTCCGATTTGCACTTAGGAAGTTTCAATCATCGTTTTCATATTCTAGAACGTGCAATAAAAAGAATTAATCAACTAGAACCCGATTTGCTCTTCTTTACGGGAGATCTTGTTAATAATTATGCTTGGGAATTACGGGGTTGGCGAAAGGCTTTTAGACACTTTTCACCCGAAATAAAAAAATATGCCATTTTGGGCAATCACGATTATGGCGATTATAGCCAATGGAAGTCCAAAAAAGATAAACAAGAAAACTTTAATGCCATTAAACAATTTTACGCAGAAAATAATTTCAAATTGCTACTTAATGAGTCTGAAAACATCGAAAAAGAAAATCAAAAAATAGCCATAATTGGCGTGGAAAATTGGGGTCATCCTCCTTTTAAACAATATGGCGATTTACAAAAAGCTTTACAAAACACCGAAGATATTCCGTTTAAAATACTACTTTCCCACGATCCGTCCCATTGGAACGCGCAAGTAACAGACCAAACCAATATTGCGCTAACCCTTTCTGGGCACACGCATGGCATGCAAGCTGCCTTTAAATTAAAAAACAAAGAATGGAGCCCAATAAAATATAAATACAAACAGTGGGCCGGCTTATACAATCATAACCAGCAATATTTATATGTAAACAGAGGTTTGGGTTGGCTTGGTTTTCCTGGAAGATTGGGCATGAGGCCCGAGATTACGCTTATAGAGTTTAAAAAAGCATGAAACTGATATACATCATAACCATTCCAACAAAAATAATTTAAGTTAGCCTTTAATTTTAAAACAAAAAATTACATCTTACAACTCTATATAAGAGTATGAACTATGTAACTTAATAAAAAAACCGTGTGTTTTCAACTTTTAATATTTATCCATGGAAGACGTACTGCTCATACAAACCACTAATTTTGAATTAACACAATTAGATTTTATAAAACGGGTTTTAGTTGCCTTGGGCATTGGCCTGGTTTTAGGGTTGGAAAGAGAGTTTTCAAGCTTAAAAAAAGATGAAATCTTTGCAGGATTACGCACACTTTCCATTGTTTCACTTTTAGGTTTTGTTTGTGCCTTATTAAACCATATAATTAATCCCTGGTTCTTTAGTCTTGGGTTTTTAAGCGTTATTGTACTTGTTTCAATATCTTATTGGGTAAGTGCCAATAAAGGAGAAATTGGTAGTACAACAGAGTTCACCTCTATTTTCACGTATCTCTTAGGAGGTTTAACTTTTTGGGGATATATTGAATTAAGTCTAGCGTTTACAGTAATTATAGTTGTTTTATTATCATTAAAATTAAGATTCAAATCTATAGTTGGACAAATAACACAAACCGAGCTTTCTGCATTTATTCGTTTCGTGATTATTGCACTTCTTATTCTACCCTTTCTTCCAAACACAAATTTCGGACCTTATAACGTAATTAATCCAAGTGAAATAGGCTGGATCATTGTTTTAACTTCAGGTATCGGGTTTGTTGGATATATTTTAATGAAATTTCTAGACTCTAAAATAGGATTACTGTTAACAGGAGTCTTTGGAGGTATGGTTTCAAGCACGATAGTCTCTTGGGTTTTTTCTAAAAGAAGTAAAGAACATCCCCATTTGTCAAGCAGCTATGCCATTGCAATTTTTGCTTCTGCAACGGTTATGATTGGTAGAGTTTTGGTTTGGGTGTTTATCTTCAATCCTTCAATGCTATATGGCTTGATTTTACCCATTTTGATTATGCTTTTAACGGCAATAGGCGTCACATTCTATTTTTATAAGAAACATAATTTAATTCAATCTGAAACTGAAAAAATTCCTTTAGGAGAACCTTTAAATATTAGAGACGCGGTGTTTTTTGGTTTTATTTATACGGCTATATTAGTACTAGTTAGTTTTGCAAGTACTAATTATGGCGATAGAGGAATTTATATTTCCAGTGCCATTAGTGCCTTAACGGATATTAATGCCATAACTATTTCCATGTCTAAATTAGGCGGAAACAGTGTGCAATTTCTTACTGCTCAAAATGCCATTCTCTTGGCTACACTTACCAATACTTTGGTTAAAATAGGCCTGACTCTATGGTTCGGCAGCAAACAACTCAAAAAGCATGTATTACTTGGTTATGGGCTTGTTTTCATAGCTGGAATTATTGGGTTTATTATTTTAAACAACGGATAGTTCTATAAATAAAAAAGCCAAACAAACATCATAATGCAAGTTTTTACATTTAAAATTTAAGCTTATAAACCATCTTTCTTCTATCAAACTGATCTATATCATAGCTGTTAAACACAAAACAGCGTAATTTAGTAGACATTGATAACTTTAATATTATGACACTCACAAAAAAAATATCATATATTTTCATTAGCTTTATAGTCCTTATTATTTTATTTTATGGCTGGTACAAATACACCCATTCTATGGAAGAGGCCCCATCTTTTGAAGTGAACTCTTCCGAAAACCTCGTTAGCCTATTAATTGCCACACAAGGAAGCGATTTTAAAAATGCAGTAACCAATAATATTGTAAATTACTTTAAGGACGAAGCCATTTTTATAAAAGTAATCGATGTCTCAAAATTAAATAATACGGAAGCTAAAGACTTTAATTCCATACTTTTAATTCATACCTGGGAGAACACAAAGCCTCCTGCTGAAATTGAAAAATTTATAAACAACAACAAGGAGCTTAGAAAGAAAACCGTTGTATATACAACCTCTGGAGACGGGTCGTATAAAATGAAAAATGTAGATGCACTAACAGGAGAATCCAATTTGGAAGATATAGACCAGGTTAGCAAGCAAATTATCGAGAAATTAAAGACCATATTGAAAACAGCAAAAACAGAAATATGATAACAGATTTAGACCAAAGAGAATGCCAGTTTATCCTTGAAAACAATTATATAGGACATTTGGGATATATCTCAGAAAACAAGCCATATGTTGTACCCATCACCTATTTTTTTGATAAAAAAGAGAATCACATTATTTGTTATTCTGCCGAAGGACACAAAATTCAGGCCATGCGAAAAAACAAGAAAGTATCCTTGCAAGTAGCAGATGTGCATTCTATAAATCAATGGAAATCTGTATTAATCCATGGAAATTTCGAACTGTATTTTGGTAACGAAGCTAGAGCTTATCTCCATGTGTTTTCTTTGGGAGTTAAAAATGTAATTACGGACACCGAATATCAAAAAGTGAATTTTATTAGCGAATTTTCAAGTAAAATAGACACCAACGAAACAGCTTTTATTTTTTTAATCAAAATTGAAAGTCTGGTAGGTAAAAAAAGAAGTCAATAAAAAATATACCATGCCATATATAGATTATTATAAAATATTAGGGATTTCTAAAAGTGCTTCGGAAAAAGATATCAAAAAGGCTTATAGAAAATTAGCTAGAAAATACCATCCGGATTTAAACCCCAACGATAAAGAAGCTGAAAAAAAATTCAAGGAAATTAACGAAGCAAATGAAGTTTTAAGTCATCCCGAAAATCGTAAAAAATACGACGAACACGGAAAAGATTGGAAACACGCCGAAGAATTTGAAAAAGCCAGACAGCAACAACAGCAGCATCAAGGTGGCAGGCAACAGCAGTATTCCGGTGGTTTTGATGAAAGTGATTTCTCCGATTTTTTCGAATCCATGTTTGGTGGTGCCTCCAGACAAAGAAGCAGCAGCACCATGTTTCGTGGCCAGGATTTTAATGCCGAGCTGCAATTGGAACTTAAAGATGTCTATGCCAGTAATAAACGCACCTTAACTGTCAATAATAAAAATATTCGAATTACTATTCCTGCAGGTATAGAAAATGGACAAGTAATAAAAATTGCAGGTCATGGTGGAAAAGGAGTTAATAAAGGTCCCAACGGCGACTTATACATAAAATTTATAATTGTAAACAACACCAACTTTAAAAGAGATAAAAGCAATTTATATACAACAGCCGATTTAGACCTATATAAAGCACTATTAGGTGGAGATGTTACTGTTAACACGTTTGATGGAAAAGTCAAGTTAAAAGTAAAGCCGGAAACCCAAAATGGCACTCAGGTAAAACTTAAAGGCAAAGGTTTTCCTGTTTACAAAAAAGATGGCGAATTTGGCGATTTATATATTACTTATAACATAAAGACACCAACAAATTTAACAGATAAGGAAAAAGAATTATTTACAGAATTAGCAAAATTAAGATGATTATGGACAGAGACAATTTAATATCGATTCAAGAGTTTTGCTCGCTATATAAGGTTCCTGAAACATTTATCACATCCTTATATGAATATGAATTAATTGAAATTACAACTCAAGAGAACACCCAGTGTGTTCGCGTGACACAAATAAAAAACATCGAAAAACTCATCAGGTTTCATTACGAAATGGACATCAATATAGAAGGCATTCATGCCATTTCGAACTTATTGGATAAAGTGGAACATTTACAAGCAAAAATAAAAGACCTCGATAATAAATTGCGTTTTTATGAAAAAAAATAAAAACAATTCTTATTTTATGTCAAAATTAAGTTCAACCAGGTACAGCTAAAAAAAGCAGCTTTATTATCAGATAATTTCATTAAAGTGATGTGTGCCATTTCCAATTATTACAAAAACATTTATATGGCAAAAACATGCAAACCAGACCTACTAGCCTTTTTAGTTTATGCAATTCTAAGTTTTACCTTCCCATTACAAGCACAACCAACACAAACTCAAACAATAAAAGACACCTTAATAGTAGGTGTAGCAGGCAGCGAACCTTTTGTTTTTGAAAACAATCCCGACAGAAAAGGCATTGCTCTTGATATTTGGGAAAACTTAGCTTCCAGAGAAAATTGGAATTACAAATACAAAACATTTAATACGGTAGATGAGGCTCTAACTTCCTTAAAAAAAGACGAATTGGATCTCGTAGTTGGTCCCATTAGCATTACTTCCAAACGCTTAGAAAAGATCAAGTTTTCACAACCCTTTTATAATTCCAGTTTAACCATAGCATCCCGAAATGACAATCTTGACCTTTGGCAAAAAATCAAGCCGTTTTTTAGTACCAAATTATTAATGGCAGTTCTAATTTTTTTAATCATTTTAGCATTTGTTGGAACGTTACTTTGGTATGCTGAACGCAAAGAGTCTCCAGACCAATTTCCTAGCGATCCGTTAAACGGTATTGGCACAGGCATGTGGTTAGCCATAGTAACTATGAGCACGACTGGATATGGAGACAAAGCCCCCATAACGGTTGCGGGTCGGATAATTGCAGGGAGTTGGATGGTTATTTCTATTATTTTCGCCACATCCATGGTGGCTGGAATAGCAAGCACCTTAACTCTCAAGTCGCTTGGAACCTCAACAATAACCAATATAGAACAGCTAAAAAATAAAAAAGTAGCAACCGTTGGTGGCTCTCCTTCAGAAGTGTTTTTAAAAGAATTTAATACCAAAATAGTTCGTGTCAATCACTTAGAAGAGGCCATTTCCAAATTAAAAAAGAAGGAAGTAGAAGCTGTTGTGTACGACAGGCCCCAACTCTTATATTATTTAAATAGCCATAACGAGGAAGATTTGCACATGGCCAAAGCCGAATATTATAAATTGAACTATGGTTTTGCCTTTCCGTTAAATTCAACACTTACCTACGAAGTAAATAGAAGTTTATTAGAACTTGCCGTAGAGCAAGAAATTAAGGATTATTTAGATATGTATTTAGGAAAGGATGAGTAATAGTCCAACGAAATTAAGGACATATACACATACTTTTCATTAAAAAACGGTGAACACCATGTTCTGTAGAAATTTCATAATCGTAAAACAAATAGTGAACATATGATCATTAGAAAAGCCAAACCGGAAGACGCAAAAGCAATTGCGCCATTTATGTTGTTAGCCATGGAAGACATTGTTTTTCAATTCATTGGAGATAATTCTAGAGAAAAAGCCATCTGTTTTTTGGAAACCCTAATTGGCACAAAAGCCAATCAATATTCTTATGAAAATTGCTGGGTAGTGGAAAGTGAAGATGAGATAATTGCTTCAGCAACTATTTATGACGGCGCCAAATTACAGGAACTTAGAACTCCTGTTGCGGCCATAATTAAATCCATGTTTCACAGAGATTTTAGCCCTGAAGACGAAACACAAGACGGAGAGTTTTATATTGATTGCGTTGGCGTAAATCCAAACCAGCAAGGCAAAGGAATTGGTTCAAAAATATTTGAATTCTTAATTGAAGAATATGTTTATAAAAGAAATAAAACCATTGGTTTACTTGTAGACAAAGACAACCCAAATGCTAAAAAACTATATTTAAAACTAGGTTTTAAAGTTATGGAAGAAAAAACATTAACAGGGAAACAGTTGGAACACCTTCAATTCAAAAAATAAAGTCTCTTGAAATTAGTTGATTATAAAATTGTTCTTGCTTCCCCATTTATGATTATTGCCATTAATTTCGGAATTGCCGTTTTTTTTTGGAAATATTATTGGCAAATGGGCTTTTATACCAATCATATTAATTGAATGGTGCCTTTTTTTGTTTTTCATTTTGAGATATACAGATAAAGAGACAAGGGTAAAATGGCTGCAAAAACCTAAAGGGTCAAAAGGTTGGAACATTTTGGCCTTAATTATTGGCATCCTACCACTTCCGCTATTTTTAATGCATTATGAAACTTTAGATGTTTGGCAGGTCTGGTTGCCATGGATTTTATTGGCTCTTATAAATCCATGGTTAGAGGAGTTTTATTGGCGTGGACTACTTCTAAACTATACGAAAAACTGGTCAAATTGGACAGCAATACTTTTTACAAGTTCCGTATTCGCATTAAATCACGCTGTTTTTGGAGTGAATTCAGAATTAAATAGTGGCCTAACAGTAATTATTTCAACGTTTATAATGGGTGTCGTTTGGGGTCTCGTTTTCAAGAAAACAAATAGTTTAAGATGGATGATACTAGCTCACTTTTTAGTCGACTTGTTTAATTTATCGGCTGCCTCATTTTTAGATTTATATGAAAAAGGAAATTGGTAATATATCATCTTTCTATTTATGGAAGATGCTGTTTTGTAACTAGCTAGTTTTTTGGCAGGCTTCCAATTCTTATTACTAACCTAATTTAGGTTTGGAATCTCAAATTTCCTAAAGCTCAAAATTATCAACGTAAACTAAATTAAAATTCAAGCTGTTTAAAACTAGTTCTTCTCCTTCTCAGCCTTTCTTTCTTCTTTTTCTAACTTTCTAAAATACCCTCGAGTCAAGAAATTATGTTTTAGAGCTTCCATATTCTCGTCGAACTTCTCTGTGCCTTCATGAATATTCCTTAAGGATTCTTCAATTTGTTTTACAAAGTCCGGATCGTTGGATAAATAGTTTACAGCACCTTCGCCCTCTTTTAAATTAGTGATGGTTTCGTTTAAATTGGTGATTACGGATTGAATTTCTATACTTGAAATTTCTAAGTTGGAAATAATACGTCTTACTTTATTTGCTTCAACCGTGTCGTTCAATAATACCCCGGCAACGCTTTCCTTTAAATCTATTTGGTTTATAAGCGCGTTAAGCTGCAACATGGTTTTGTTGGCTTCTTGACTGGTAAGTTTTAAATTATTCAAGGTGTTCTTGATGTCGTTTGCTGCAATGGTATCGTTAATTAGCATCCCTAAGGTTCCTTTACCTTTTGTAATATTATTTACAATATCCAACAACTTGGAAGTTAATAAAGCAGCATTTTCATTGGTAGTGTTCAAGGTGTTTAGCATTTCGCCTGTTCCAATTTTCGTATAAGTTGAAATAATATCTCCCTGGTTTACAGACTCTGTAGATCCTACCCCAGGAATAATATTCACGATCATATTTCCAACCAAACCATCGGAGCCAATAGTAGCAATGGCATCCTTTTTAATGTGATGAACCATTTTTTGGTTGATAAGCAGCTCGACATTAATGGTCGTGTCGTTTATCATATCAATATTTTTAACCGTTCCCACATTAATTCCAGAGTAACGAACGTTATTTCCATGCATCAAACCATTCACATTATTAAAATTTGCGCTAATGGTAAAGGTTTTATCGAACATATTTTTTTTCTCGCCAATAAAATAAACGGCTGTTATTAAAATAACCATGCCAATAACTACAAAAAGCCCTAGATTAAATGTCTCCTTTTTTGTTTTTTTCATAGAAATATCTTTAAATTATTTAAAAAACGCTTTTACTTGTTCTTCTTCCGATGAAGCCAGTTCAGCAAAAGTCCCTTCGGCATAATTAGTGCCATCTACCAATAAAATCATGCGTTCGCTAACCACTCTAGCACAATCTACATCGTGTGTAATGATTAACGACGACGTTTTATATTGTTTTTGTACACGTCTCATCAATTCAATAATTTCTTTGGACGTAATTGGGTCCAATCCACTGGTTGGCTCGTCGTACAAAATAATTTTAGGCCTTAAAATAAGTGCTCTTGCCAAAGCAATCCGTTTTTGCATCCCTCCAGAAAGCTCAGAAGGCATTAAATTAATGGTATGAGCAAGACCTACACTTTCCAGGGCTTCCATAACAAGAGTTGTGGTATCCGTTAGATCGCCAAATTTCTCTTTGTGTCTGCGCAATGGAAATTCCAGATTTTCCCTAACAGTCATGGAATCGTAAAGGGCATTGCCTTGAAACAGAAAACCTATTTCTGTACGAATATCGTCCAACTCCACACGACTCAACTTGGTAATATCTTTTCCCATAACCTTAATACTTCCAGAATCCGCCGGTAGTAAACCCACAAGGCATTTAATCATAACCGATTTTCCAGAGCCAGATTTCCCCATGATGACCAGGTTTTCACCTTCATAAAGTTCTAGGTTAAATCCGTTTAATACATGGTTCTTACCAAAGGACTTTCTTAAATCCACAATCTCAAGCATGAGCTTCCTGGATTCTAATTCTTTGGAACTTCCTGTTAGGTTTTCGGTTTGATTCATCTCTTAAATTTCAAAAAATATATCGGTTACAAAAACAGCTATAAAATCCAGCACAAACAAAAGCATGGAAGCATATACCACAGCCGAATTAGCAGCCCTTCCAACTCCAACAGTTCCCTTTTCACAAGTATACCCTTTAAAGCAACCCACTAGCCCAATGGCAAATCCAAAGAAATAGGTTTTAATGATTGCCGGAATAAGATCGCTAAATTCCAAAGCACTAAAAACCTTGTTAAAATACAAAACAAAAGACACATTCCCCTTGGCATTTTCTATTAAATAAGATCCAAAAAGAGCAACGGCATCTCCAAAAATAACCAAAATAGGAAGCATAAGCGTGGCAGCCAGAATTCTTGTCACCACTAGAAATTTAAAGGGGTTAGTTCCAGAAACTTCCATGGCATCAATCTGTTCCGTAACACGCATGGAACCTAATTCGGCTCCAATACCAGAGGCAATTCTTCCAGCAAATGTTAGGGCAATAATAACCGGTCCAATTTCTCGAATTATGGAAATCCCAACCATGGAAGGCATCCAGGATTCCGCGCCAAATTGTTGTAAAGTAGGTCGAGTCTGTAAGGTTAAAACCAAACCAATAATAAATCCGGTGACCCCAACTAACAAAATTGAGCGATTTCCAATACTATAACACTGCCTTAAAAGCTCTTTAAACTCGAAAGGTCTGGAAAAAAGCTCTTTAAAAAACCGCCCGGCAAAGTATGATAACTCGCCAACTTCTATAAAAAAAGATTTAAAACCGCTCTTGGATTCCTGCATATCTTGCTTGTGTAAGTCTCTCAAAGATACAAGATAGTCCTTGAAACTAAAATAATTAAAGTCATTTTAAAATATTGTATTTTTGCATGCTCAAAAGCAAAACAATGAACATAGGTTTGGTTTTATCTGGAGGTGGCATGAGAGGCGCTGCACATATTGGAGCAATCAAAGCCCTTGAAGAACATGGTATTTACCCAACGCATGTTGCTGGAACAAGCGCCGGAGCAATTGTTGGCGCCCTTTATGCATCTGGTTACAAATGGGATGATATCCTAAAGTTTTTTAAATCGACATCTGTTTTAGACTTTACCAAATATGCTATTAGCAAGCCAGGCCTTTTAGATGCCGATAAGTTTTATAATAGTTTTAAAAAATATTTCCCTGAAGATAATTTTAGCATTCTAAAAAAGGACCTTCAAATTACGGCCACCAATATTTTGAATGGCGATTTGGTTGTTTTTAATAAAGGAGAACTTATTAAACCCATTTTAGCCTCAGCTGCTTTTCCTGGCGTATTTTCACCTGTAAAAATTAATAATTCCTATTATGTAGATGGTGGAACCTTAAATAATTTTCCAGTAGAGCTTTTAAAAAAACAGTGCGATAAAATTATTGGTATTTATGTAAACGCCTTTGACACCATAGACATCAAGGAATTAAAACATTCTCATCATGTAGCCGAAAGAGCATTTAAATTGAAATCCGTAAAGGAGGATTATGTGAAATTTAAAAAATGCGATCTACTTGTTTGTCCAAAAGGTTTAGATAAGTATGGCACTTTCGATAAAAAAAACCTGAAACATATTTTCGACTCGGGATACAACACAACTATAGATGCTTTAAAAACTTTTGATATAACCAAAAACTTAAATAAAATCTCGAACTGATTGTTGTCATTTTTAATTCCATAATTACCACTTAAATTAGATAAATTATCATCTAAAATGAGAACAACATTAAACATCCAAAATATTAATTGTGGCGGCTGCTTAACCACCATAACCAATAGACTTTCCGAAATCAACCATATTTCCAATGTTTTTGTAGACATTGAAAGTCAAACAGTTTCTTTTGAATATAATTCATCCAAAGACTTTGAAAAAGCAAAACATGTCCTTTCCATGATAGGATATCCTGTTACTGATACTAGAAATCAATGAGTATCTCTTCAGACGTATTTTAAGAAGATGCTTTAATTTTATAACCTAGAATACAAATTACTTCTAGATAATTCAATATCTTGTAAAAAACTTAAAAAACACAATAAATGATATGAATTCAAACTTAGCAGTTCTTATAGATGGCGACAATATTCCTTCGGCACACGTCAAGGAAATGATGGAGGAAATTGCAAAATATGGCAATCCAACCATTAAAAGAATTTATGGCGACTGGACCAAACCCCACCTTTCTAAATGGAAAGATCTTTTACTACAAAACGCCATTACGCCCATTCAACAATACGCATACACTTCTGGAAAAAATGCTACGGATTCTGCCATGATTATTGATGCCATGGACATTCTTTACTCCAATAAAGTAAACGGCTTTTGCTTGGTTTCCAGCGATAGCGATTTTACACGATTAGCTACCAGATTAAGAGAAGCTGGGATGCAGGTAATTGGAATTGGCGAAAAAAAGACACCAACCCCTTTTATTGTAGCCTGCGACAAATTTATTTACGTTGAAATATTAAGAACACAATCTGAAAAGAAAGACGAAAGCAGCAGCAGTGGTAAAGATAAAGCCAAAGACAGTATCGATAAAATAACGCCTCAAGTTGTTAAATTAATTTCTACAACTATTGACGATTTATCAGACGAAGATGGATGGGCATTTTTAGGAGACGTTGGAAGTTTATTACAGAAAAAACAACCCAATTTCGATTCTAGAAATTACGGTTTCGAAAAGCTAACACCTTTAATTAAATCCACTGAAAGCTTTGAAATTGAACAAAGAGAAACTCCAAAAAGCAAACACAAATTAATTTATGTGAAAAACAAAGAGAAGTCTAAAAAGAGGCCTAAAAAATAACAAACTTACGTGAAACAATTCATACTTACAGCATTCATGTGCTTCGCATTTGCAAGCTTAACCATGGGTCAAAACAAACCAGCTTACCAGCTTTTTAAAAACAATGGTAAAGCCGCCAATTACGACAAAATGATCACCGATTTGGCACAAAGTGATATGGTGTTTTTTGGAGAATATCACAACAATCCCATTTCGCATTGGTTGCAATTGGAAATGAGCAAAAGTTTCTTCGATGTAAAAGGTGACAAATTGTTTTTTGGGTCGGAAATGTTCGAAAATGGAAATCAATTGGTTTTAAACGAATATCTCCTAGACTTTTACCCGGAAGATAAAATGCTTCCAGAAATCACACAATTATGGAGCAATTACAAAACAGATTATAAGCCTTTATTGGATTTTGCAAAAGAAAACAATTTGCGTTTTATTGCCACAAACATCCCAAGAAGATACGCTTCAATGTTGTATAAAAATGGCATGGAAGCTTTAAAGGAATTAAGTCCAGAAGCACGTGCCATGATTGGTCCAGATTTAGAAACCTATTTCGATCCTACAGAAAAAGCGTACGCAGAAATGGCCGATAATATGGGCGGACACATTCCTCCAAACATGTTAAATATTCAAATTTCGCAGGCTTCTAAAGATGCAACGATGGCACATTTTTCACTTAAGAATTTTAATCCGGGAGATTTTCTGTTTCATTTTGAAGGCTCCTACCATTCCAATTACAACCAAGGCATTATTTGGTGGATAAATAAAATCCAACCAGGTTTAAACATTAAATCCATTACTACGGTTACGGAATCTGAATGGGAAGAATTGACGAAAGAAGAAAAAGCTGAAATAGCTAATTATATTATTGTTGTGGCAGATAATATGACCCAGACCAAAGGATAATTCAAAAAAAACCAATATTTAGCTCCAACCCTTATTCTAGTACGGACAGGTCGTGACCTGTCCTAACGAAACCTTCTTTACAGTACGGACAGGTCGCGACCTGTCCCAACAAAATCCTCATTACTTTACAAAGCGAACAAGCCGCGACCTGTCCCTTTTCCATTCGACCACAACAATGGCACTTGATTTATTAATACCAACTAAAACATTTAATTAAAAGGGACCTGTCACATTAGGAGCAGTCTAAATACATTAAAAATCAAGAGCATGGAACTTTCTATCGTGTTCAAAACAACAAAATCTCATACTTTTCAGACAGCCTCTTCTTTAGGGATTCTATTTCCATATCATCATAAAGCTAAAGCAATAAATACTAGCTAACTAATTAATAGATATAGCATGGTTATGCCGTGCTTATGTCGTGCTTATGTCGTGGTTACAACGTATAATCAAAATAGTTCACTCGTAGATACTCCATAGATACTCCATAGATACTCCATGGACAGTGTATGGATAGTGTATGGAAGATTCCCAAAAAACACAATACCCGATCTTAATTCAACGTCATATTTTAAAAATGTTGTCTAAATGTGGTCTAGCATAGAAACAAGAAATCCGCAACATCTTAATAAATAAGTTGTTACGGATTGTCTAAGTACTGAAGGCGGGACTTGAACCCGCACGTCCTAATGGACATTGGATTTTAAGTCCAACGTGTCTACCGATTCCACCACTTCAGCATGGTATATTTTTAATAGAGATTAGAGCGAAAGACGGGATTTGAACCCGCGACCTCCACCTTGGCAAGGTGATGCTCTACCCCTGAGCTACTTTCGCAGTTTGTAATGAACGTACCCATCAAAAATGGGTGAACAATCTGTCGATTGCGGTTGCAAATTTATAATATTTATATGAATAGCAAAGCCTTTTTCGAAAAATTATGCAATTTATTTTTAAGCCATCTTTTTCTTCACCAACATGCGCTTAATTTCATTGAGTTTCATAAGTGCTTCTACCGGCGTAAGTGTATCAATATCAATATGTAATATTTCTTCCTTAATGTTTTCCAACAAAGGATCGTCTAAATTGAAAAAACTTAACTGCATGTCGTTATCCAGAGTTTTAACTTTTTCAGTTAATTCTTCGCTGGAATGGGATTGTTCTAATTTTTTTAATATTTTATTAGCACGATGTAAGACCTGTTGGGGCATTCCTGCCATTTTTGCCACATGAATCCCAAAACTATGGGCCGATCCTCCAGGAACCAACTTTCTTAGAAAAAGCACATTATCCTTCAATTCTTTTACCGAGACATTAAAATTCTTAATCCGATCGAAGGTTTCGGTCATTTCATTTAATTCATGATAATGTGTGGCGAACAAGGTTTTCGATTTAGCGGGATGTTCATGTAAATACTCGCTAATGGCCCAAGCTATCGAAATCCCATCATAAGTACTGGTTCCTCTTCCAATTTCGTCCAATAAAACCAAACTTCTTTCGGATAAATTATTTAGAATGGAAGCTGTTTCGTTCATTTCTACCATAAAAGTAGATTCTCCCATGGAAATATTATCACTTGCTCCCACTCTGGTGAATATTTTGTCAACCACGCCTATTCTCGCTTCTCGTGCTGGCACGAAACTTCCTGTTTGAGCCAAGAGTACAATTAAGGCTGTTTGACGTAAAATAGCCGATTTACCAGACATATTTGGCCCGGTAATCATGATGATTTGCTGACTTTCCCGATTCAGGAAAACATCATTGGCAATATAGGCTTCACTTGCAGGCAATTGCTTTTCAATAACAGGATGCCTTCCATCCTTAATATCCAAGTCTGTGGATTCATCAATAGTTGGATACACATAATTATTGTCGTTTGCCAATTGCGCAAAGCCACACAAGCAATCCAATTGCCCAATAAGGTTTGCGTTTTGTTGTACAGGCTTGATGTATTGCATCATCCAGCCAATCAATTCAGAAAACAACTGTTGTTCGATTGCTAAAATACGTTCCTCGGCCCCAAGAATTTTAGATTCGTATTCCTTAAGTTCCTCAGTAATATAACGTTCAGCATTTACTAAGGTTTGCTTTCTAATCCATTCGTCAGGCACCTTGTCTTTATGTGTGTTTCTAACTTCAATATAATAACCGTAAACATTGTTTGAGCCTATTTTTAAAGATGAAATCCCTGTGCGCTCACTTTCACGCTTGATCATTTGATCCAAATAGGTTTTTCCGGAATGCGACAAACCTCTTAACTCATCCAATTCTGAAGAAAAACCTTCAGCAATAGTAAATCCTTTTAAAACGTTTACAGGCGCATCTTCATTTAAGGTTTCTTTTATTTTTTCACGAAGTACCTGGCAACTTTGAAGGGTGTCTCCAATCACTTTTAAAGATTCGTTGTTACAGTTGGACGCCAACGCTTTTATAGGAACAATAGCCTCCAAGGAGTTTTTAAGTTGAATAACCTCTCTCGGACTCACCTTAGCCGTTGCTACTTTCGAGATTAAGCGTTCAATGTCGCCAATATGTTTGATGTGGTTTTGAATTTTTTGAAGCTCATGCGTGTTTTTAGTCAAGTAATCAACAACTTCATGACGTTGTTTTATTTGCTTCACATCTTTTAAAGGAAGCGCCAACCAACGTTTTAATAAACGTCCTCCCATAGGAGAAATGGTTTTGTCGATAACATTTATAAGCGTAACGGCATTGTTATTGGTAGAATAGTACAGTTCCAAATTCCTAATGGTAAACTTGTCCATCCACACATAATCGTCCTCGGCAATTCTGCCAATAGCCGTAATATGCTGAAGTTTGTTATGTTGGGTTTCTGCCAAATAATGCAAAATAGATCCAGATGCAATAATCCCCTCATGTAAATCTTCAATTCCAAACCCTTTTAAGGTTTTTGTATTGAAATGCTTAATTAAGGTTTCGTTAGAATAATCTATTTGATACACCCAATCTTCCAGATAGAACGTATAAAAATCGTCTCCAAAAGCAGCCTTAAAATCGTTGCGCTTTTGTTTAGAGACCAACACTTCACTTGGTTTAAAATTTTGAAGCAACTTGTCTATGTATTCCTCATTGCCTTGAGAGGTTAAAAACTCTCCGGTTGTAATGTCCAAAAATGAAATGCCTATATGTATTTTTCCGAAGTAAACCGAGCACAAAAAATTATTGGATTTAGATTTCAAAACCTCATCATTAAAAGCCACTCCAGGAGTTACCAATTCTGTAACACCACGTTTTACAATGTCCTTGGTAAGCTTAGGATCTTCCAGCTGATCGCAAATGGCAACGCGTTCCCCAGCTTTTACCAACTTGGGCAAATAGGTATTTAAAGAATGATGTGGAAATCCAGCCAACTCCGTTTCGCTGTCGCTTCCTGCGCCTCGTTTTGTTAAAATAATATCTAAAATCCTAGCGGTTTTGATAGCATCTTCGCCAAAAGTCTCATAAAAATCTCCCACGCGAAATAATAACAAAGCATCCGGGTACTTAACCTTAATTGCATTGTACTGTTTCATTAAAGGCGTTACTTTTTTAATCTTTTTCGTCATCTTGTCTTTTCCATTTCCACGAAGATGGAATTCCTCCAATGGATAAATGATTTTTATGTATTACTTTTGCGCTAAATGCAGAGTTGCTAAAGTAACCATAATTTCATGTGCTGTAAAGCCTAAACAATAGAAGTTATTTACAATTGTTGATAATTATGGTTTTGGCTTACCACGAATTCACGAATGTATTTGAAAAATTTTATTAAAAGCTATCCGTGAATACCCAGTTAAAAAATAAAGTATTTTCCACTTAATAAAAAAGGCTTCCGTTTTCACGAAAGATACATATGCGCAAATTAAAAAACAGCGAATTAGACAGATTAAGTATTGAAGATTTCAAGGAAGTTGAAAAAACACCCTTAATTATTATACTTGATAATATTAGAAGCTTAAACAATATTGGCTCCGTTTTTAGAACGAGCGATGCTTTTTTAATTGAAAAAATCTACCTCTGTGGCATTACGGCAACGCCTCCACATAAAGACATTCATAAAACAGCTCTGGGAAGCACCGAAACCGTAGCTTGGGAATATGTTGAAAACACTTTGGATTTAGTGGAAGCCCTAAAAAAAGAAAACATTAAAATTATTGCGGTCGAACAAGCTGAAAACGCCACGATGCTCAACAACTTTGCGCCTCAAGCAAAAACCAAATATGCCCTTGTTTTTGGAAATGAAGTAAAAGGCGTGGCCCAAAATATTGTTAGCAATAGCGATGTGGTTTTGGAAATCCCTCAATTTGGGACCAAGCATTCCTTAAATATCTCGGTAAGTGTAGGCGTGGTTATTTGGGACCTGTTTTCGAAATTATCGGTTTTAAAAAGCTAGAACTTATCTGGATTTTTCTCTTTACATATTTCGCTTAAAATCCACAAATAATCTTCTCGGTTTTCTACAAAATCCCGATCTGAAATGTCTATAATTTTCACATTCAATTCGGATTGATTTTTTAAAAACTCCAAATAACCAGTATTTATTTTATCCAAATAGTCGTTGGCAATATTTTGTTCGTAATCCCGTCCTCTTTTTTTAATGTTTTCCTGCAAACGTTCTGTGTTTTGATACAAATACACATATAAGTCTGGTTTTGCAATGTCTTTATACATTAAATAAAACAATTTTCTATAGAGTTTAAACTCGTCCTCGGGCAAAGTTATCTTCGAAAATATCAAGGACTTATAAATATCGTAATCGCTAATAATAAAATCCTTAAACAAATCGAGTTGCGATAAATCGTCACTAATTTGTTGATATCTATCTGCTAAAAATGACATTTCCAAGGTAAAGGCATACCGTTTGGCATCTTCATAGAATTTAGGCAAAAACGGATTTTCCGCAAAACGCTCTAAAATTAGTTTTGCATTAAAATCTTTAGAAATTATAGTTGCTAAACTCGTTTTTCCTGCGCCAATATTTCCTTCAATAGCTATGTAGTTAAAATTTGAAAACTGGAACTGTTTACTTGGGTTTTTCAACCAGATATTAATGGATTCTATCTCGCTTGTATCTTCGCATTCGTTCAATAAATCGGCTATAGATTTATGGAGCTTTGGATGGTGTATTTTAGGCGCAATCTCCAACAAAGGTTTTAATACAAATTTTCGCTTATGAAGCTCTGGATGCGGTACCTGAAGAATTTCTGTATTGATTATATCTTCATCCACAAACAAGATATCCAAATCGATGGTTCTGGATTGATAGCCTAGTTGCTCACCTCTAATTCTTCCCAAAGACGTTTCAATAGCTAGCAATTGCTGCATAACTTTTTCTGGAGAGACTTCTGTTTCCAAAATAACACAGCAATTCAAAAAATCGTCACCTTCAAAACCAATAGCAGGTGTATTATACACTTTAGAGATGATGTTTATTTTTCCTATTTTTTTAAAAATAAGATTAATGGCATCCTGCAGATGTTTTAATCTGTCGCCTTTATTGCTGCCTAAAGAAATATAAATTTTTTGTCGTGTATCCATTGAAAAAACAAATTAACTAAAAGAAAGTTTAATAGTTTATCTTTGTGGCACCTATTTATTCACAATTTACTATGAGCTTAAAGAAAATTTGCGAGAGAACGATGCTACTTATTTTTTATCGCCTTAATTCCTTTTCAGATACATCTTTACTTTATTTAGGAAATTTTCACTTAAAAATCGTTTCAGCTTAAAAGCAAATGAAGAATTAAGTTTGCTATATTATTAAAGTTTTATTAAACTTTTGGAAAATAGCAACTTTGCACTTATTATATACGTATATACTTACACAAACTTATTACATCACATGAAAAAAATTTTAAAGATTACTGGAATCACTTTGCTCGTTTTAGTGTTACTATTATTGGCCATTCCTTTTGTATTTCAATCTAAAATAAAAGAGATTGTAAAACGAACTATTAACGAAAACTTAAATGCACATGTAGAATTTAGCGATGTTAGCTTAAGTTTTATAAGAAGTTTTCCTCAAGCTCAAGTAAATGTTTCCGATTTAGTAATAACAAATTTCGAACCTTTTAAAGATGAAACCTTAGCTACTGCTAAATCTATTTCTTTAAGCATGTCCATTAAGGAGTTGTTTAAAAAAGAAAACGAAGGTCCCATAGTGATAAATGAAATAAATTTAAATGAAGCGCTTATTAGTCTTAAAACCAATAAACGAGGTCAAACCAATTACGACATAACCAAAGAAAAAGAAGAAAAACCGAACAATATGGACGATGCTTCAACCGGTTTTACTTTAGATATTAAGGATTATGCCATAGATAATAGTGCGCTTACTTATATGGACGAAAGTTCCAATATGACATTTTACATCACCGAATTAAACCATTCTGGAAAAGGAACATTTTCTGGAGATGTGTCGGAATTGGACACAAAAACAAGTGCTAGAGTGAGTTTTAAAATTGATAGCACAGAATACCTAAGCAATAACGAAATTAAATTAGATGCGTTAATTGGTTTGGATTTAACCAACGACAAATACACTTTTAAAGAAAACAAAGCCTACATCAATCAATTGCCATTAGAATTTCAAGGTTATGTTCAAATGCTTGAAGAAGGCCAAGAAATAGATATTACTTTTGAAAATCCAGGTTCAGATTTCAAAGACTTTTTAGCAGTTATCCCGAAAGCCTATTCTAAAGAATTGGATAAGGTAGAAACTTCAGGGAATTTTAAAATCAAAGGAATTATTAAAGGGAAATTAACCGAAGAAACCATTCCCACTTTAGACATCAATATGGTTTCCAATAACGCGTCGTTTAAATATCCTGAGTTACCAAAACGTGTGGATGATATTTCTATAAATGCTTCTGTAAAAAACACAACGGGACTTATGGATGACACCTATGTGGACTTACAAACTTTGAATTTTAAAATTGACCAAGATGTTTTTAAATCTTCGGCAGTTATTAGAAATCTCACAAAAAACATGACAGTAAATGCCCATGTCGATGGCGTTTTAAACTTGGCAAACTTAAGCCAGGCTTATCCTATAGATATAGATAGTGGATTGTCGGGAATTTTAATGGCAAAACTAAATACGAGTTTTGATATGGAGGCTATAGAAAGCAATGCCTATGAACGTATTAAAAGTGATGGAACCTTAAATATTAAAGGCTTTAAATATGCTTCAGAAGATTTGGTAAATCCTATAGAAATCTCGGAAGCTGCCATTGCGTTTAATCCTGGAATTGTTAGGCTAACTACTTTTAATGCCTCTACTGGAAAAAGTGATATTAAAGCCACTGGAACTTTACATAATTTACTTGGCTTTATGTTCAGCAATAAAAAGTTGGAAGGTGATTTTAATGTGAACTCCAATGCGTTTTATGTAAGCGACTTCATGACTGAAGATACCACAGAAGATTCAAAAAACAAAACAGCAAGTGCTACTGAGGCTTTCAAAATACCAGCTTTCTTGGATTGTAAAATCCAAGCAGATGCCAAAACCGTTTATTATGATAATTTAACTCTAAAAGACGTTAAAGGAAATCTGTACATAAAAGATGAAAAAGCTGTTTTAAGAGATATGAGTTCCAATATTTTTAATGGAAAACTATTAATGGATGGTTATGTAGATACGGCATCAAAAACTCCAACTTTTGTAATGAATCTGGATATGAGCCAATTTGATATTGCACAATCATTTAATGGCATGGAACTGCTTCAAAGCCTAGCTCCTATTGCCAGCGCACTTCAAGGAAAGTTAAATAGCACCATTGCACTTTCTGGTAATTTAGGAAATGATTTTACCCCAGATTTAAACAGCATAAACGGAACCGCTTTTGCCGAACTTCAAACCACAGAAATCAAGCCAAAAAACGAAGCCTTAATGAACGCCTTAAGCGGCGCCTTAAGTTTTGTGGATTTTAGCAAATTGGATTTAAAAGATCTAAAAACCAACTTAACTTTTGAAAATGGCATGGTGAATATTAAGCCTTTCGACTTACATTATAAAGACATAACAATAAATATTGACGGCTCTCATAGTTTTACAAATAACATGAATTACAGTGCTGTTTTTCAGGTTCCAGCAAAATACTTGGGCAGCGACATTAATAGATTGATAGGAAAAATTGACGACAAAGCCGTGAACAATATTTCCATTCCTGTAACAGCAAACATTACAGGAACCTTTAACAACCCTAATGTTAAAACCGACTTAACAAGTGGCATTACCAGTTTAACCACACAATTAATTGAAATTGAAAAACAGAAATTAATAAATAAGGGTAAGGATCAACTTATAGACTTAATTGGTGGCCTGACTAACAATCAAACACCTAGCAAACCAAAAGATTCGACAGACACAACGAAACCAACCACGAGCCCAATAAAAAACGTCTTGGATGATATTATTAAGGGAGGCAGCACCAAGCCAAAAGATTCCACAAATACTACCAAACCAAAATCTATTAAGGATCTATTTAATTATCCAAAAACCGATAAAACCAAAAAAACAGATACCATTCAATAAAGTTCTTCCAAATCATAATAATTTGTTAAACTTTACTGATTATCAATGACTTAGATGCTTGATTTGAAAAAGAAACTGGCATTTGTTTGGATTTGTCAACAAAAAGGTTAGATTGATAGATTAACACTTTATAAAACAATCTGAATGAGGCAATTAAAAATTACAAAGCAAGTTACAAATAGAGAGTCTAAATCCTTAGACAAATATTTGCAAGACATTAGTAAAATTCCTTTAATTACGGCGGATGAAGAGGTAGAATTAGCACAGCGTATTCGAGAAGGGGACCAACTTGCTTTAGATAAGTTAACCACTTCCAACCTAAGATTTGTGGTTTCTGTAGCGAAACAATACCAAAATCAAGGGTTGACATTGCCAGATTTAATAAACGAAGGAAATGCGGGTTTGGTAAAAGCTGCCAAACGTTTTGATGAAACCAGAGGTTTTAAATTTATTTCCTATGCTGTTTGGTGGATTAGACAAGCTATCTTACAGGCTTTGGCCGAGCAATCTAGAATTGTGCGCTTACCATTAAACAAAATTGGTTCTATTAACAAAATCAATAAAGCCTATTCATATTTAGAGCAAGCCCATCAACGCGCACCAAGCCCTGAAGAAATTGCAAACGAATTAGAAATGACCATTAGTGACGTGAAGCAGTCTTTAAAAATTTCTGGCCGACACTTATCCATGGATGCACCTTTAAAAGAGGGTGAAGATTCTAATTTATATGATGTAGTTTCATATGGCGAATCGCCTAATCCAGATCAAGACCTAATGAGTGCTTCGTTAAACTTGGAAGTAAATCGTGCCTTAGATACGTTATCTCAAAGAGAAGCAGATGTGGTAAGATTGTACTACGGAATTAACAACGAACAACCTATGAGTCTTGAGGAGATTGGAGAAACTTTTGGATTAACCAGAGAGCGCGTCAGACAGATAAAAGAAAAAGGAATTAGAAGGCTTAGACATACGTCCAAAAACAAAATACTAAGGACTTATTTAGGATAGCCTTAAATAAACATTTATCTTTAACCCTACTAAAATAAGCAGATGATAAGAATTGAAATAAAAGACGGAGAAAAGATTGATAGAGCTCTAAAACGTTACAAAAAGAAACATCGTAATGTAAAAATCATGCAGAATATTAGAGAAAATCAGTTCTTTACAAAACCCTCAGTAAAGAAGAGAAGACAACTACAAAAAGCTGCATATATTCAAAATTTAAGAGACCAAGAAGATATCTAAAATTGTATGCTTTCATTTAAAGTATATAACTATAAATCAAAACCTTCAGAAGAAGAGAAACAAAACATTGTAAATTTTTTACATACGCACTTACAGGAATTTAGCGATACCAAAGAAGCTATCACTAAATGTTTGGATTATGCCGTAAGAAATACTGTTTCTTCTTTTGGAGGTTTTGTTTTGGTTTTAAAAGAACAAAATCTTGTTCAAGGCATTACCATTATCAATAAAACCGGAATGACCGATTATATTCCTGAAAATATTCTGGTTTATATTGCTGTGCATGAAAATGCCAGAGGAAAAGGCATTGGCAAAAAACTTGTTCAGGAAGCCATTTCCTTAGCGGAAGGCGATATCGCCCTTCATGTTGAACCCAACAATCCAGCTATAAAACTCTACGAAAAACTAGGGTTTACCAATAAATATTTGGAAATGCGCCTTAAAAAAAACTCCCTTTAGGCTATAGAAATAGCCACGACATACCCTTCATTACTACGAACATTAAAAACGGTATCGTCTTCAAAAATAAGATACTGCCCTTTTATTCCCACTAATTTTCCAGTATAATTTGGCGTTTTATCTAAATTTAGACTTTTAGGTTTTGTTGGATAATGCAACACAGGAAAGTGAATATTTGTTTCAGAATTAGAAGCAATATAATATTCTTTGGCTTCGTCTGGAATGTATTGTTTTAACTTTTCTCTCCAAGTCACCAAATCTTCATCTGCAATATCATTTTTCAACATGGTTCTCCAATTGGTTTTATCGGCTACGTGTTCTTTTAAAGCAACTTCGGTAATTCCTGCTAAATATCTGTTTGGCACTTCAACAATCTCTATAGCTTCATGCGCACCTTGATCAATCCAACGTGTTGGCACCTGACTTTTTCTGGTAACTCCAACCTTGACATTACTGGAATTGGCCAAATACACAATATGTGGTTGTAATTGCACGCGTTTTTCATATTCCAAATCCCGATCCTCCTTGTCCAAATGTGCTGTACTTAACTCTGGTTTCATAATCCAGTCAGCTGCCTGGGGAATATCGAAAAAACAGCTCTTACAAAACCCTTGTCTAAAAATTGTTTTATTCAACCCACAATTTAAACATTCATATCCTACAAATTTGATGTTAATGGTCTTCTCCAACAACTGATTCATATGAATAAAATCCGTTTCAAATAAAAGATAATATTGAATGGGATCGGAAAGCTCCGTAGTCATTTTTCTTAAAACACCTTGGTAAGTCATTTGTTTAAAATTTTATACTTGTCTGTATTATTATCTATTAATTCTTTGAATTCGAGAACCTTCGATTGTATGATTTTGAAGCAACACCTAAAGCATTTCTTGGGAAACGTCTAATTGCTAAATTTTGGCACACATTTCAAAAAAAAAAGATTATTTTTATTCTTTAAATATAACGCAAATATGTCAATTCCTATAGTAAATTCTATTGCTTCCTGGTTTTTAAAAAAACGATTTCATCAAATAGATTTGTTTTTAAAATACCCAAATGAAGTACAACAGGAATTGCTTTTACAACTTACCAATAAAGCAAAAGACACGGAAATAGGGAAACAATATGGTTTTGAATCCATTAAGGATTATAAAACATTTGTTGAACGTGTTCCTATTTCAACTTATGAAGAATACCAAAACAACATTGAACGCTCTCGCTTAGGAGAAAATAATATTTTCTGGCCACAGCCTATTAAATGGTTTGCAAAATCGAGCGGAACAACAAATGCTAAAAGTAAGTTTATTCCTGTTAGTGAAGACTCGTTAGAAGATTGCCACTATGCTGCCAGTAAAGATTTGCTTTGCATGTATTTAAACAACAATGAGAATTCGCAATTATTCACCGGAAAAAGTTTACGCCTTGGTGGCAGCAAAGAGCTTTACAGGGAAAATGGAACCTCTTTTGGCGATCTTTCGGCTATATTAATAGACAACATGCCTTTTTGGGCCGAATATAGCAGCACGCCAAGCAGCAAAGTTTCCTTAATGAGCAATTGGGAAGAAAAAATGCAGGCGATTGTAGACGAAACCATTCAGGAAAATGTGACTAGTTTGGCTGGTGTTCCATCATGGATGTTGGTTTTATTAAATAATGTTTTAGAGACTACCGGAAAGAATAATTTATTTGATGTTTGGCCCAACCTAGAAGTCTATTTTCATGGAGGCGTGAGTTTTCTGCCTTATAAAGAACAATACAAAAACATTTTACCCAAAAAAGATTTCAGATATTATGAAATTTACAATGCTTCGGAAGGATTTTTCGCCATTCAAGATCAGAATAATTCAAGCGAATTACTGCTTATGTTGGATTATGGAATTTTCTACGAATTTATTCCTATGGACAGCTATGGTACAAAAAACGAAAAAGTCATTCCATTAAGTGAAGTGGAAATCGATAAAAATTACGCGGTAATCATTACCACAAATGCGGGGCTTTGGCGTTATAAAATTGGGGATACCGTTAGATTTACTTCTATAGATCCTTATAGGATTAAAGTTTCTGGAAGAACCAAACACCATTTGAATGCGTTTGGCGAAGAACTCATTATAGAAAATGCCGAAGATGCTTTAAAAAAGGTATGCAAAAGAACCAAAGCGGAAATTGTTGATTATACAGCTGCTCCTATTTTTATGCAAGGCAAAGAAAAAGGTGCGCACGAATGGCTGATAGAATTTAAAACCCCTCCAGCAGACATCGACTATTTTAACGAATTGTTTGACAACGCTTTAAAAGCCTTAAATTCCGATTACGAAGCTAAGCGATACAACAATATGACCCTTAATAAACCAACCATACATATAGCTAGAGAACGCTTGTTTTACGATTGGTTAAAACAAAATAACAAACTTGGCGGACAGCATAAGGTTCCGAGACTTTCTAACTCTCGAGATTATTTGGACGCTTTATTGGAGTTAAACAAATAGCCTGCCTTTTATCGAAAAAGAAAGTAAAAAGAATACGTACATCGATTTTTTTTTGATTTTTATCTAAAAATAGAAGTAGTCATTTTTTTCTTACAATATAAATGTTAGTTTTACTCTGCTATTAATTATAAACGATATCATTTGTCTGGTGTTTATAACTACCAAGTAAATGCCAGATAGGTGTCGTTATTCAAAAGCAATATTCCTTACAGTATTTAGGCGTATTTAAAAATGTAGTGTCAAATTATTAATTAACATCCATACACCCTAAACAAAAAACCACTCGAGTTGAGTGGTTTTTTGTTTTTGTGATAAACTTAACAGCCTATTCTATCAATATCTTTTTAGTTGTTTTATTCTCAAATTCTGTAAAATTGAAAGGTTAAATATTATTTTTAGTGTTTAATTAATAGACTTGTTTTGTTACAGCAAAACGCGTCTTATTTTTTATTGTGTAAATAAAGTATCGAATCTACCATCACGAATTTGTATGGTTTCGCCAGTATACAGTTTTTCCATAATTTTTGAAGAAAACTGTTATAAATGGGAGTTTTTGAAACTAATTTTAAATTGTATTTGGAGACATTAAGCTAAAAGTTTCAGCTCTTTTATTAAATCGTCTGGATGCGACAAATAAGTTATTCGTTTATCATCCATAAAGTCTTGTATAATTTCTGAGCTACCTGACACCAACAAAGGCACATCTGTTTGCTTAAAAATAGCATCTATTTTCAACGGAATAGACTCCTGGGTTGGTGTAATAAACATGGACAACATAATTTTAGGTTTTACAACAGCAATTACTTGTTTAATATTTCCAATTGGCACATTCTGTCCCAAATAATATACTTTCCACCCCATGTCTCTAGCCAGATAATAAGCAAGCAACAAGCCTATTTCGTGATGTTCATTTTCAGTTAAAAACATTAAAATTACAGGCGCATCTTTTTCAGGATTAGGTAAGGCATCAATGGCAGCAAACATTTTCTTCTTAATTAAATTGGAAACAAAATGCTCTTGGGCTGGCATGACTTTATTTATTCCCCAAAGGACACCCACTTGATTTAAAAATGGATAAATAAGTTGCGCTGTTGTTTCAAATAAGCCTTTACTTTTAATATGAGCATTAAGAACCTCATCAAAAGTAACTTCATCCATTTCGAGTGTACTAATTATTAAGGCTCCGATTTCGTCTTCTGTTGAACTATCCAATAAGCTTTTGGAAATTTGCTCATGGATTTCTTCATCAGACATTTTATCAATCTTGGAAATCCGATAGCCCTTTCTGGTAAGTATCCCAATATTCATCAATTTTTTTAATTGTGTATCTGAATAGTATCTAATATTGGTATCTGTTCTTTCAGGTTCCAAAAAATTATATCTGGTCTCCCACTTACGCAAGGTATGAGCTTTAATGCCAGTTAAGGCTACTATTTGCGCCATTGAATATGTACTCATGTCTAATGTTTTACTGAGCAAAGTTAAACAAAAATTAAGCAAGAGCAGAAAAAACAATTATATTTTTGTCTAACTTTTTATAAAATAAGCTTGACAAATAAAAATATTTATATATATTTGTCTAAGATTTAATTAAAACTATTAGACAAAATGAAAACAAAAATCTTTTACCTCGTATTATTTAGCCTCTCATTAGTTATAACTTCATGTAGTAATGATGATGATAGTGCCGTACCTCAACCTCAAGAACAAAATATTGTGGAGATAGCTTTAGGAACTCCGGAATTGAGTTCTTTAGTAGCAGCTCTTTCCAGAGCAGACGGAAATTTAGTAAACGTATTAAGTGGAACTGGACCATTTACAGTACTTGCTCCAACTAATGACGCTTTTACTGCGTTTCTATCAGCAAATGGCTTTAGTTCTTTAGAGCAAGTTCCTACCGATGTGTTATCGCAAATTCTTTTAAACCATGTTATTATGGCCGATGTTAAGGCTGGCGATTTAACCTCTGCAGGTTCTGGATATGCTTCAGGAAGCGCTACCGGAGCAGGAGGACAAAAAATTAGTATCTATTTCAATACATCAAATGGTGTAAGATTTAATGATGCTGGTTCTGTTATAACTGCAGATGTAAATGCTTCTAATGGCACCATTCATATAATTGATGGTGTTTTAGGATTACCAGATGTGGTAGATCACGCTTTAGCAAATCCTTCTTTTACAAGTTTAGTAGCAGCCTTAGGAGCAGCAGATGGAAATTTAGTAAATGTACTTAAAGGTGATGGACCATTTACAGTTTTAGCACCAGACAATAATGCCTTTGCCGCATTTTTAGACGGAACACCTCTAGGAAATGTAGATACTGGAGCATTGTCTCAAATATTATTAAACCATGTTATTGTTGGTTCAGCAGTGGTTTCTAGCACTTTAATAGATGCTGGTTCTGGCTATACAAACACAGGAGCAATTGGAGCTGGTGGAAACGCTATGAGTTTGTACTTCAATACAAGCAATGGAGTTAAATTCAATGGAATTTCGACAGTTGCCAAAGCAGACGTTGTTGGAACAAACGGAATTATCCATGCTGTAGATGCGGTAATTGGCATTCCTACAGTTGTTACGTTTGCAACGGCAGATCCTAATTTCTCAACTTTAGTTTCAGCATTGACAACCTTAACTCCTGCAACCGATTTCGCAGCGATTTTATCACGTACTGAAGGAGGTAATGCCGATGGTATAAATCCAGATTTCACTGTTTTTGCACCAACAAACGACGCCTTCGCCGATTTAGGATCTGTACCTGCTGAAGCCGTGTTGACACAAGTATTATTATACCATGTTATTGCTGGAGCCAATGTAACTTCTGGAGATTTAAATAATCCTGGCAACACCACTGCAGCTACTTTACAAGGTACTAATATAACTATTACTCTACCTGGAACTAACGGCAACATTGCTAATGTTACTGACGGTTCTGGCGCTACAGATATTGGAATTATAGCCGTAGATGTGCAAGCTGGAAATGGCGTGATTCACGTGATTAACAAAGTGATGATCCCAGGTTTATAAAATTAGATTGTTGGTTAAAATTTCTTTGAAAAAGAATAGGTTTTAGTTAGTTAGTAGCAAGCCGGCAACTCCTTTGGTTGTCGGTTTGCTTTTTAAAAAACACAAATGAAAACAAAAAAAATCGTAATAATTGGTTCTGGATTCTCATCCCTTTCTGCTTCTTGCTACTTAGCTAGTCAAGGATATGATGTAACCGTTTTAGAAAAAAACAAAACTGTTGGAGGACGCGCTAGGCAATTAAAAAGAGATGGATTTACTTTCGATATTGGCCCTACATTCTATTGGATGCCTGATGTTTTCGAACGATTTTTTAAAGACTTTAATACATCGGCATCCAACTATTACACTTTAAACAAGCTTAATCCAGCGTATCAGATTTATTTTGGACCCAAAGAATCAGTATCGATATCAGATAATTTTAAGGATATTAAAGACACTTTCGAAAGCATTGAAAAAGGCAGTGGTAAAAAGCTTCAGAAATTTATAGATAAAGCTCATATAAACTACAACATTGCTATTAAAGATTTGGTTTATAAACCTGGAGAACATGTTTTTGAAATTATAAACCATAAAACTTTTCTAAAACTTTACGAATTTATTTTAACCATAAAAAATCAAGTGTCAGGTTATGTTAAAAACGAAAAGCTTCAAAAAATATTAGAATTTCCCGTGCTGTTTCTTGGAGCAAAACCAAGCAACACACCTTCTTTTTATAATTTCATGAATTATGCCGATTTCAAATTGGGCACCTGGCATCCAGAAGGTGGTATGTATGAAGTTGTAAAAGCCATGACCACGTTAGCCCAAAGTTGGGGTGTAAATATTAAGTCTGAAAATGAAGTTGAAAGTATAGAAATAAAAAACAAGAAAGTTACAGGAGTTTGCACAAATACCGGTTACTTTCCATGTGATATCTTATTGAGTGGTGCAGATTACCACCATACAGAAACTTTATTACCTCAAGAATTAAGACAATATTCTGAAGCCTATTGGGACAAAAAAGTATTTGCTCCTTCCGCTCTCTTGTTTTATGTGGGATTTGATAAAAAACTTGAAAACGTTTCCCATCACACCTTATTTTTTGACACCGATTTTGAGGCTCATGCAAAAACCATTTACGATACCAAAGAATGGGCCGAAAAACCATTATTTTATGCAAGTTTTCCAAGTATAACAGATGCTTCCACTGCTCCAGAAGGAAAGGAAGCTGCCATTTTTTTAATCCCGATTGCACCAGATGTGGAAGACACTCCAGAAATTAGAGAACATTATTTTAAGCAGCTTATTGATCGGGTTGAAGGTATAACAGGAACATCCATAAAAGACCACATTCTATTCCAAGAATCTTATTGCGTAAATAATTTTAAAGACGACTATCATTCCTATAAAGGCAATGCGTATGGCTTAGCAAACACACTCACGCAAACTCATGTGCTAAGACCAAAACTTAAAAGCAAAAAAGTGAGCAATCTCTATTTCTGTGGACAACTTACCGTTCCAGGTCCTGGAGTTCCTCCTTCCTTAATTTCCGGAAAAATTGTGAGTGAACTAATTTCAAAATACCATTAAAATGAAACAGTTATTTGACTCCTCCAGCCTCAAGTGCAGTAAAATTGTTACCAACGCGTATAGCACATCTTTTTCATTAGGCATTAAATTATTTGCGCCTTCTGTAAGACCACATATTTATGCTATTTACGGATTTGTGCGTTATGCAGACGAAATTGTAGATTCTTTTGAAGGATACAACCAACAAGACTTATTTAATGATTTTGTTGAAGATTATAAAAAAGCCCTAGAAAGAAAGATTAGTCTAAACCCTATAATAAATGCCTTTCAAGAAGTGGTTCATAAATACCAATTACATCGTTATGCAGACGATTTTTTAAAACGTATGGAAGCCGATTTATATGTGTCAGATTATACCACAAAAGAAGCTTACGAAAACTATATCTATGGCTCGGCAGATGTTGTGGGCTTGATGTGTTTACGTGTATTTGTAAACAATGATGAAACTAAATTCAACGAACTAAAAGAATCGGCAAAACATTTGGGTTCTGCTTTTCAAAAAGTAAATTTTCTACGAGACATTAAAGATGATGTAGAACACTTGGGCCGATCGTATTTTCCAAATTTATCTCTTAATGCCCTAAACAATCTTAGTAAAAAAGAGATTATTGAAGATATAGACAAAGATATGGAAGCTGCTTATAAAGGCATCATTCAATTGCCATTAGAAAGCAAATTAGGAGTATATATTGCCTATAGATATTATTTAAAATTACTGAAAAAATTACGAATAGCAGATTCAGAAAAAATTCTAAGTGGACGGATTAGAATCTCAAACTCTTTAAAGGTTTTTATTCTTACCAAGTCGTATTTACGATATAAGTTGAACTTTCTTTAATCTATAAATCAATAATTGTTATTATGAGCATTCTATTATATATTTTTATAACCCTTGGCACTTTTTCCTTAATGGAATTAGTTACCTGGCTCACGCACAAATATGTGATGCATGGATTTTTGTGGGTTTTACACGAAGATCATCATCAACCTAAATACCCACATGTATTTGAAAAGAACGATGCTTTCTTTATCATTTTTGCTATTCCAAGTATCTTGTTGTTTTATTTTGGAACCATCCCAAAACTAAACTTTATGTTTTTTATTGGGCTGGGAATTTTCTTCTACGGACTTACCTATTTTTTAATTCACGATGTCTTGATACATCAACGTTTTAAGTGGTTTAAAAACACAAAAAATAAATTTCTATTAGGTTTACGTAAAGCGCATAAAGTACACCATAAGCATTTGGACAAACAAGAAGGAGAGTGTTTTGGAATGCTGTTTGTTCCAAATAAATACCACAAACAATATAAATAACATATGGAAACTTACACTTATTTATTGGTTAATTTAGCTTGTTTATCCATTCCTTTTATAGCTAGTTTTTATCCGAAACATGCTTTCTATAAGGATTGGAAACCATTTTTTAAAGCCAATATTATTGTCACTTTATTATTTGTGATTTGGGATTCCATATTTACTGAAATTGGCATTTGGGGTTTTAACGACACTTATTTAACTGGTATTAATATCATCAATTTACCGTTGGAGGAAGTCCTGTTTTTTATCTGTATTCCTTATGCCTGTGTGTTTAGCTATTTTGCATTTCAGTATTTTTTTAAAACGAATCTATTACAGAAATTGCAAGCGATCATATCTTATGTGCTTATTTCTATTCTTTTAATTGCAGCCATTTTTAATTACGACAAATTATATACTACAGTTACTTTTTTTGCTACCAGTTTATATTTGATTTTTCTAGTTTATAAAAAGGTGGATTTATCCTTGCATTACCTAAGCTATTTTTTTGTAATGCCTTTCTTTATTTTAAGTAATGGCGTGTTAACAGGGAGTTTTTTGGTGGAACCTATTGTTTGGTACAACGATTCTGAAAACTTAGGTCTTAGAATAAGTAATATTCCAATTGAAGATTCTGTTTATGGCTTGCTCATGATCTTTATGAATATAGAATTCTATAATTACTTTAAACAAAAAGCATAAAAAAGCCATTAGCTAGAGATTTGCAAATGGTTTCATTATTATAAAAATATCATCTATTTAAGAAACAGCTTTTAATTTTTTAATAGTTGTTTTAGTCAGCTTTTCTTCAGCATACGCTTTAGTTTACTCTAATTTCTTTATCGTCTGTCCCAGGCATCTCAAACCTAGCATCTGTTAAGATCTCTTCGCATAAAGAACAAAGTCCTCGAGCACCAAGCTTGTATTCTACAGCTTTTTCTACTATAAAATTTAAAGCGTCATCTGTAATACTAAAGTCTATTTCGTCCATAGCAAATAGCTTTTTTTCTTGATAGGGGTTTTGCCAAACACCGTTTATATATTTATCTGAAAACTGATTATTGCTTTAATTTAATTTTGAAGGGTAGGCATTATCAGCAAACTTACTGTATTTAAAGTATGCGCCACTTAAAGTTATAGTGCCTTGGTTTCGTTGTATTTACCAACGGTGGCATATTCTTCAGGTGTTATAAAACCTGTATTGACTTGCCTAACCCGACTCATTAATAAAGTTTTATAAATATCAGAAAGTGTTTGCGAGCCAACATGGATACTATCTGTAAGTGCGCCATTAAACGCTTGTAGATTAGTAAACTCCATACCAAAATCGAGTAAAACACCATGTGGTACTTTGTTTTTATCTAAATTTTGATAAACTTGTAACGTTTTGGTTTTAAACTGGGTATTGTTTACCTGTTGTGCATATATTGAACTTGTAAAAATAAGTGCAATTAAAAAATTGTAGTATAAAAATTTCATATTTTTGTTTCGTTAATTATTAATTATTTGGCGATAGTTATGTTAACTGTGAAGGGTTGCTATCTAATAGTAATCCTTCTTTTTTTAGAATTTATATGGTCATCTATGTTTGTTTTAAGTTAATAATTCCAGTCAAAACGACCTTCTCTAATTTTAACCACCTCTCCAGCTTCATTGATGGCATCAAACCAAAATATGCCAGAAATAATAGAGTTTGACAAGTCGTTTCTTGTTATGGTTAGTTCTCCTGTTTGTGTAGTATTTGTACTAAACTTGTTAGATAATTTTAGGTAATATTCTGCTCCTCCTCCTAAAATGGGAGTATATCCTTGATTTAAAATATATGTTTGGTCCTGTTCTAGTTCAGTTGCAGTAGTAAAGATATTTACTGTTTCTATACCTCCATTTCTTAAGTCAGAAAAAGCCATAGTAAAGTAAAATTCATCATCAACAAATTGATAAAAGCAATTTACAGGTGCATTTATGCCCTCTTTGTGTGGCAAAAACACTTTTCCATTAACTAGGCATCCTACGGTATTGGCTCCAGTTTGTGTCTCTGGTGGCAGGCTTTGGCTACTGTTGTTATCGTCATCATTACTGCAACTACCTAATGTTAACGACATGAAAAATAACAAGGCTATTTTTCTTAAATTAGGCTTTCTTGATTTTTTTTGACCGAACAAACTTATGTTGTCTTTTTTATGCATATTTTTTTATAGCCTGAATTAATAATTATAAACCTACATAAAAAAGCAAAGTATTATATACGTAGTACTACGCTATTTTCTCGCTTTTCAATGAAATGCATAGTTGCTGTTACGGTTTTTCCGTACTTTTTATAAATTCTGCTTAAAAACGAACCATCAAACTGGAAAAAATTCTGTTTAAGATAAATTTCACTTTCCACCAAAAACAAAAAAGTCATTCGTAAACAATACAAATGACCTTTTTAATTATAATAAAATTTTATTTAATTAAGAAACAGCTTTCAGTTTCTTAATAGTTGTTTTAGTTAATTTCTCTTCAGCATATGCTTTAGTTACTCTAATGGTCTTTTCATCGGTACTAGGCATCTCGAACATGGCATCGGTTAAGATTTCTTCACAAAGTGAACGTAACCCACGAGCTCCAAGTTTGTATTCTATAGCTTTACCCACAATAAAATCCAAAGCGCCATCAGTAATACTAAAGTCAATTTCGTCCATAGCAAACAATTTTTTGTATTGTTTAATGATGGCGTTTTTAGGCTCTGTTAAAATAGCTCTTAAGGTTTCGGCATCTAACGGATCCATGTAAGTTAATACAGGAAGACGACCGATAATTTCTGGAATCAGACCAAAATCCTTTAAATCCTTTGGAATAATATATTGCAATAAGTTACTGTGGTCGATACGTTCTTCCGACATGGAAGCGGCATAACCAACAGCCTGCATGTTCAGACGTTTAGAGATAACCTTATCAATACCATCGAAAGCTCCTCCTGCAATAAAAAGAATGTTTTCGGTATCTACTTCAATAAATTTTTGATCTGGATGTTTACGTCCCCCTTTTGGTGGAACATTTACAATGGTTCCTTCCAGCAATTTCAATAAAGCTTGTTGCACACCTTCACCCGACACATCGCGAGTAATGGAAGGATTGTCGCTTTTACGGGCAATTTTATCGATTTCGTCAATAAATACAATCCCTTTTTCAGCTTTATCCAATTGGTAATCGGCTGCTTGTAACAAACGGGTTAAAATACTTTCCACATCTTCACCTACATAACCAGCTTCGGTTAAAACTGTGGCATCCACAATAGCTAAAGGCACATTCAGCATTTTAGCAATGGTTTTTGCCATGAGGGTTTTACCTGTTCCAGTTTGTCCAACCATGATAATATTTGATTTTTGAATTTCAATATCATCATCACTTGGAGGTTGCAATAGTCGTTTGTAATGGTTGTAAACAGCCACAGACATTACTTTCTTAGTACTATCTTGACCAATAATGTATTCGTCAAGAAAGTCCTTAATTTGTTGTGGTTTTCGCAACATAAGCTCTGCAGAAAGCTCGTTTTTATCGCCTTGTTTAGATTCTTCTAAAACAATGCCATGAGCTTGCTCGATACATCTATCGCAAATATGCGCATCCAATCCTGCTATTAATAAATTTGTTTCTGGCTTTTTCCTACCACAAAACGAACATTCTAAATCTTCCTTTGCCATCTTTCAGTTATGAGTTAAGAGTTATGAGTTAAAAAAATCACTCCAACAATTCATCATTTAAATTATCCACGTACTAAAATCTCATCGATCATTCCGTAGTCTTTAGCTTTATCGGATTTCATCCAATAATCTCTATCACTATCTGCATATACTTTGTCGTAATCCTGACCAGAATGCTTACTGATTATTTTATAAAGCTCTTCTTTTAGGGTTAAAATTTCCCTAGCTGTAATTTCTATATCACTCGCTTGTCCTTGAGCTCCACCTAAAGGTTGGTGGATCATTACACGAGAGTGGGTTAAACCACTACGTTTTCCTTTTGCTCCTGCACACAATAAAACAGCCCCCATAGAAGCAGCCATTCCTGTACAGATAGTAGCTACGTCTGGTTTAATAAACTGCATGGTATCGTAAATACCCAAGCCCGCATAAACACCTCCACCTGGAGAGTTGATATATATTTGAATGTCCTTAGCAGAATCTGTACTCTCTAAAAACAATAATTGTGCTTGAATAATATTGGCCACTTGGTCGTTAATAGCCGTGCCCAAAAATATGATACGATCCATCATTAAACGTGAAAACACGTCGAAGATCGCTATATTCATTTGGCGCTCCTCAATAATGTTTGGTGTTAAACTAGATGGGTACATATGGCTGATAATTTTATCATAATATGTACTGCTTATTCCTTGGTCTTTTATAGCGAATTTTTCAAATTCATTTGCGTAATTCATAGGTCTTATTTTGTCTATTAAAAGTGAATTAAAAAGGCGTTAAAAATACAATTTTAACGCCTAAATATAAGGATTATTTAGTTAAATAAATACTAATCTATCGACAGAAGTCGGAAGCATTCATTTAAAAATTACTTATCGCCGTAAACTTCTTTTACAAAAGCTTCGTAAGTAAGTTCTTTAATTTTAAGATTGGCTTTTTCTTTATAAACCTCTAATAATTTTTGACTGATAATTTGCTCTGAAATTCTACGGGCTTCATCTTGGTTAGACAATACACGTGCAGCAATATCTTCCAATTCTTTATCTGAAGGGTTTAATTGACCAAACTGTGCCATTTGAGCTTTAATCATTTGTTTGGCGTGACCTTTAATATCATCTAAAGTTACCTGGATCTTATGGTCTGTAATTAATTTTCCTTCAATTAATTGGTAACGCAAGCTTTTTTCAGATTTCTCGTATTCGTCCTTCGCTTGATCTTCAGTTAACTGATTTTCACCAGCTGTCTGCATCCATTTCGTCAAGAATTCTGATGGTAAATCGAATTTGGTGTTTTCAACAAGATGCTCGGTAACATCGTTTAACAACTTCTGTTCTGCTTGCTGTTTGAATTGCTTTTCAGCATCTTCTTTAATTTTATCTTTTAATTCTGTAACCGATTTTACCACATCTTTACCAAATAATTTATCGAATAAATCCTGGTCTAAATCTGCTAATTCGCGTTCGTTAATTTCTGTTACAGTAAAAGTTACTTCTATGTCTAAATCGTGAATCTCGTCGTGACCTAATTTTAAGGCATGCATCAATTCGTGATCGTCGCTATAAAGTCCTTTCGTTTTTAAGGTAATAACATCTCCAACTTTAGCGCCAATAAACTTCTTTTCGGTAGCTTTTGCTTTAAACTTATCCAAAGTTAAAGTCACTGAATTTTCAATTTCTTTTTCCTCGTTAGTGTAAATTCCACTAACCTCACTGTCTTTCGTGATTTCGGTTTGCGGCTTTAATTTTCCGTATTGTTTTTGGATGTTATCAATCTGCTCATTAATCATCTCATCTCCAGCAACAATATGGTATTGAGTAATGGTTTTTTTGCTTTTTAAATCTACTTCAAATTCTGGAGCAAGACCAAGTTCGAATTCAAACGATAATTTATCTGAGTCCCAATCTAAGTCGTCTTGTGGTTTTGGGATTGGATGTCCAAGAACATCTAACTTTTCTTCGGTTAAATACTTATTTAAAGCTTCTTGTAATAATTTGTTTACCTCATCAACCAATACAGCTTTCCCGTATTGCTTTTTAACCATTCCCATAGGCACATGACCTTTTCTAAAACCTGGAATGTTAGCTGTTTTCCTGTAGTCGGCTAAGATTTTATCAACCTTCTCGCTATAATCGTCTTTTGCGATATCTACTCTTACTACAGCATTTAATGCATCGATGTTTTCTCTTGTAATATTCATTGTATATTGACATAAAAATTGGGTTGCAAAAATACATATTTTTTACAACCCAACAAAGTTTTTAACGTATTGTATGTCAGTCTATTTTAATCTCCTTTCAACACAGAAAACAAGATGGACTGAAGAACCGATAATAACAAGCTAAATAACAGGGCAATCCAGAAGCCATCTACTGAAAAACCAGTAATAAAACTATTTGCTATTAAAATGATTAAAGCATTAATAACCAATAAAAACAAACCTAAGGTTACCACCGTTATTGGCAAGGTTAAGATTACCAAAATAGGCTTGACAAAAATATTGAGCAGGCCCAGCACAACGGCTACAATTATGGCAGCGCCAAAACCGGAGACATCAACTCCTGGCAAGATGTAAGCTAACAAAACAACCGCTACTGCTGTTAATAAGATGCGAATAATTAAGTTCATAAATTTTATTTTAGTTAGATTTAAAGATAGGAAACCGGCTTTTACTAACCTAAAAATTTCATGACTTCGTTGTAAAATGCTTTTGGGTTCTCGGCATGCATCCAATGCCCAGACTTTGGTATGGTTACAATTGTAGAATTTGGAAAATGGTTTTTAATCAGGGCTTCGTCTTGTGCTCCTATATATTCCGATCGATCTCCACGTAAAAAAAGCGTCTCTCCTTGATATTGTTCATGCATGGGAAGTGCTTCGCCAATTTCTTCAATATTATTTTTTAGACTTTCCAAATTAATTCTTAGTGCCAGGTTTTTACTTTTTGTCCAATAGAGGTTTTTTAACAGAAATTGACGAATTCCTAAATTTGAAATATATTTTGCCAATTGATCGTCTGCTTCTCCTCTACTTTTCAACACATCAAAATCCAGACTGCTTAACCCATTCAAAATAAGCTCGTGATGTACTGGATAATATCTTGGGGAAATATCGGCAACCATTAGTTTTGAAACTAGTTCGGGATAGGTAGCAGCAAAAAGCATGGCCACCTTTCCTCCCATGGAGTGTCCAAGTAAAACTATGTTTTTTAAGTTATGGGTTTGACAATAGGTTTTTAAATCTTCAACGAGCAATTCATAATTAAAATCATCGCTATGAAAACTTCTTCCATGGTTACGCTGATCCAATAAATGCATTTCGTAGTTTTTCTTGCTAAACTTGGTGCCAAGGGTTTTCCAATTATCGCCCATGCCTAAAAAGCCATGAAGAATAACAAAGGGATGTCCTTCACCTATAATATTTGAATGTAATTTTTCTGTTTTCGCCATAGTCTGTCCTTATTTTCTAAAAATTTATAAATATTTCTAATGTTTCTGCAGATAAAGACCAGATGTTTATTTTAGTCTCTGTAAATACATTTGAATGACATTCTCAATCCCTAAATACAAACTTTCTGAAATTAGGGCATGTCCAATAGATACTTCCAATAATTCTGGAACATGTTGTTTAAAATACGCAATATTATCTAAAGATAAATCGTGCCCAGCATTAACGCCCAAACCTATAGAATTTGCCAATTCGGCGCAAGCTGTATATGGCTTAATAGCCAATTTGTTTCCCAAACCAAATTCATGTGCAAAAGCTTCGGTATAAAGCTCAATTCTATCGGTTCCAGTAGCTTTGGCCCCTTCTATTTGTTTTAAATCCGGATCGACAAAAATAGCTGTTCTAATGCCATGGTCTTTAAACTCCTTAATAACCTCTATTAAAAAGTTTTTGTGTTTAATGGTATCCCAGCCAGCATTACTGGTAATGGCATCTTCGGCATCGGGCACTAAGGTTACTTGGGTTGGTTTTAATTCTAAAACCATGTTAATAAATCTATCAACAGGATTACCTTCAATATTATATTCCGTGTAGACTTCCGACTTTAAATCGTAGGCATCTTGATATCTAATATGTCTTTCATCTGGTCTAGGATGAATGGTGACCCCTTGTGCTCCAAAACGTTGAACATCTTTAGCAAATTGTACCACATTTGGAAAATCGCCTCCTCTAGAGTTTCTTAGAGTAGCAATCTTATTGATATTAACACTTAATTTTGTCATTTTTTTGCTTTTAATCCTACAAAAATACGAAGTCAATCAAGGTTATTGTAGTAATTTTTGATTAATTTGCAGTAACTTTAATAGAAACAATGAATCTTTCAGATTATATAATAAACGATATTAATCCTCTTGACAAAGATGACAAGGTTGGAGACATCCAACTTTTGTTTAATCAGTTAACTTATTCACATATTCCTATTAAAAACAATGACAATATTTATTTAGGCTGCATGTCTGAAACCGATGCACATTGTTTTGACAGCAAAAAAAATCTCTCTGAATATAGTCATGCTATTGAAGGTTTTTTTGTGAGAGACACAAGCGTTTGGCTAGATGTGCTGGAAGCTTTTGCGCAAAATTCCACTAATATTATGCCTGTTTTAAACGAACAAAACACCTATTTGGGTTATTACGAACTAAACGATGTTATTGGTCTTTTCAATGAAACGCCTTTCTTTGCCGAAGCTGGAAGCATTTTAATTGTAGAAAAAGGGCTGTTGGACTACTCTTTTAGCGAGCTTAGCCAAATAGTAGAATCCAATAACGGAAAATTACTTGGTGCTTTTATATCGAAAATGGATAGTGATTTGGTTCAAATTACCTTAAAAATTGGCAACACGGGAATAAACGACATCATGCAAACATTTAGACGATACAGCTACAAGGTTATTTCTGGACACGAAGAAGACAGTTATATGGAAAACCTAAAGGAACGTTCAGACTATCTAAAAAAATATTTGGATATTTAAGCTTAAAAAAGTTCAAATAAAGAATTGGTTTAAATGGATTTTCGTAAATCACTCTACTTAATAGAACATTCATAAAAGTTTTTTTGGAATTTATTTTAAATTTACTTTTAAATTATCAATAGTTAATTTTAAAAATATTACCTGTGAAAATCGCAATTTTCGGACAATTCTATCATAAAAATGCTGAAGAAGCTGTAGAGATACTTTTAGATCATCTTTACGAAAAAAATACAAATGTTTATATTGAAGAGCAGTTTTACAAGACTATAAACCTTCAGCTTACAAATCACAAAAACTATAATGTTTTTAAAACCTTCCATCACCTAGATAAAAGTTTCGATTTATTGATAAGTATTGGCGGCGATGGAACCATGCTAAGAAGCGCCACTTTAGTGAAAGATTTAGATATTCCAATAGTTGGTATAAATACAGGCAGACTTGGGTTTTTGGCTACCATACAAAATGAGCACATAATAACTGCCATAGACGATATTTTATGTGGGAATTATAAAATTTCCGAACGCAGCTTGCTTACTATAAAAACAGATCCTGAACAAGACGACTTTCACGATTTAAATTTTGCTTTAAACGAAATAGCCGTAAGCAGAAAAAACACCACCTCCATGATTACCGTGGAAACAAGACTAAATGGCGAATACCTAACATCTTATTGGAGCGATGGATTAATAATTGCCACTCCAACTGGTTCTACAGGATATTCTTTAAGTTGCGGTGGCCCTGTTATAACTCCAGATACCAATAGTTTTGTTTTAACTCCTATTGCTCCCCATAATTTAAGCGCCAGACCTCTAATTATTCCAGATTCTACCGAAATACAAATAAAAGTAAGCGGCCGTGAAGATAATTATTTAATATCCTTGGATTCTAGAATTGCTACCATTAGCAACAACACGGTTGTGACCATAAAAAAAGCGCCATTTAAAATAAAAATGATCGAATTACTACAAGAAAGCTTTATAGATACCCTTAGGAAAAAACTACTTTGGGGTGAAGATCGACGCAATTAGACAATAATTTTTAAGAAAAGCTGTTTTAATCCTAATACTATTCCATTCAAATTGTTATAGGGAAATCTTATTTATTATATTTGCAAACTTTTGAACATTTATGAGGTATTTAACCACTATATTTTTTTTCATACTAACTATTCAATTAAGCCAATCTCAAACCCATGAAATCGGGGTTTTTCTTGGCGGAAGTAATTTTATAGGCGATGTTGGTGCAACAGATTATATTGCTCCAAACCAACTAGCCATTGGTGGAATTTATAAATGGAATAGAAGTTCCAGACACTCCTTTAGAGCGTCGTTAATGTACACCGATTTGGAAATGAACGATTTAAAATCGGATGACCCTAGGCGTCAAGAAAGAGGCTATAAACTTAACAATAGCATTGTAGAAGCCTCAGTAGGCCTAGAATTTACATTTTTCGATTTTAATTTACACGATGGCAAAAACAAAGCCACACCATACCTTTATTCGGGCATAACTGTTGCATATCACGACAATTACTTTTTTCCAAATGGACAACTAACATCAGAAAACACATCAAGTTTTGCTTACGGTATTCCTATGGTTTTTGGGGTGAAAGCCAAGTTTATGGAGAGTTTTGTTCTAGCGGCCGAGATTGGAGCTAGATACACATTTAGCGATGAGATTGATGGAAGTGCTCCCGATTACGACAACGACGCCTCGACGGCATTTGGAAATAAAAACAATAACGACTGGTACATGTTTACTGGGCTTACGTTAACTTATACCTTTGGTAGAAAACCTTGCTACTGTGTTTTTTAAATGGACTTAAAATCGCAAATAAATACCAGTAAACTCCCTAAACATCTAGCTATTATAATGGATGGCAACGGTCGATGGGCAAAACAAAAAGGCATGCTACGTGCTTTTGGTCATGAAAATGGCTCCAAAGCCGTAAGAAAAGTTGTTGAAGCTTCTGCCGAACTAGGTATAGAAAACCTAACACTTTACGCCTTTTCCACAGAAAACTGGAACAGGCCAAAATTAGAGGTGCAAACCCTTATGAAGCTCTTGGTGTCCTCTTTAAAAAAGGAAATAAAAACGCTTCAAGACAACGATATCAGGCTTATGGCCATTGGAAATTTAGATGAGCTCCCTAAAAAAGCATTTAAAGAACTTAGCGAGGTAATAGACAAGACCAAAGACAATCATCGGATGATTTTAACTTTGGCTTTAAGTTATGGTTCGAGGGAAGAATTAATAAATACCATAAAAAAAATAAGCATTAAAGTTAAAAATAATATAATTTCGCCCGAAAATATTGATGAATCGGTTATTAATAAGCATCTTTACACGCAAAATTTACATGACGTGGATTTGCTTATTCGAACAAGCGGAGAACAACGAATAAGCAACTTCCTATTATGGCAAATTGCTTATGCTGAATTGTATTTTACAAATGTACTTTGGCCAGATTTTACAAAGGAACATTTATATGAAGCAATTATTGAATATCAAAAAAGAGAACGACGGTTTGGGAAAACAAGTGAACAAATTAACTAATAAAGTACTATTGAAAACATACTTACTATTCATTTTTACATTGCTATTTGTTGTAAATAATCAAGCGCTACAAGCGCAAGAAACGAATCCACAAAATGGCGAGAAATATATTATTGGTGGTATTGCAGTAGTAGGAGAAACCAGTTTTAGCGAACAAACCATTATCACATATTCTGGATTAAGAGCTGGAGAAGAGGTAATTATTCCTGGAGACAAAATTAGTACGGCCATAAAAAAACTATGGAATTCGAACTTATTCAACAATATTGAAATTTATGTTAATCGCATTGAAGGCAACCTAGTTTATCTAGAAATTAGACTGGAAGATTTACCAGAGCTTAACGAGGTTAAAATCAATGGGGTTAAAAAGAATAAGAAAGAAAAACTCATTACCGAAAACTCTTTAAACAAAGGTGTTAAGGTAACCGAGAACCTACTTACTACTACAAAAAACTACTTGGTAAATAAATACAAAAAAGAAGGGTTCTACAATACCAAGGTTCATATTAATACCATAGAAATTGAAGATACCATTCAAACCTCTAAAACGGTTATGAACATGGTAGTCAATATTGATAAAGGCAAAAAGGTAAAAGTAAAAGACATAAATTTTTCTGGAAATAGCATTATAAAAGATAGCAAACTTAAAAAGGCTATGAAAAACACCAAGCAGAAAAACATTACCCACATCCTTAAGCGTTCAAAGTACATAAGTGCCGATTTTAAAGAAGACCTTAACAGTATTGTAAATAAGTACAAAGAAATTGGATATAGAGATGCACGTATTCTTTCCGATAGTTTAGTCGTATTGGACGAAAAAAATGTAGCCTTATATATCGACTTAGAAGAGGGCGAGTTATATACATTTGGGAAAGTTAGTTTTATTGGGAACACTGTTTATTCCGATCAAGTTCTAAGACGAACTTTAAGAATAAATCCTGGAGACACCTATAATGGCGTTCTACTTGAAAAAAGAATTGCAGACACAGAAAACCCTGATGCCATAGATATAACCAACCTATACCAAAACAACGGATATTTATTTTCTACAATAAACCCTGTAGAAGTAAGTGCTGAAGGAAATATTATCGATTTAGAAATTAGAATTTCTGAAGGGAAACCTGTTTATTTTACAGATATCTCAGTGGTTGGAAACGATGTAACTAACGATCACGTTATTTACAGAGAATTATTTACCCGTCCTGGACAGTTGTACAATAAATCTAACGTTATTAGAACCATTAGAGAGTTAAGTCAGTTAGGATTTTTTGATGCGGCCCAAATAGCAACTAACTTCAACAATCCAAACCCTAACGAAGGTACTATAGATTTGGAATATGTAGTAGTAGAAACGGGATCTAGCCAAATAGAACTACAAGGTGGTTATGGAGGTGGTGGATTTATTGGAACCTTAGGTCTATCGTTTAACAACTTCTCGTTAAGAAATATATTCAATCTTAAAACTTACAAACCTGTACCAAGAGGAGATGGGCAGAAATTAGCCTTGCGTTTACAAGCAAGTCAGTTTTACCAAACTTATAGTTTCTCTTTTACAGAACCATGGTTAGGAGGTCAAAAACCTGTACAGTTCTCAACGTCTCTTTCGCATACCAAACAGTTTTTATACGACTCTAGAACTGGAAAGGCAGACAAAGACAAACGCTTTAACATTACAGGTATTTCTGTTGGATTGGCTAAACGTTTAAATGTGCCAGATAACTTTTTTACCCTATCTCAAGCCTTAAGTTACCAGCATTATAACCTAAAAAACTATAACACTGGATTATTTACCTTTGGAGATGGATATTCCAATAACCTAGCATATACCATAGGATTGAGTAGAAACAGTACATTTAACGATCCTGTTTTCCCAGTTGGTGGTTCTAGTTTCAACGTGAGTGCTAAATTAACCCTACCATATTCCCTTTTTAACAATGTAGATTACCATGCATTAAAAGTAGAACGTGAAGAGTTAAGCGGTATCGTTAGCGACCCATCGTACACTAATCAAGAGCGTGTGGATGCCAACAACGGTATTGCTGCCATTGATCAAGAACGTTTTAAATGGTTAGAGTTTTATAAAATTAAATTCAAAGCAGATTGGTACGCAGAAATAGTTAAAAAATTAGTTTTAAAACCAAGTGCAGAATTTGGATTCTTAGGAGCTTACAACCAAGACAGAGGAGACATTCCATTTGAACGTTTCTTCTTAGGAGGTGATGGTTTAGGATCATATAGTTTAGACGGAAGAGAAACCATTGGCTTACGTGGTTATCCAAACCAGTCCATTCAACCAGTTGATGATAATGGAGTGCCAACAAATGATGGTGGAACCATTTACAACAAGTTCTCTTTAGAATTAAGATACCCAATTACCTTAAAGCAACAAGCAAAAATATTTGTTTTAGGTTTTATGGAAGGTGGAATTTCATTTAACAACTTTAAAGATTATAGTCCTTACGATTTAAAACGATCTGCAGGTGCTGGACTACGTGTATTTATGCCAGCCTTTGGACTATTAGGTATCGATTTAGGCTACGGATTCGACCCGGTTCCTGGTCAAACGAAGGCAAATGGATGGGAAACACACTTTATTATTGGGCAACAATTTTAATTTGGCACGGTATTTTCTTATAACAATTTGATTATTTACGTTGTGAATTAAAATTTATAAAGTTAAATTTCGTTAGTTTTGAAAATACTAATTCCAAAAATGTGCAGATAACTTTAAGAAGCTGGTGTTTTTAGAATTTTTTGACTCATAAATTATAATATATGACACAGATGAAATTAAAAGTTCTTTTCTTACTGATTATAATCTCAACAATTAGTATATCTGCTCATGCACAACGTGGTGTAAGAATAGGTTATATAGATACAGAATATATTTTACAAAATATTCCAGAATATCAAGAAGCAACAGCTCAATTGGATAATAAGGTTCAAAAATGGAAAACAGAAATTGAAACCCAACTAAGCGAGATTCAGCAAAAAAGAAAAGATCTAAGCAATGAAAAAGCGCTTTTAACCAAAGAGTTAATTGAAGAGAGAGAAGAGGATATAACTTTTGAAGAAAAAGAAATTCTCGACTATCAGCAAAAACGTTTTGGACCAAATGGGGATTTAATGATTCAAAAGAAACAATTAATTCAACCTATTCAAGACCAAATTTTTGCAGCTGTTCAAGATATGGCTGAAAAAAGAAAGTACGATTTTGTTTTTGATAAAGCAGCTGATGTGGTGATGTTGTATTCGGCAGATAGATTCGACTTTAGCGACGAAGTAATACGTAGTATTTCAAGAAGCTCAAAACGAACACAAGCACAAACAAAACAAGAACGAAAAGCAGCAGAAGCCGAAGAAAATCTTCCTGAAATAAACGAAGAGCAAGAAGCTAGAGAAAAAGCAGCAGAAGAAAAAAGAGAAGGAATTTTAAACGAACGCGAACAAAAACAACTGGACGCCCAAAAACGAAGAGACAGCATTATTCAAGAAAGACAACGTCTTAGAGATGAAAAATTAAATGCTAGAAATGTTCAAAATGAAGAAACAACGGTTACCGAAGATGGTGAAGAAGTAAAAGAAGGTGCCGAACCTGTAGAGCAGAAGTCCAGAGAAGAAATTTTAGAAGAACGCAGACAGCAAAAACTAAAAGACAGAGAAGACAGACAGAAAGAATTGGATGCTAGACGACAACAAATTCTTGACGACAGACAAAAAGCACAAGAAGAAAGAGAAAAACAAACACAAGAAAATAAAAATACCGATGGCACACCGCCTGAAGACACCAATAACAATTAAATAAATTATAACACTTATTAATACTATTTAGAAATGAAACATTTTAAAACCTTTTTATTTGCAGCCGCCTTATTTATTGGAGCAACAAGTTTTACACAAGCTCAAAGTAAAGTCGCTCATATTAATACCCAAGATTTAATAAAATCAATGCCTGAGATGAATACAGCTCAAGCAGAAATGGATAAACTAGGTAAAACTTATGAAGCAGATATTCAGTCTATGGTTACAGAATATCAAAACAAAATGAAACAATACGAAGCAGAATCTGGAACAAAAACAGACGAAGAAAACCAAAAACGTATTGTTGAAGTGCAAACTATGCAACAAAACATCCAACAGTACCAAGGCCAAGCACAACAAGAAATGCAGAAAAAAGAAATTGATTTATTAAAACCAATTACTGAAAAAGCAAAAGCTGCCATTTTAAAAGTTGCTAGAGCTCAAAGTTTCGATTACGTTTTAGATTCTACCCAAGGTGGAGGCGTAATTATGGCTGACGGTAAAAACTTAATTGATGATGTTAAAAAAGAATTAGGTATCTAATTTATTTTTAAAAAGATATCATAAAAGCCACTTAAATTAAGTGGCTTTTTTTATTTTTGAACTTATGAGCACGCAAGCTATTGGTATTTTCGATTCTGGTGTTGGTGGCACTTCCATTTGGAAGGAGCTAAATCTGCTATTACCACATGAGAACACCATATATCTAGCAGATAGCAAACATGCTCCCTACGGCGAAAAAACGAAAGAAGAGATTATTACTCTTAGTAAAAAGAACATCGATTTACTTTTAAGTAAAGGCTGTAAACTAATTGTAGTTGCATGTAATACCGCCACTACCAATGCCATTAAGGTTTTAAGGGATACTTACTCTGTTCCCATTATAGGCATTGAACCAGCCATTAAACCGGCTGCACTTCAAACTAAAACCAAAACCATAGGAATCTTGGCCACTAAGGGAACTCTTTCTAGCGAATTGTTCCATAGAACCACAGATTTGTTTACCAGTCATATAAAGGTCATCGAACAAGTAGGTGTAGGCCTTGTAAGTTTAATAGAATCTGGAGAAATTAATTCGGAGGAAATGAAAGCCCTTTTAAAAATCTATTTAAAGCCCATGGTAGACGCCAATATAGATTATCTGGTGCTGGGCTGCACACATTATCCATACCTTATTCCACAACTACTGGAACTGCTGCCTAAGCATATAAAAATTATCGATTCTGGAAAAGCTGTAGCAGTACAAACCAAAGCTGTTTTAGAGCAGCACCATTTATTAAACCCAAGTTTAAAAAAGCCGAAACTTCAATTTTATTCTAACGGCTCACTAGAGGTGTTGATATCTCTTATAGGCGAAACATATCACGTAGAATATTTAAATTTTTAGCTGTCTAATTTCTTTTAAATTTGAAGTCGACTTTCATAAAATCTCCATCAATGGTTCCTTCAATCCACGCATGAATGACATCTTTTTCAGGATTTGAATACGAGATCCTTGTTGGGAAATCATGTTCTGGATTTTCAAAAGTGAAGACATCTTTTTGCAAGGGCAACATTTTAAAAACTACTGGCTCCTCATTCTTTTCATTATACGCAACAACTGTCAAAAATACGTTGTCTTTATTTTGTTCGAGGGTCAAGTGTTCAGCAAAAACAGTGTCATTTTCAACTAAGATAAAACTATGCGAAAACAAGGTGCTATCGTTTATTTTTGTCCAATTCTCATAAGATTGTTTTTGATTGGTTAAATGCGACCAATTACCAATAAGCCATTGGAGTTTTTCAATTTTATCATAGCCTTTAATTGTTACTTCAACAGGCTGCCGTTCATTTTTGCACGCAACTATACCCACAAAAATACATGTTATAAAAAATAATTTTTTCATCTAATCTTCTTTAAACCAACTGGAATATTTAACATAGTTTTCGGCAATTCTATGAATTTCGCCAGAAATCAATTCTTTACTAATATCTTTCACCTTTTTGGCTGGAACACCCGCATAAATACTCCCAGCTTCTACCCTAGTGTTTTGAGTAACTACAGCTCCTGCTGCTATAATACTATTGCTTTCTACCACACAATTATCCATAACAATACTTCCCATACCAATTAACACATTATCGTGCAAGGTGCAACCATGAACAATGGCGTTGTGCCCAATAGATACGTTGTTACCAATATTTGTAGGGTGTTTTTGATAGGTAGCGTGAATTACCGCTCCGTCTTGGACATTTACCTTATTCCCCATTTTTATATAGTGTACATCGCCTCTAATAACGGCATTAAACCAGACGCTACAATCATTTCCCATAGTAACATCTCCAACTATAGTTGCATTTTCGGCAATATAGCAAGTGTCTGGAATTTGAGGAGACTTTCCGTTTACGGGTTTTATTATTGGCATGAAGACTTGGTATTAAATATTAAGGTGTACAAGATAAAAAAGTCGCTCTTATTTATAGTTGAAAATATAGAAAGATACTTGTAAAAAAAAAGCCCTGAAAATTTCAAGGCTCTAATGCTTTTAGTTAACTGCAGGACAGTTACAGTGGTAACGTTCTTTTTTACAACCAAATTTATAACCTAGTGTTAATTGATGGAATCCACTATTATTATAAACTACAGAGTTTGCTTGGTACGAATACGTATAAGCAAACATAAATTGTTCATAATCTATACCAAGAATTGGAGTGATATATTGTAGTTTTTGACTAGAAACTCCTGAACCATCCTGAAACTCGGCACCATCCAAACTTCTTCTGTATGAAAGTCCGCCCCAAAGTTTCCCAAATTCAAAATCTTTGTAAGCTTTAGCATTTACATCTATAGAAGATTCCTTTGTACCATCTTTATACATAAACATTAAAGAAGGTTCAAAACTCCATTCACTGTCATATTTCTGGAACACATTACCAGCACTAAGTAAAAACTGTCTTGGATTATCGTAAGCAAAAAGCCCATTTTCATTGGCGTTTACCCCATCATTTTTAAGCATATTCTTTACAGTAGCATGTGCGTAAAAGTTAAATAAGAAATACGAAAATCCGAAATCAATATTAAAATTAGTAGCACTTTGTTCTATCCCAGCAATAATAGGATCGAAAGGCTCATTTATAAAAGCTGTTTCATCCAACTTATATTGTAAGGCTCCAATACTTAATCCAAAAGAAAGCATGTTTAAATCAACTTCTGATCTAGAAAACATAAGATGGTGAGCATACGTTAAATACACGCCATTTTGTGAGTGATATCCATTTTTATCAGAATAGAAAATAGCTCCAATTCCAGAATTAGACTCGCCTATTCTTCCATTGACACTCATAGTTAAAAGTCTGGGAGCATTATCGTCTCCAAACCATTGTTGACGACCAGTAACTCTAATTTTCGCACAATTGGCTGCACCAGCCATGGAAGGATGTATCAGGTAGTAGTTATCGGTTAAGTAATCGGAGTATACAGGCATACCCTCTTGAGATATGGCAGTTTGCGCTAGAAAAAGCACAAAAGCTAACATATAAAACCTTTTTAATATCATAATTTTAGTTTTCAGGGACTCTGTTCAAGTGTTTCTAAAATGCTATTAATAAAACTAAATTTTTAACAAAAAATTATAAACAGAAACCAAATATATAAAAATTACTTTTTATCAGACTCACAATAAAGTTAAAGGTTTACAGTATTTTGAGAATGTGTGACAAAAACAAGCTATTAAAAGCTAAAAAGCCAAATATATGGATATCTAAAATTATCTTTTGTATTTTTGTTAAAAATTTTTATCTTATGACTACTTTTCAAGTTTCTATTAAAGAAACCACCAATAATAGCATTATAAAATTCGAGATAAATCAGTTTGTTACCCAACATCAAAGTTTCGAATTTAGCAATATAGACGAAGCCAAGGCATCCCCATTGGCTCAACAATTATTCTATCTACCTTTTGTCAAAAAAGTATATATTTCAGGCAATTTTATTGCTATTGAAAGGTATAATATTGTAGAATGGAAAGATGTCCAAGATGAAGTTGCCGAACAAATAAAAACTTACTTGAACAATGGAGGCGTTGTGATTGAAGAAACAGTTACACCCAAAAAAGTTCCAGTAACAGTTTATGCAGAAAGTACGCCAAACCCATCGGCTATGAAATTTATTGCCAATAAAATATTAGTTACAACTTCGTACGAGTTTACTTCTATAGATGAAGCCAAAATGTCGCCCTTAGCCTCTGAATTATTTCATTTCCCATTTGTAAAAAACATCTATTTTGATGAGAATTTCGTTTCCATAACAAAATACGAAGTAGCAGATTGGAACGATATTACTATGGAACTTCGTGAATTTATTAGAAGTTATATCGAACAAGGCAAAGAGGTTATGGTAGCCAATGCACCCAAAGTATTGGACAAAACCAATGAGCAATTGGATGAGAATTTTGATAAATTGGACGATATTTCAAAAGAAATCATCAATATTCTTGAAGAATATGTAAAACCTGCTGTTGCTAGCGACGGTGGAAACATCCAGTTCACTTCTTACGATCCAGAAAGCCAAATAGTTGAAGTGGTTTTACAAGGTGCTTGCAGTGGATGCCCTTCGTCCACATATACCTTAAAAAATGGAATAGAAAACATGTTAAAAGAAATGCTCCCAGGTAAAGTTAACAGTGTAATTGCCATAAACGGCTAATTATTTCTTAACTTTAAGACTCGCGAAAGTTTCACTTAAAAAATACAAAATTATGCCAGTATTAAAAGTTATTGAAGTTTTATCCAGTTCGAAAGATAGTTGGGAAGATGCTACAAAGAAAGCAGTAAAAGAAGCCTCTAAAACAGTTAAGAACATTAAATCTGTATATATTAAAGAACAAAGCGCCGTAGTAAGTGGCGATAATGTAACAGAGTTTCGAGTAAATGTGAAACTTACTTTCGAAGTAAAGTAAGTTCTGTAAAAACTTAAAAAAAGCGTTCCTTGTTGAACGCTTTTTTTGTTGTTATAATTCTTAACTTTGATACATGAAATACGTTCCCTTACTAGTAATCAGCATTTTAATAAGCTGCCAAGGACAAACAAAAGACTCCATGAAACACGCATATACAAACAATCTAATTCACGAAACCAGTCCATATCTTTTACAGCATGCCCATAATCCAGTAGACTGGAATCCATGGAACGACACAGTTTTAGCACAAGCCAAAAAAGAAAATAAACTCATATTAATAAGTGTGGGTTATGCAGCTTGTCATTGGTGTCACGTTATGGAACACGAAAGCTTTGAAGATACTGAGGTAGCTCAATTAATGAATTCGAAATTTATAAACATAAAAGTTGATAGAGAAGAGCGTCCAGACATAGACCAGGTATATATGAATGCTGTACAACTTATGACAGGAAGTGGTGGCTGGCCCATGAACGTAGTGGCTCTTCCTGACGGCCGACCAGTTTGGGGCGGAACCTATTTTAGAAAAGAACAATGGATGAGTGCCCTGGAGCAAATTTCCGATTTATACAAAAGAAGCCCAGAAAAACTTTACGAGTATGCCGATAAATTAGAAAAAGGCATCAAAGCCATGGATGTGGTTACCTTAAATAAGGAGGAAGCAGAATTCAACATAGAATATATAGACGCCACCGTAAAAAAATGGGAAGTACATTTCGATCATCAATTTGGAGGTTTAAAACGTGCTCCTAAATTTATGATGCCTAACAACTATCATTTTTTATTACGCTATGCGTATCAAAATAATGATAAGGAACTCCAAAATTTTGTAAACCTTACATTAACACAAATGGCTTATGGAGGACTTTACGATCAAGTTGGAGGCGGTTTTTCTAGATATTCTACAGATGTGAATTGGCACATTCCTCATTTTGAAAAAATGTTATATGACAATGCCCAATTAGTAAGTTTGTATTCAGATGCTTATTTAATTACAAAAAATCCATTATATAGAGACATTGTTTACGAAACCTTAGCCTTTGTAGAACGTGAATTAACCGCCGGAAATGGTGCTTTTTACTCATCCTTAGATGCCGATAGCACTACTCCGGAAGGTCGCTTGGAAGAAGGCGCTTTTTATGTTTGGGAAAAGGAAGAGCTGCAACACTTGTTAGGTTCCGATTTTGAAATGTTTTCAGACTATTATAACGTGAACGATTATGGTTTCTGGGAAAACAAACATTATGTTTTAATTAGAAAAGATAGTGATAAAGAGATAGTGATGAAATACAATCTTTCGCTTGAAGTTTTAACTAAAAAGAAAGCTGAATGGAAACAACTTCTTTTAAAAACCCGTGAAAAAAAATCCAGACCAAGGTTGGACGACAAAACCTTGACCTCTTGGAATGCCTTGATGATTAAAGGCTATGTAGATGCTTATCGTGTTTTTGGTGAAGAACGCTTTTTAAAAACAGCTGAAAAAAATGCCAATTTCATATTAAATAACCAATTGCGGGAAGATGGTGGTTTAAACCATAATTACAAAAACAACACAAGCACTATTAACGGCTATCTAGAAGACTACGCAGCAACTATAGATGCTTACTTAGCACTTTATGAAAACACCTTAAACGACAAATGGTTGCTAACAGCTAGAGATTTAAGCAATTATGTATTCGATTATTTTTACGAAAAAGCCAATAGCATGTTTTATTTTACCTCCAATCAAGATGCGCTTTTGGTAAGCCGAAATACGGAATACAGAGACAATGTTATTCCCGCGAGCAACTCGATGATGGCGAAAAACTTGTTTAAACTCTCGCGTTATTTTGATAATAATTATTACTCCAAAACGGCAATTAGCATGTTAAATAATGTAAAACCAGAGATGCAGGAATATGGCTCCAATTATTCCAACTGGTTCGATTTAATGTTAAATTATACGCAGCCATTTTACGAAGTAGTTATTGCGGGACCTGAAGCTCATGGAAAAATAAAGAATTTAAATCTGGAATATATACCTAACAAAATAGTTGCTGGAACTACTCAAGAAAGTTCCTTACCCTTATTGGAAAATAGATTTTCAAGAAACGAAACATTTATTTATGTTTGTGTAAATCAAGCGTGTAAACTTCCGGTCAAAGAAGTTTCTGAAGCTATAAAGCAATTAAAAAACTAATACAAATGAGTCTGATTTCTATTTTTTTAATCTGTTTTGTTGCCTTGGAACATCTCTATTTTTTAGTTTTAGAAATGTTTTTATGGACTAGCCCAAAAGTAATTAGAACTTTTGGACTAAAATCTAAAACATTTGCTCAAGAAACTAGGGTTTTAGCGGCTAACCAAGGATTATACAATGGATTTTTAGCAGCAGGGTTAGTATTTGCATTGGCAAACAATGATATAAAAACCCTTCTCTTCTTTTTGATTTGCATTATAGTAGCCGGAGTTTTTGGAACAATAACCACTAAAAAACCCAAATTATTTCTATTGCAATCCGTACCAGCAATTTTTGCTATAATTTCGATATACTATTATTAAATATAATTACTTGTTTTTAATTGAAAACCAGAATTTAATCTATTTTTTTTAACTTTACAATCTAATTTAAAACACACATATGGACATTGAACATTGGACAGAGAAAGGCATTGAGTTTATAACCGCATACGGCTTAAAGCTTATAGGAGCTATTCTTATATGGCTTATTGGATCGTGGATTATCAAAAAACTAATAAACGCTACCAAAACAGTCATGGATAAGAGAGGTTTGGAGGTAAGTCTTCAAAAATTCTTAACAAATCTGTTGGGTTGGATTTTAAAAATTCTTTTAGTACTAACTATATTATCTCAAATTGGAATTGAGACCACTTCTTTTGCTGCTATTTTAGCTGCCGCAGGTTTGGCTGTAGGCTTGGCACTTCAAGGCTCTTTAGCAAATTTTGCTGGAGGGATTTTAATCATGGTTTTTAAACCTTTTAAAATTGGCGACTTTATTACCGCCCAAGGAGAATCTGGAACTGTAAAAGAGATTGAGATATTTACCACCAAATTAACTACTCCAGATAATAAAGAAGTTATTATTCCTAATGGAAGTTTATCTAACGGGAATATTACAAACTTCAGTACTGAAGATACCAGGCGTGTAGACTTTACTTTTGGAGTGGGATACAACTCGGACATCAAAAAAACAAAAGAGGTTATTTTAAGTGTCATTATGTCTAACCCTTCCATTTTACAAGAACCCGCGCCATCGGTAAATCTTTCGGGATTAGGAGATAGCTCTATAAACTTCTTAACAAGAGTTTGGGTGAAAAAAGAAGATTATTGGGCCGTAAACTTTGATACCATTGAACGCACCAAAGAAGCACTTGATGCCGCAGGAATAGACATTCCTTATCCACATCAAGTTCAAATACAAAAAGAAGGTTAATTATTTGGCTTTAGGCTTTAAAGCAATAAAATCTTTTAAATAATAAGGTTCAAAATAAGCGACATCTTCGATGTCGTTTTTTTTGTACTTAGCGTAAGCTATTTGGCCCATCTCATTTGCAGAAGGCAACTTATCTTCAATAAAATATGCGTTTACATGTTGGATGAGTGCTTTTGTTTTTTCAACACCGCTTCCAATAAAATACACTGGACCATTTTTCAAATAATCAGCAAAAGAATCTACTTCCAAAATTTCGGCTTCTACTGGTCTAATAAGGTTATAAGTTTCATCAAAAACAGCCGAATAAACCTCCATGCGTCTAGCATCCAGCATGGAAACTATTACCCCTTTTTCAATAGTAAATTGATGTGCTAAAGCTTCTAAAGTAGAAACTGCTATTAAAGGTTTGTCTAAAGCAAAACAAAGCCCTTTTGCTGCCGAAACACCTATTCTTAATCCTGTATAAGATCCTGGGCCTTTACTAACTGCAATGGCATCTAATTGGTTTGCTGTTAAATTATTTTCAGCTAAAAGTCTTTCCATATAGACGTGCAAACGCTCGGCATGGGAAAACTCCTTGCTATTATCTTCTAAAAGCGCAAAAGTCTCTCCTTGTTTAGAAAGAGAGACCGAGCAATTTGTTGTAGATGTTTCTATGTTTAATATAATAGCCACGATAACTAATCTGTTAAAGGTTTACCAAGGTAGAAATCAAGGACTTTGGTTGTGAAAACAAAATTATATTTCGCATTTATTAGATTGGCTTCTGCATTGACAAATCTATTTCTAACTTGTTCAAATTCAAAGGAATTCATAACTCCGGAATTATAGCTTTCTTGAGCGTTTTTAAACGATTCTTCCTGTGCTTCTAATGAAACGCGTGAAGACTCAAATTGTTTAAAAGCCGCTCTTGCATCCACATAAGCTTGTTCGATGGTTGAACGTAAATCTTGTTTCGCTTGGTCCAAAGAATAAGCAATCTGCTCATTATTAATCTTAGCTTTATTAACACTTACTTTTGTTTGCATCCTATTAAAAATTGGGATATCAAGTCTAAAACCTAGATTATACCCTAAATTATCTTCAAGTTGTTGTCCAAAACCATTTGGAACTATTTCAAAATTTGCAGGATCTGAAGGGTCTGGAAAAACAACTCTTAAATCTTCTTGCCCTTGAAAATGTTGATATGATGTTCCTAAACCAGCACCAAAACTCAAGGTAGGATAATAAGCACTTTTAGCTATATCAATGGCCAATTCAGAATTTTGTATGTCTAGTTCTGCTTTTTTTATTTCAGGTCTATTTTGAAGGGCATAGTCATAAATATCATTTGAATTTTTATGCTCCATTAAAACTTCCGGAAGTGTTAATTCTATTTCTTCAACATCAAAACCGTCATTTGATATTTGTAAAAGTTGCGCCAATGCCAATTTTGCAAGATCTAAACTATTTTCAACATTGGTCAGTTTTTCATTATCGCTAGCTAATTGGGCATTAACATCAAGTAAATCTGCTCGAGGTCTTACTCCTGAATCTACCAATTCTGTTACTTGAGTAACTTGTTTCTCTGTAATTTCTACTTGCTCTTGAGCTACTTTTAAATTTTCCTTATTAAGTAATATGTTTAAATACTGATTAACAACATTAACCGAAATATTATCTTTTAAAATATTTAAGTTTAAGATACTAGACTCGATTCCAAGCTGAGCCTGTTTGTAAATACTTGTATTACGGAAACCATTGAATAATATGACCCCAGTGTTTAAGCCAAAACTATTTCCTCTAGAATCTCTACTAACCCGATTACCATCTTGCCCAATAAACGACCCAAAGTTCCAATTTTGTGAGGCGCTACCACTTAAATCAGGCAGGAAATTACCTTTAGCAGATATTAAATCTTGATCTGCAGTTTTAGTGTCCAATTCAGTTTGCTTTATGGAAATATTGTTTTCCAGCGCATAATTAACACATTCTTCCAGAGACCATTTTTTATCTTGGGCAAATGCAGATATACCTATAAAAACGGTTAGAAATGCGGTTGTTATTATGTTTTTATTAATCTTCATCGTTATTGTCTTTAGATGCTTTGTTCCACACTTTTATTTTGTCTCCTTCTTTTACACCGTCTAAAATTTCAACATTAATACCATCTGAAATTCCCAATTCCACATATTTCTCTTCAAATTTATTGTTGCTAGTTAAAACTTCAACATACGGTTTTTCGGTAATTCTATTAAACTGAAGTAAGGCTTCTTTAATAACTAAAACACTGTCTTTGCTTTCCATGTCAATTTCAGCATTAGCACTATAACCTGCTCTAATTCTTGTGGAAGGTGTAACTTCAACATCGGCTTTAATGGTAAATTGAACGGCACCATTTTCTTCTTTCCCTTTTGGGGCAACAAAGGTCAATTTTGCAGGAAATTCTTGTTCATTTAAAGCTCCAAGTATTACCTTAATTTGTCTGCCTTCTTCTATTTTGCCTACTTCAGCTTCGTCCACTTTTCCTTCAAAAATCATTTTACTCATGTCGGCAATGGTAGCCACGGTTGTTCCAGCATTAAAACTATTGGATTCGATAACCTGATCTCCTTCACGTACCGGAATCTCCAAAACTGTTCCAGAAATTTGTGCTATAATATTTGTGTTTGCAGAACCTCCACCAGAAAGAGATCCTTGTCTGATAATTTGATAATCGTTTTGAGATTGGATTAACGATTCTTTAGCTTGATTGAAAGATAGCTCACTATTTTCAAAATCTTGTTTAGAGATTACTCCTTTTTCAAAAAGGCCTTTATTTCTATCGTATAAAATTTGCGCATTGTCTAAAGCTAAACGAGCTGTACGTGTTCTACTGTTAGCACTTGCTAGGTTTTGCTCGTTTGGTACCACTCGAATTTTAGCTATTAAGTCGCCTTTTTTAACAACATCGCCTTCTTCTACCATGATTTTATCGATAATTCCTGCAATTTGAGGTTTTAGTTCAATTTCCTCTTCAGGGTTAAGCTTTCCTGTTGCCACAACTTTGGTGTTTATAGACGAGTAAAAAGGCTCTTCTAATTTAAAGTCCTCAATAGCTTTTGAATTTGAATCTTTAAAATATTTGATGACCCATACAAACAGCACAAGTAATACAATTCCAATTATGATTTTTAGCGTTTTATTCATTTTTAATTCTTTTTATAATTCTTGCTTGGTTTTATACTCATCGTTAAACCATGTTTTAAAGATGATATATGATTGATTTTTAATTGATTATTCTTCTCTTAAGGCATCTATTGGTTTAATACTGGTTGCTTTAAAAGCTGGAATCAATCCTATTAATGTTCCTAAAACAACTAGTATTATTAAGGATAGAAAAACCACTCCTATAGATACTGAGGCATTTACAATAACGGCTTCGTCGCCTTGTCCAAAAGCACTATCTAAGGCAATAAGAATCCAGCCTCCTGTTATAATTCCAAGAAATCCAGCTAAAAGCGTAATAAAAACAGCTTCTACAACTATTTGTCTTTTAATTTCGAAAGGTGTGGCTCCCAAAGCGCGACGCACCCCAATTTCCTTGGTCCGTTCTTTTACCGTTATCAATAAAATATTTCCAATAGCAAACACTCCCGCAATTAAAGTAGCTATTCCAACAAACCAGGTTAAAAACTGCATACCTACTAGAAATCCAGTGATTTTTTTAAATTCCTTTCCAAGGTTAAAACTTCCAAAAGCACGCTCATCTTTAGGGTGTACGTCATTTAGGTTTTTAAGAATAAGCTTGGCATCGGCTTCAATTTGAGTAATATCAAATTCAGGTTTCCCTGTAATCATCATAAAACCTATATTGTCTCCTTGATTGAATATTTGCTGAAAAGTTGTAAAAGGAATATGAATATCGCTGGTTGGCCCCATATTGACATTGCCATTTTCAAACATGCCGACCACAGTAAAATTCATGCTATTTATTTGAATTAATTGGCCAATCATGTCTTCGTCTTTTTCGAACAATTGCTTATAGATATCTTCTGAAATTACTGCTACTTTTCTGTTATCGTCTATATCACTCTGATTGAGAAAACGCCCATGAATCAACTTCTTTTTCTGAACTTTATCCAATAATGGAAAATCTCCATTAATTGAAAAATTCCCTGATAAGAACTTCCTAACTACCTGACTCTGATTTTGATTTCTTGGTACAACAAACTCAATTCCTTCAACGTTTTCTTCAACTTTTTTAGCATCTGTAAGTGTTAATCGAACAAGCTTTCCTTCTTGAAAACCTTTAAAAGGTATGCTGGTATTTTGACCCCAAACAAACACACTATTAGTAGCAAAGCTTCCAAAAAGTCTATTAAATGAATTTTCCAAACCTTTAGCAGAGCCCAGTAAACCAATTAGGAGTAAAATGCCCCACCAAACACCAACCATAGTAAGCATGGTTCTTAGTTTGTTTTTACTAAGACTATCCCATACTTCTTGCCATGTATCTCTTGCAAATAAAAACTTTATCATATTAATCGTCTCTTAAGGCAACAATTGGTTTAATCTGTGATGCTTTTTTGGCTGGTAAATATCCAGCAATTCCACCAGCAACAATTAGTGTTATGGTTGCTCCAATAACTAACGTTGTGCTAACACTTGGGTCTTTTATAAAATAAGCTTCTAGACTTGGACCGATAAATTTTAAAACACCTACTCCTATTAAAAGGCCTACATAACCTGCAATGGCAGTAATTAAAATAGACTCCATTAAAATAATGGAAATAATAGATTTAGGAGAAGCTCCCAAAGCTTTTCTAATCCCAATTTCCTTGGTGCGTTCTTTCACAATAAAAATCATGATATTACTAACACCTACCACGCCTGCAATTAAAGTTCCAAAACCAATAACAATAATTATAACCCCAAGACCAAAGGTCATTTGGTTAACAGTTTTCGACTCGTTGGCCAAATTTCTAATTCGAATGGCTCTTTGATCACTACTGGCAACATCAAACCTGTTTTTTAAATCTTTCGTTAAGTCGTTACTAAAAGCAATGGCTTTGTTGTAATTCATTTTTGGGTTATACGTTAGATTGATTTGGTCTATATAGTCGTTATTTCCATAAACACGTTGGGCCGTGCTAATTGGCATGTATATAATACGTTCTTCATTGTCGCCACCATCGTCTTCAAAAACGCCAACAATTTTATATTGTAACCCATTTAAACTGATATATTTTCCAAGAGCTGTTGTTTTTAAAAACAAGTCTTGTTCTACCAACCTTCCAATGACAACCACTTTGGTCTTATTGTCTAAATCCAATTGGTTGATAAATCGTCCTTCTCTAATTATTGTATTTTCTAAAAACTGATGGTCCGGATGAACAGCTCTTAGCGGATAAGTACTTTTTTCATTTCTAAAAGTGGCATTAACAGTTAAATACAACCTAGAAGTTATGTATTGAACCTTGTCTCCGTATTCTTCCTTAATATAATCGAGGTCTTTATTTTTAAATTGAATTTGTCTTCCTGCCTGATAGCCTTTATTGGCCTTGGTAGTAGTTCCGGATTGAATAAAAATAGAATTATTAGCATCGTCTGCGAAAGCTTCGGCAAACGTATTATTTAGTCCATTGGCAATACCAAAAAGTATGGTAAATAACAAAATTGCAAATGCCACAGTAAAACCAGAGAGCACACTTCTGGTTCTATTCATATTAATACTTTGAAATATTTCCCTCCACAGGTCTCTATCGAACATATTGCGAGGCTCTAACTTGTTCTACTTCTACATCTTCCACAATAAGGCCATCTCTCAATCTTACAATGCGCTTACACATTCGGGCAATATCTTCTTCATGGGTTACTATTAGGATGGTTTTCCCTTCATCGTTCAATTGTTGGATAAACTCCATAATCTCGTACGATGTTGTTGTGTCTAAAGCTCCTGTAGGTTCATCGGCTAATAACAATTTTGGATTTGCGGCTAAGGCTCTAGCAATGGCAACACGCTGTTTCTGACCTCCAGACAACTCGTTAGGCAAGTGGTTTGCCCAAGGCTTTAGTCCTACTTTTCCTAAATGGAACATGGCCAACTCCTGTCTTTCCTGACGTTTCATCCCTTGATAATATAAGGGTAAAGCGACGTTATCTAATGCGTTTTTGTAGTTTATTAAGTTGAAGGACTGAAAAATAAATCCGAGAAATTTATTTCTATAAATAGCAGCTTTTTTCTCTGTTAAGTTTTTAATAGGAACGCCATCTAGAATGTACTCTCCTTCATCCGCTTCGTCCAGCATGCCTATAATATTCAATAAGGTCGATTTTCCAGATCCTGAAGAACCCATAATCGCAACCATCTCGCCGTCGTCTACAGAGAGATCGATACCTTTTAATACATGTAAACTTGAATCTCCTATAGGATAGGATTTATGAAGTTTTTTTATGTTTAACATTTTTATTAGTTGTTGGTTAAAGTAGCTTTCTATAGTAAGACTATATAAAAGTCTATTTGTTACAACAAAACTAATTATATTTTAGAGGCCGTTTTTTTTAGATTTGTTAAAATTTCTATAAATAAAAAAGCCAATTCCAGCAATAAGAACGTATGGAACAGCCATTAGGTAAACAATTCCATTATTTATACCTTTTGCTATGTCTTGACTTTCCCCGGTTTCTAAAACCGCACGACACATAGCACATTGGGCATTTGTATCTAGGAGAAAGATAAAAGAAAAGAGAATAAAGAGAATAATGCGTTTCATGTGTTTTTTATTTATTTATAAAATGGAACATCCATATAATTATACCCTTTTATGTTTAATGAGTAGTTTTAGATGTTTCATAAATTTAAACATTAGGTGTAATAAGGCGAAATCATAAGATAAACAATAACTCCTGAGGTTGCAACATATAACCACAAAGGAAATGTAATTCTAGCTATTTTTTTATGTCTTTCAAAATTTCCGGCCAAGGCTCTAACAAAAGTTATTAATACAAAAGGAATAATAACGATAGATAATAAAATATGTGTTATTAAAACAAAATAATAGACATATTTAATAACTCCTTCTCCTCCAAACTTTGTAGAATCGCTTGTCATGTGATAAGCCACGTACAAAATTAGAAAAATAACAGAACACCCAATGGCTGTTTTCATTAAGCTTTCGTGAAGTGCTATTTTCTTGTTTTTAATAGCAAGAAAAGCAAGCACCAAAATAACAGCAGTTAGAGCATTGATACTAGCATAAATAGGTGGCAAGAAGGTTAAGGGTTTTACATCGAAGCCCAAGTCTCTTAAATTAACTCCAAACAAAGCAGCTACAACCAGTGGAATGGTTATGGACAAAACAAGTATCCATTTGTTATACTTCTTTTCTCTCTGTAAAATGTCTTTACTCATTTAGCAATTTCTTTATATCTTCCTTAAGCATGGATATTTGTTCTTCCTGACCGTCTTCATCTGTTTTTTCTGCTTCCGAAATAATTCCATTGTAATAAATTACTGGATTTCCATTTAAAACTCTAGATCTAATAAATCCATTTTTATCTATAAGGGCGAAATTCCCGGAATGCTCGAAACCTCCTTCAACTTCATCATCTTGGGCGGTATACAAATTAAAGCCTTCGTTGGATAATTTATAAATATCTTCTTTTTTACCTGTAAGCAAATGCCAGTTAGGATTTGTAATTCCGTGTTGACTTTCATATTCTTTTAGCACTTCTGTGGTATCGTGCGCTGGATTTATAGAAAAAGAGGCTACGCCAAATTCTGTATTTCCTTTAAAAGCATCTTGAATATCCACTAAGTTCTTATTCATTTTTGGACAAATAGATGGACAGGTTGTAAAGAAAAACTCCACGACATACACTTTCCCTAAATAGTCCTTATTGGTAATGGTTTTACCATTCTGGTCGGTAAAAGAAAAATCGGGTACTTTTTTTGCTTCTCCATTAATTTCAAGGAAAATCAATTTACTGTTGTCTTTAAAGTTATTGTCTTGGCCTTGACTCATTCTATCGTTACGAGTAATGTCTTGATTTTTTATTCTATCAACAATTCTTGGAACGAAAATAATTCCAAATACCAAGATAATAAAGGCCATACCTACGTATGAATAATTTGTTTTATTGCTCATGATTGTTTTTTTAAATCGTTAGCCCGTCTGGTGGACGAGTCGTAATTTCCTTTTCTTTTTTCTCTGTATTCTTGAATTAGCACACGCAAATCGTCTGCACTCATTTTGTTTTTTATTTCTGAAACCTCAATACAATTATAAGAATACAAAGGATATGCTGGTTTGTCCTTTTCTATTTCCTTATCGGTTCTGTCGTCCAGTCTTCCTCGTTGGTTCAAATCTTTATCCACAATAAACACCTCGTGGGTGCCTAGATCATCGTCTAGTTCCTTCATGGATTTTAAACTATTAAAAACACGTTTAATATCGGCTTCTTCGCCATAAACAAAGTGCCAATATTTTAAATCTTCATAAGATTTGATTTCTTTTTTAAGCAAATCGATGTCACTATCAGAACCAAAAGGTAATAACAATACCACTTGGAAACCTTTAAACCCTTTAAATTTATTATAAACCAATTCTTTTAAGTTAGAAGCAGCCATCACATTGTCCATAGGATTTTTACCCAAAAAACCTAAAACGGTAATATGATCCTTTAATACCACTTCTTGATCATCTTCTGAAGTGAAATTATTTAATTCGGATATCCCTTGATGAACAACGCTCAATGGACTATAATTATGTTTGGCTGGAAACAACATCAATAAAAACACCACTGGAAGAAAGAATAATATTCCCAAAGTTGTATAACGTATTATAAGCTTTTTTTTCATTTATATAAGGCGTGAAAATGGTTTAAAATACATGAAACTTATTTTCAATTTTAATATTGCAAAAATAAAAAAAGACGGTCTAATAACCGTCTCTTTATATCTATTTAACTTTTAATAAGTTGTTTAAAAATCGTTCTTAACGAAACCGTTTGTAAAAACGCTTCCTACATATTCTCCTTCTTGAAGTAATATAAATATGAGGTAAGCAATCAAGAAAACCCCAGTCCATACCACCATACGTCTTAAACTTGCTGTTTCATCTCTCATGTGCATAAAATCCCAAGTAATATAATATGCTTTCACTAGGGTTAAGATAATGAAAATCCAGTTTAAAACTTTCAAGCCTATAAAATGGCCATTAAAAACCTCAGGTTTATAAATTCCTAAAACAACTTCAATAGCTGTTACAATTGATAAGAAGATTAATACACCCCAGATTTTTTGGGTATTGGATTTAAATTTAATTAATCCTCTAAATATTTCTAATTTATGTGCGTCTGCTGCCATGTTTAAAATAAATTATCTAAAAATTATACTAAATAGAAGAATGTAAATACAAACACCCATACTAAATCCACAAAGTGCCAATACAATCCTACTTTCTCAACCATTTCGTAACTTCCTCTACGTTCGTAAGTTCCAAGAATTACGTTAAAGAAAATAATAATGTTTAGCATCACCCCTATCGATACGTGGAAACCGTGGAATCCAGTAATAAAGAAGAAGTAGTTAGCAAATAATGGTGGGCCGTATTCATTGTGAATAAGGTTTGCCCCTTCCACGACATCTTTTCCTTTAGTTTTTAATTCTTTTAAAGATTCGCTTCTAGACAAAATAGTTTTGTGTCCAGTAGCCGGATCTGTATATGTTGTTTTAACCAGTAAATTTTGATTTGCTTCAAAACCAGCTACAACCTCATCAAAGGTATAACTTGGTAAACCACTTTCTTTATTAAACCACAGCCCGTTTTTAGCTAAATGCTGTGTACGTTCTGCAGGTTGCCCAATAGCAAAATCCTTTAAAGCCACTCGATTTCCATCGTTATCAACAAAATGAATAACGTTTCCTCCGTGGGTTGTAACAGCTCCATAATCTCCTTTAATAAAGGTGGACCATTCCCAAGCTTGAGAGCTTAAGAATATAAAACCTCCAAGAACAGTTAAGAACATATAAATGGTTGTTCTTTTCTTATCTAATTTACTCCCCGCATCTACAGCTAATACCATAGTTACGGACGACATAATTAAAATAAAGGTCATGAATGCCACGAAAATCATTGGGTAATTTCCATGAATAAAAGGAACGTGTGTAAACACATCGTCTGCAATTGGCCAAATTTCGGAAAATTTGAATCTTGAAAATCCGTACGATGCTAAAAATCCGGTGAAGGTCAAGGAGTCGGAAGTAATGAAAAACCACATCATCAATTTCCCGTAACTTGCTTTTAAAGGTCTTTTCCCTCCTCCCCAAGTTTTTTCGTCTGTACCAGCATCTACAACTGTCGTATTCATATTTTTGGTTTAGTATTTATTTAAAAGTTGAACAAAAATAATCAATTTATCTTTCTAACGAAATTTACACCTCTAAAATTTACAGACTCTAAATAAGCTTCGCTATAGATATGAGGCTATATTGTTAGAATTCAAGACTAATTATCCTATAAAATATAAAAACAAAAACAGATATAACCATAGGATATCTATAAAGTGCCAAAACGTTGCGGCTAACTCCAGCCCCAACATTTCACTTGAATTATATTTTTGTTTAAAATGATTATAAATAACAACTAACAAACAGATTATGCCTACCGCCACATGCAAAATATGCACAACAGCAATTAAATAAATGTAAGACATAGTAATATTGCTAGTAGGTCCTGTAAAATTGTAACCTAAATCTATTATTTGTTGAAAGCCTAAAAACTGACTTGCTATAAAAGAAACTCCAAGAATTAAGGTAGCAAGTAACCAAAGCATGGTTAGTTGTCTATTATTGGTTTTTAAGGCTCTTTTAGCCAAGGCAAACGTTAAACTGCTAAGAACTATAAATACGGTGCTAATAATAAACGCATTTGGCAATTTAAAATCGTGAAGCCAATCTGGTCTACTACTACTAACAACAAAAGCACTTGTCCATCCTGCGAAGGACATAACTAGTGAAATAATTCCAAACCAAAGCATCATTTTTTTTGCTCTGCCTTGTTTCTCTTCTAAAGTACCTTGGGTTAAATCCATGATTTATCTAATAAACTTATCTATTACGTAAACTATTTGCAACAATGTAATGTATATTACACTTGCCAACATAAGATGTCGTGCTGCTAAAACAGTCATTTTTTTATATAATTGAACGGCATAATACAACATGCCTACTCCTAGTAAAAACACAATAATCGCTGAAACTGGGGTTAAATACAAACGTCCTGTAAATCCAAATGCTGGAACTATTGATATTAAAATAGTCCAAATGGTGTACATTATGGTTTGTACTGCGGTGCCCTTATCTTGTTTTCCGGTAGGCAACATAAAGAAGCCTCCTTTTTTATAATCGTCGTATAAAAACCATCCTATAGCCCAAAAATGTGGGAATTGCCAAAAAAACTGAATGGCGAATAAAGTTCCTGGCTCCACACCAAATTCATTTGTAGCTGCAACCCAACCTAACATAAAAGGAATAGCTCCTGGGATGGCTCCAACAAAAACAGATAGTGGGGTTTTAGTTTTTAAAGGTGTATAAGCACAAGTATAGAGGAATATAGAAATAGCTCCAAACATAGCCGTTTTTGGATTAATGCTATATAAAATAGCAAGTCCTAAAATGGTAAATAACGTAGCTATTACAAAGGCCGAAGTTACAGACATACGCCCTCCAGGAATCGGCCTGTTTTTAGTACGATCCATTAAGATATCTAAATCCTTTTCTATAATTTGATTAAAGGCATTAGAAGCGCCTACCATAAAATACCCACCAAATGCCAAAAGAATTAAGGTGGTATAATCTACGCTTTCTACTCCTAAAAGATATCCCGCCAAAGAAGAAAAAACCACACTAACCGACAAACGGATTTTGGTGATTTCTTTAAAATCTGAAACCAACGAATATTTAATTGATGAAGTGACTGTTTGACTCAATGTAATTAATGCTTTGCCTGAGGCTTTATATTGCGTTTGCAAAGATACTTTGAAAAGTTAATTCTACAAATCAAAATACCAATTAAATAGGTCGGTTCTAATTCCTATGTTAAACCAGAGCGTGTTACTACTTATTGTATTGAGGGTTTGAGCTTCAGGGTTAAAATCCCTATAGGTAACATCCGTAAAAATCTTTAGATTGGTAGCTGGATTTATAACATAACCTGCTTGAAGGTTAAAGAAAAACGTATTGGTTTTATTTCCTTGGCCTACTTTTATCCCTGTATCGTAAGGTCTTTCGTTGTAATTTCTATAAATATCCTCTCCATAACTGTAGTTATCTGTACCATCGTTAAAATCGTAGCCCCTGGTACCAAGAACCATTTGAGCATTCCCAAACCAACGCTTGTAATGATAACGCCCAATTAGCACAAACTCGCTAAAGTTAGCTCCCCAAAGATGCGCCATGGATTGATTGCTATGCCCATAATTTAACACTACGGTATTATGCGAGTACGTATATGGTCTTACCCTATTATATTCCGTTTGTAACATTAAGTTTTTTACTTTGAAGGCGTTATAATATTTAAAGCCTAGTTGATATCCGTATTTGTTTTTCCAGCTTTTTTCTCCACCAGACATATCGCTTAACGAAAATTCATCCAGAATAAATTGCCCGTAGATATTCATGTTATCGTTTAACTTATATTTTCCAGACATTCCCATAAGTGCATTTCCTGCACCTTGACCCGTTTCAAATTCTATAGCCCTAAAAAAGATAATAGGGTTTAGGTAATTTATATCAAAGCCTCTATTATTGGCATTGTTCCAGATAACCGATTCGAAAAGTCCAACATTCAATCTTTTAGAAACATTCCAGCTTAAAAAATGGGTTGCCATGTATTTTGGCATATAGGCACCATCTACTTTAACTTCTGGTCTAACATCTTTTAGCCACATCCAAGTACTGGTGTATTTTATTTTCCAAAAGGTGGTATTCAATTTTAAAAAGGGATGAGGAGTAGCCACATCACTAATAAATAAAGAGCGATAGCCATCTCCAATAAAGTTTTTGCCATGTCCAAACTGAAGATTTAAAAACTTAAAGGGCGTGTAAGATAAGTAGGCTTCAGCTACAGGATAATCGTAGCCACCATCTTTAAAGGCTTTTGCAATGCCACGTCCAGGAATGATGGCTGCCTCGTCTGCAGCCTTAATCGATTCGGCATATTGATTGTAATATTGTGCGAAACGGCCTTGACTTTCAAAAAACGAGGTATAAAAGCTAAATTTTTCACCAAAACCTCCTTGAATATTAATTCCTCTGGTATTGTTATAGGTGCTTGAAAAGTCGGCTTTGGTGTCTTTTCCTACTTCAAAATCGAAAATAGGATCTATGGTAAACCAGTAATCCTTTCCTTCTACTCTTACCAATCTTTCGTTCCAAAGTTTTCGTCCAGCGAAAGTTTGAGTGTCTTTTGCCAAGGTGTCAATTTCAGCTTGAAAATTGTAGTAAGGTGCAACATCTTCATACATATAAGGTTTAGAAGCTGTATGACTATTCGTGCCAACTAAATTGATACTTCTGTCGAATTTGGCATAATTACTATGCGTAAACGGAATGTTTAACTGACTTTTATATTCCTTATTTGAAAATGGAACCAGTTTGGCGTTAACGCTATCATATTCTTTTTTAGCTGCATTCTCTAAGACAGTCAACTCTTTATCTATGTTTGGATCATCATCTTTTGACAAATCCTTGGTTGCCACAGATTGATCAACCAATGGTATTTTAATTGCTATAGAATATTGTTTGTAGGTTGGTTTCCCGTTATAGGTGCCTGGTTTAATTTTTGGAAACTCTCCAAAAACACGTTTGGCTTCTTTTTTCAAGTCCTGATATGTAGCATCTACATAGATCACTCGAAAGTTGCCTTCTTTATCCACTTCAAAAAGCACGACTACGTCTCCTTTATAATTTTCGTTGCTTACCTCTTGAGGTACTTTAAAATGATTAAAAACATGATTAAAAACCTGATTGTCAAAGCACTTTTGCAAAAGCTCTACATCCATATTTTCACACTCGGAAAACACGGGAGGCTTTTCGTATAAAAATTTATTTTGTGCGTAACTATATATTTGAAAAAATAGAATAACAATTACGAAGAACTTCTTCATATTCATAGATGGGATTATTTGCGTTGAAAGATACTATTTTTTTAATAATGATGATACGAAAAAAAGCCGTTAACATAGATGCTAATGGCTTTTTATTGTGAAATATTTAAACTTTAATTTATTATATTAAAATTTATAGGCAAACTATAAAGTACTTCTACATTCTTATCTTTTTGTTTGGCCGGAGTCATTTGGGGTAGTTTCTCCATAACTCGCACAGATTCCTTATCCAATTGGCTGTATTTGGAACTAGTTTTAATATTGGTGACATGACCAGTCTTATCTATTTTAAAAGTTACATAAATTTTCTGCTCCCCATTTAAGCCCAAATTACTGGCAACATTTGTATTAAAGCTTCTCTGAATATGCGTTGCTATTTTATTGGACATACATTGTCTTCTAGCCTCGTTTGAAGTTGCATCCTCACATCCAGGAAAAATAGGAACCTGCTCAACTACCATAATATTCATAGGAGGAGCTTCTTCTGGTATTTCTATTACTGTAATATTTCCTGGATTAAGAGGGATTTCGGTTGGTGTTGCCTCTACAACAACATCAGTAGGCTCAATAAACGCATCATTATTTTTGATAATAGGCTCGTTAAAAAGTACTGGTTTCTTTTTATTCTGTTCTACTTGGATTGGTTCCTTATAAATTGTAATGGGAGCATTATAGGCATACATTTCGTCTATAGGCAATTCGGGAACGTCTGGAACATGTACTTCCAACGTTTGAAAAGAGGCCTCAAGCAAGAAAAAACTAACCAGTAAGCAGACAATTAATCCTACCTGAAAATAAACCGTTGAATTTGTTTTAAGCTTTGTGTCCTGCTTTTGAGGCTTTAATGGTTTTTGATCATTCTTTTGATTGGCTTCGGAATTATTCTTTGAGAAAGTCATAATACTTAAGTTTAAATGCCTGCCTGACGGAAGGGCGGTTCATATTATGTCGAAATATCAATAAACATACCAAAAAGAAAAATCCCGTTACTTCCGGGAAAACGGATTGGTAACGAGATTTATATATTATTTTAAAAACTAGTTTCTTAGTCTTGTACTTGGAATTTTATTGGCAAGTAGTATGGAACTCTTACTGCTTTTCCACGTTGCTTTCCAGGTAGCATTTTAGGCAATAAGCCTACCACACGAATAGCTTCTTGTTCTAATCTTGGATGTGGCGCTCTTGCTTTAATATCTACAATTTCGCCAGTTTTATCAATTTTAAAGAACACGCTAATTTTTTGAACACCACTTAAGCCTAGATCTCCGGCTAAATCGGTGTTAAATTTACTTGAAATGAACTTACTCATTTTTTCGTTCATACAAGCTTTTTTAGCTTCGTTATTTCCACTTTCACAACCAGGGAAAACAGGAACGTTTTCAATAACAGCAAAAGGAACTTCAATGTCTTCTTCAACTTCTTCAACAAACACCTCTTCTACTTTAACAATTTTCTCTTCTTGGCTTGTTTCTGTCGATTCAATAACTGTTTCCTCAACTTCTACCTCATCTTCAACAACCTCAATAACTTCAGGTGCGGAAGGTGGAGGTGGTGGAGGTGGTGGAGTTTGTAATTGCTCTGTAATTGGAATTTCTTCGTCAAACTCATCATCCATATTTAACATCCCAATATCTATAGCTTCCTTATCATAGGTTTTATAGTTAATGGCTGTATACGTTACAAATAACATCAATACCATTCCCACTAAGAAGAACAGCGAGCTATTACGACCTACATTTGCTTTAGGATTTTTCTTTTGTTCCATGATTTCTAATTTTCCTGAGTGCTAAAATAACCAATTATTTGGCAATAATGCAAACGATTAATATTTTTTAACGTCTATGTTAATTTTGCTATTTAATAAAAAAGCTGTGAATAATACACCTAGAACGTTTGCTAAAATATCTAACAAATCGAAACTTCTAGATGAAGTTAACAACCACTGCAACACTTCAATAATTATACCAAAAACAATTGCAATTACAACTGTTGTAAAGATACCTTTTATTTTATTGAAATTAAATTTGAAGTAAAAAGCATTAAACCAAAGCCAAGTAAATAAAGCATAGGCCATAAAATGAAATATTTTATCGCTAAAAGATGGTACTATATCTTCTACAGATTTTAAATCAAGTTTGACTAAACTTACTACTACAAGTCCTATGGTATAAAAAGCAGCAATTAATAAAGCTCTTTTTTTAAGCACCAATTAATTCTTTATAAGCCTCTGCCGACATTAATCCTTCTATTTGAGACATGTCTGAGCATTTAACTTTTATCATCCAACCGTCTCCATAAGGATCGCTATTTACTTTTTCTGGTTCGTCTTCAAGAGTTTCGTTAAACTCGATAATTTCTCCAGAAACAGGTAAAATTAAATCTGAAACCGTTTTTACAGCTTCAACAGTACCAAAAATCTCATCGGCTTCAAGGGTGTCGTCTAAAGTTTCAACCTCTACGTATACGATGTCTCCTAATTCACTTTGTGCAAAATCCGTGATACCAATAGTGGCTACATCGCCATCCATTTTTACCCATTCATGATCTTTGGTGTACTTTAAATTTGATGGAATATTCATTTATAATTGTATTTGTTTCAGCAAATGTATTTATTCAAACGGTAATATCAAATAGATTTCACTAATTACCGAAATTATATCTTAATGTAATCCCAGAACGAATGGTTGTTTGTGGATATGCGGTTGAAATAGCATACTCAGAAAACATATAATCAAAATAGAAAATACCTGTTAAGTTTTTACTAAAGGAATAATCTGCTGTAAGTTTTCCAGACCAAACCGTTTGACCTGAAGTAATTTGATTGTTCATAACGTCTAAATATCTTATAATAGTTTCGTTTCGTCTATAAGATAAATCTGCCTTAAAGTTTAAATCGCTGACAATTCTTTTGGTTGGACCTGCTAATTTTGAATTGATCCTAACATCCTTAATTCTATAACCCAAACCAATAATATATTCATTTCCTTGAATTTCTGTCATTAAATTATTGTCAAAGCTTAAAGAAAGGAGTCTGTCTTTTTTGATTTCTGCCAAAATCTTTACCGAGTTTTTCATTTCCATATCAATACGCATTAATGGACTGAACATTTCGGTTAAGTTAATATTGCTATAAAGAGTTTCGTTTTTAAAGTTTCCTCCTTGGTCTAAAGCTTCTGGTTCTAATGGGTCGTAATCTAAATTAGATCTAAATTGATTGATGGTATAAGACGCACGATATCCATGGATTAAAGAGAAACGTTTAAAGCGTTTTTTAAACCATTGCACGTTCATTAAACCTGTATATTTTATGTCCCAGTTTGGAATCGGGAAATCCTTTATAGCTGAAAGTGAAATCCCTTCGGCGTCTTTTCCAGAATAAGCTGAAAGGAACGATGGCAATAACACAGATTGGCTGTTTTTACCAAATCCAACAGGATATCCTTCTGCGTCGACTGGATATCCAGAAGTTCCGTAATGGGATTCTGCCAATCTATTAGCTACTTTTAATCGGTTTGATCTAAAATCGTCGAAGGCAGCAGACTGGGTTTGATCGCTTTTACTAAAAGCCGTATTTATAAGAATGGTAGAAATACTGAAGTTTCCAAAACTATTAGGCGTTAAGGATTCGTATTCCGGTCCATCTCCATAGTCGTTAATGATATAGTTTTCTGTATAATTTTCTGCATACAATCTATTCCCTACTAAATCGATTTTTAAATCTTTCAAGGGCTCTATGTTTGCAGAGTAATCGAATTGCTTGGTTTTTACTGCGGTATATTGTTCGTTAAAATCCGGATATACAGTTAACCAACCGTTTTTAGCAGCAAGGTGTCTTACATCGCTCTGACTACCAAATGTAAAACCAACCGTAGGTTTTAAAGTTCCAATAAAACCAGGGGTTCTTAAATAACCTGGCAAGTATGTTCCATTGGTTTCAGAGTAATTTACCTGAACTCTTTTTAAACTTGTCAAAACATCTATTCCTACGTTGGCCAATTTCTGACCGCCATTTTTAGCTTTGGCAGGTTTGGGTTTTCTATCTAAATCCTCATCTGATTCGGTTGCAGTTATAGGCCTTGATGTTGGTGTAGGAGATCGTCTTACCGTTTTCTTTTTAAGTCCTATGTAATTATAGAACTTATTCATGTTCAATGTGCTGTTAATGTTATGCCTGTTGGCATTAGACACCGTATTCCCTAAATCGTAAGTCTCCCCATCTACTTCTAGGTTTCCAAATAAATCCGACCCTTTTTGCCATTGGAAATCGCCACTATAAGAATAAGTAGCATCAACAAAACTAAAGGTTGGAATTTTTTTAAGTGGAATATCGTAATTAACCGTAAGTTGTTGAAATTGCCTGTTTGGATCTCCAAAATCGAAGAAACCATCCCAAACTGTTAAACTCGGATCCTGTTCTCCATTGATAATATTGTTTTGAAAATAGTTTCTTACAATGTTATTATTGGAAGCCGTTAGGTTTACCTGAAGCGATTTTGTTAAGTTATAATTAATGGTGTACTGATAGTCGAAAGTGTAGTTTCTTCTATAAAATTCGTCCAAACCAATATTGTTCCCGGCCAACTCTATTTCTCTAAATTTTTGCTGATTAAACTGACGGTTAATATTTGTATTCACCGTAAAATTTGAAGGCAGCGGATTAAAATTAAAGTCTTTTAACAGTTTCCAATATTCTCCGGTAAACAAGGAATCCCTTTTCTTAAAAGGCTCTATGGAAACAGGTTGGAAATTATAGGCATAATTAACTCCCGCTCTCACCGTTTGATCGACCGAGTTTTCTATTTCGAAATCTCTGTGCTTTATTTTATTATAGGAATAATTAAAGGTCAGGTTTTCCACATCGTAGAATCGAGCCTTGGATTCGTTGGTTTTAATTTTTCTAACCCCTATAAAATTAATACTTCTTCGTTTTGTATAATTTTCAGATTGCTCTCTAATATTATCTTTTTCGTCGCTAGTTGTTGCAGCTTCCAATCTAGATTCCAAAGTTAAATCCTTATAATACTGATCGTATTTAGGTGTAATCATTTCTTCTCCCTGTCCATAATTAAAAGGAAGTTGAATACCCCATTTTGGAGGTAGTAACTGACCAACATTTACGTTAGTAACTACATCGTATTGTTCTACATCTTCTCGGCTTCTTTGATTTGGGCCTTGCTCAATCGAACCAAATCCAGTGGTGCTTTTTCTTCCGGTGGCGCTTACATTCGCAAAATCTGCAAAGTTGGTATCCATTGTTAAAATAGCTGCCCATCCACCTTCATTATCCATGTCTGACATGCGCAGTTCATTAAACCATAATTCCCCACATTTATCAACTCCAGCGGCGTTTTTAACTCCAACCATTAAAGTTCTAATATCCCCAAAATTTGGATTTCCAATAATACCAATTCGTTCTTGACCCAGTATATAAGGCGAGTATTCTGGTACTGGATTTTCACTTAAAACATCGTCAATAACATTGTAGAAAGTTGGGGTTGGGTTTGCAAGGGTTCCGTTACTAATTCCTTTAGACTTAATATCTTGTAGTAAACTTAAAGCTAAATTAATTTCGTTTTCTGTTGGCCATAGCAGTTCTCTACTTGTACCTGTGCTTACTTTTAGTGGCACTTCTATTTGGTAGTAGTTTTGGGTTAAATCGTTACCCATTCTAATAAAACCTACTAGATCTTCATCGGCCAAACCTGGAATTTCACCTTCTTGGGCATGAATAAACATTCTTAAACGTTTATATTGACGCATGTCTACATTAATATTTTTGTAAACTGCTCTGGCATCGTGAGATTCTAAATCGCAAACTCTCAAGACCAAGGATTGTTCATTTTGACGAATAACCGTATTGTTATTATAATACTCTTCAGGATCTACGCCTGGAGGTGAAATGTATATTCCATCGTTTTCTATGGTACCAATAACTCCTACAGAAAATTCTGTATTATCTAAATTCGGGTCTCCGCCATCTTCATCTAAAGTTAAACCATATCTTCTCCAATCGCTTCTTACCAAGTCTAAAGTTCCAAATCTAAAAACTGTTTTTTCTGAAAATTCCTTTAAATACATACGTGAAAAACGAATGGATCTCATATCTGAAATCCCTCCAATAGCTCCAGTATAATCTGTTACAGGAATTCTAAATTGTATCCATCTTGGAGTAACCGTTTGTCCGTTAGGCAAGGTTCTAACTTCATCTTGCTTAATATCAACAATATAAGGGTTGTTCATATTTAAGGTACCTGGAGTTAAGTTTAACTCATATTCGTAATAACTATCTATGGTATTCATAGTATTATCACGATTAATATCCTCTACATCTGGCTGAGTTGTAGAACCACGATTGGTGTCTGAAAACTCTGATGGCGAGTTTCCTTCTACGCCATTATAAAATTTGTAGCGATCAAAAATATCTCCTTCTGTATTCAGGAAATATTTGTAATTATCGTTTGAAGGATCATCTAAGGCTGCAAAATCAGGGAATGCCAATCTTTCTTCAGCATCATTATATCCATCGTAACCCACATCTTGGTTAGCTCGTTCTTGTCCCGTCGTGTCGAAGGCATAAATCAAGGACTGGTTTTGTGGATAAACCGTGCCCCATGAATCTGAAACCGGTAAAACTCCAATAACATTCCCATCGGCTGGAAGGCCGTTTTCATATAATTTTCTACCGTCCTTTACAATGTCTTCAGAAATATTACCTAAGTTAAAAACAAGTTTTCCACCTGGATTAGAAGTGTTTTCCTGAAAGGGATCTTGTAACCAAAATTCGATGTATTCTACATTCGATTGTTCAAAATCTGTTGAAGTTAAAGCTCTCGTAATTCCTCCCCAACTACTTTGCGGATTTAACAAAGTGTTACTATTGATGTCGATATCTGTGGTTTGGAAATTATAAGGTCCTCTTTCTGTTGGGTAATAAGCCAAATCCAAAGTATTAACCACAGTTGTTTGCCCTTGGGCAATGTCTTGATTTGGAAACAATTCCTGAATAAACACACGACTGGTGTAAAGATCTGAAATATCGTCGTTTGAAATCCCACTTGGACTTCTGCTGCCATAAAAGATAGGGTCGATATTGTACCAGTTTAACATGGCTCTATGGTAACCCTGTTCAATGCCATTTACGTTATCGTTATTACCATTAATACCATGAGGTCTACTTGATAAGAACCAAGATTGAGGCGATTTCAAATCGATAGAATTTTGCGAACCTTCAAAGTCGTCCACATAAGAAGTTGCTTCACCATTAAAATCTGTTCCTTTTGGGGAACCTGGGGTTAAATAAGCGAATTCTCCTCTAATCGAAAGATTGGATGGCACATCTGTGTCTATGTTTGGTAATTTATTAACCAATCTGGTAAAAAACGGAACTTCAGTAGAGTAATTTCCATTAATCCCAAAAATATGATTATTAATTGGCTCTTGATTGTAATTGGCTTTTTGCGTGATCGGCCTTTCATTTAAATGAAGCCAAGTAGCTCCAAGAACAAAGTTTTCGTTGAATTGGTGGTCCACGTTAAAGCCTGTAAAGCGTTTTGTTTGTTGTCCAAAAACAGCATTGTTTTCAGTGGTAACTTGAATAGGCGTGTTGGATGCTTTTAAGGCTTCGTCTAAAATTTGAACGGTTCCTTGCATATAGTTTACGGTATAATCAATACCCTCAACCAACATTCTACCTCCAGCAGTTACTTTTACAGAGCCACGAGGTACGTTAAACGCTCCAATAGGAATTCCGTCTCCTCCAGAAGATTTATAACGTCCTTTTATTTTGAACTTGTTCTTTTCGGCTGCTTCTAGGGCAGCTGTTTTGGTCTGCTTATAAAGAATATCATAAACATATTTAGCCTGGTTGTTGTTATAGGTTAAATTGTTGTTATAATCTTCTCCTCCAACAGCTAATTTATCGAATAAATATTTCCCGAAAGGTTCTGCTTTAGTAAATATGATCTTTCCATTTTCTGGAAAAACTGTTATCCCTGGAACAAAATCGAAAAACCCATCTCCGTTTGTTTGTGGATCGCCGTTAAAATTCAATCTGTCTAAATTAAACAAATTCAATAGGGTGGTGTTTTCAATTAAATCTCCAGGAGGCGTACTTCCCGTAATTGGGTTTCCATTAATATCAACCCCAAAAGAACCTCCACCTACAGGTGAAATAAAGTTTAAAGGAGATGCTTCGTTATAAAAAATATTTAATTTAAAATCGTCTTGACTTAATTGATAAGCACCTGTATTATAGATATTCTTCATCATTAAGTCCCAAATTGGCTGATTGACATTTGTAATCGGGCTCTTTAATAATTTTAGAATTAAGGTGTTGTTGGTTACGGTAGTAATACCACTTGGATCTGTATTTACCCCTGTGGCGTCCAATCCGTCATTGGCAAATTCACCTACTTGATACACTTGTCCTCCAACCGTATATTGAAATGCAACCGCTAAAACCTCGTCGTTATTTAATCTTTGGTTTAAAGAGATATAACCTAATTGCTGATTTAGATTATATTCTTGACCTTGTTGTAGTTTTTTGGCATTTTCTAGTTTGGCGTAATCCGAACCTTCGCTAACTTGAGCCGATAAAGTTCCAAAACCTTGTTGTACGGTAGCAATATCTCTAATTTGTTGTGTAAGTACGGAGCCTGAACCTATTCTGGTTGGGTCGTAATCGTTATTTTTATTGCTTGGAAAGGCATTAGGTCCCACATTTATAAAACCTGGAGGAATGGGTTGCAATAAAATATTATTGGCATTAGGATCTGGATTGGACTCTCCTAAATCCTGTAAAGCCACAATGTTTCTAACGTTTTCCGTGTTGTTGTTTCTATTTGTGATCCAAACTTCTATTCTAGTAATTTGCACATTAGAGTTAATGAATGGATAATTTGCCAAACTCTTATCGTAATTATCCCTAAAGTAATGTGATAAGAAATAGTGTCTGTTCTCGTCATAATCCCTTGCAAAAAAATCGAATTCCTCTAAGGTTCCACCTCCTTGGGCAACAACTGTTTTGGTATCAGATTTTTGTTCTGAAAACACTCCAGTAATCGTTGTTTTACCAAACTGTAATTGGGCTTTTACACCAAATAAACTTTGTGCTCCAGTAATTAAAGAACTATTTAATGGCATACTCACGTTACCAACTTCAATTTTCTGAATAATATCGTCTTCTGTTGGGGTGTACTCTAGTTTTATCAGGTTTTGAAAATCGAAAGTCGATTGCGTATCATAATTAGCTGTTACTTGCAACCTTGTTCCTACTTTTCCTAGTAAACTTAAACTAATACGCTGGTCGAAATCAAAGGTGAAATTACTTCTATTTTGAGGAGAAAACGTAGGATTGTCTTGTTTGGTAAACAGCACACCCAAATCCATTTCTACCGAACCTTGTGGAATTACATTTATGGTATTTCCTCCAAAAATTGTTTCAAACAGACCAGATCTTACATAAAACTCTGGTAGTAAATTTTTCTGATTGTCTTCAGCGCCTTCTTTTTTACCTTCAAAGGCATCAATTTTTTCTTTGTAATATGCTTTCAGATTTTCTTGTAAAACCAGTTCTCTAAACTCTTCAGGTGTTAAAATTATAGGATATTTAATATTAAAACTTCCTACCATTTCGGTATAAATATATCTATCTGTAAGAGGATCGTACGTGTATTTAGCCTCAATACTAGACGGATTGGGCATGTAAATATTTCCCATAGAAAACCCCGTACTTGTAGTGTCCTGAGGCGTTGGTGTTACCTGGGAGAACGAATAAAGGCTAAAAAGCAACAGTGTGCTTAATAGTATATTTTGTCTGGTTGTTTTTAAATACTTTTGATGGGTTGCACTCAAATTTTTTACAATTTTTTTAAGGCCTGTTTGATTATGTCTTCTACACTAGCATCTGGTTCAATGGATACAATTTTCTCAACCACACGTTCCGATTGTTTCTTATTAAATCCAAGAACTTCTAAAGCAGATAACGCTTCGTCTTTGTTCGTATTGCTTTTTCGGGTTGAAAGTTCATCAATATCATAAACTTTCAAAATTTTATCTTTTAAATCCAAAATTACTCGTTGAGCGGTTTTTGCTCCAATCCCTTTTATGGATTGAATTAATGCTACATCTGCAAGGGCAATTCCTTCTCTTACTTGTTTAGGTGTTAAGGAAGACAGCATGGTTCTTGCTATGCTAGCTCCAACGCCACTTACAGAAATTAACAGTCTAAAAATCTCTCTTTCGGCTAAAGATGAAAACCCAAACAAGGTGTGGGAATCTTCCTTAATTTGAAGATGGGTAAATAATTTGATATTTTCTTGATCTGGTATCTGTGAAAAAGTATGTAAAGAAATATTTAATAAATAACCCACACCATTGCAGTCTATAACAACATCGGTTGGGTTTTTCTCAACAAGTTTCCCTTGAATATGTGTAATCATTAACAAAACTTTAGTAAACTTTCAAATGTAATAAAATTATTCACATTATAAAGCCGTTTATTTCTCTAATGCATATATTAAGCCTTAGCCTCTTTTTCTTTTTGTTGCGCGTCTATAACCGCAATGGCAGTCATGTTAACAATTTCGTCTACACTTGCATCCAGTTGAAGGATGTGAACAGGTTTTTTTAAACCCATCATAATTGGCCCTATTGAGTCGGCATTGTTGAGTTCTTTCAATAGTTTATAGGTAATATTAGCCGATTCCAAATTAGGAAAAATCAAAGTGTTTACTTTCTTTCCTGCCAATTTAGAAAACGGAAAAATATCTTGAAGCATGTCTCGGTTTAATGCAAAATCTGCTTGAAGCTCGCCATCAACTGCTAAATTAGGGTGTCTTTTATGCAAATAACTTACAGCCTCCCGCACTTTGATAGCCGTTTGGTTTTTTGAAGACCCAAAATTAGAATAGGAAATCATAGCCATTACTGGTTCCATTCCAAACATTTTAACCACTCCAGCCGTCATTTGAGTGATTTTTGTTAAATCTTCGGCTGTAGGGTTTATATTTATGGCTGTATCGCTTAAAAACAATGGACCACGTTGTGTTATCATTAAGTTTGTTGTTGCAATTCTGGTGGAATCTGGTGCTAAACCTATTAATTCTAATACTGGAGTTACTACGGAAGGATAGCTTCTAGAATACCCAGAAATCATGGCATCGGCATCTCCTTCGTTGACCATCATGGCCGCAAAATAATTGCGCTCTCTCATAATTTTTTGAGCTGAATACAAGGTAACTCCTCTTCTGTTACGTTGATTCCAATAAACTTTTGCGTATTTATTTTTACGGACCTCTTCCTCATCGGATTTAGGATCGATAATCTCTACATCAGAATCGAATTCAATCTCTTCTTTTAATTTTTCAATAAGATCACGTCTTCCAAGAAGAATGGGAATAGCAATTCCTTCGTCGTGCACAATTTGAGCAGCTTTCAACACATCTAAATGATCTGCCTCGGCAAAAACCACTCTCTTTGGATTGATTTTAGCTCTATTTAATAAGAGTCTAACTAGTTTATTATCTGAACCTAAACGCTCTAAAAGTTCTTCTTTATATTTTTCCCAATTTTCAATAGGCTCCTTGGCAACACCACTTTCCATAGCTGCTTTTGCTACTGCGGGTGGCACTTCGGCAATTAGCCTTGGATCAAACGGCTTAGGGATAATATATTCCTTTCCAAAAGTTAAACGAGTTTCACCGTAAGCAATGTTTACTTGTTCTGGAACTGGTTCCTTCGCTAAATTTGCCAAAGCAGTTACGGCAGCCATCTTCATTGCTTCGTTAATTTTTGTGGCTCTTACATCTAAAGCACCTCTAAAAATAAATGGAAAGCCAAGCACGTTATTCACTTGGTTTGGATGGTCTGAACGTCCAGTGGCCATAATAATATCGTCCCTGGTGTCTACGGCTAATTGGTATTCTATTTCAGGGTCTGGATTTGCCATTGCGAAAACAATCGGCTTTTCTGCCATGGACAATAACATGGCTGGGCTTACAATATTGGCTTTAGAAAGTCCAATAAATACATCGGCATTTTCCATAGCTTCGTCCAGCGTATCTATTTCTCTGTGAGTAGCAAATTCGGCCTTTTCATCTGTAAGATCGCCTCTAGTTTGTCTAATCACCCCTTTGCTATCCAACATGACGATATTTTCACGCTTGGCACCAAAAGCTTGATATAATCTGGTACATGAAATAGCGGCAGCTCCTGCTCCACTAATAACAATTCGTGCGTCCTCTATTTTTTTATCGGAAATTTCTAAGGCATTCAATAAAGCGGCAGCCGAAATAATAGCGGTACCATGCTGATCGTCGTGCATAACTGGAATATCCAATTCTTCTTTTAAACGTCTTTCTATCTCAAAAGCTTCGGGAGCTTTAATATCTTCTAAATTAATACCTCCAAAAGTTGGGGCAATCATTTTTACGGTTTGAATAAATTCTTCTACATCTTCCGTATTTACTTCAATATCAAAAACATTTATGTCTGCAAAAATTTTAAACAACAAACCTTTGCCTTCCATTACTGGCTTTGAGGCTTCAGGTCCAATATTACCAAGTCCTAAAACTGCAGTTCCATTGGATATTACTGCCACTAAATTTCCTTTGGCCGTATATTTATAGACATTGTTGATATCTTTTACAATTTCTAAACAAGGTTCTGCAACCCCAGGAGAATAGGCCAAAGACAAATCTCTTTGTGAGGCGTATTTTTTGGTTGGGATAACTTCAATTTTGCCAGGAGTTGGTTTGGCATGATATACTAGGGCTTCTCTACGTTTGCTTTGTTTGCTCATATTCTCTATTGATTTAAGCTTCTTTCAGAAAAATTCTGAACTCACAAATGTAATAATACTCAAACTTAAAGCCTAATCTTTTAAGAAATTGATGTTGCGTTTTAATCCAGAAAATTTAGTCCGCTTCACGGCCGATTTCTGAAAGACCTTTTTAAAAGTATCTTCGGTAATCTCTTCCCAATCTTTTCTGGTCATTGATAATAATTCGGGATGGGGATTAAACAGAGGCTCGTTATGTGGTTTTGAAAATCGATTCCATGGACATACATCTTGACAGATATCGCAACCAAACATCCAGTCTTCAAATTTTCCTTTAAACTCGGTTGGAATATTATCTTTTAACTCGATAGTAAAATACGAAATACATTTACTGCCGTCTACCACATAAGGTTCTGTAATGGCTTGTGTAGGACAAGCATCGATGCATTTGGTACAAGTGCCACAATGATCTGTAGTAATGGTATCATATTCCAGTTCCAAATCGATAATTAATTCGGCAATGAAATGAAAGGAGCCGGATTTCTGGGTCAATAACAAGGTATGCTTGCCCACCCAACCCAAACCAGATTTTGCTGCCCAAGCCTTATCTAAAACGGGTGCGGAATCTACAAAAGCACGACCTTCAACTTCGCCAATTTCATCTTGAATAAAATGTAGCAAGGATTTTAATTTATCTTTTATAATAAAATGATAGTCGGTGCCATAGGCATATTTTGAAAGCTTAAAAGTATTTTGAATTTGAGTTTCTTCGGGATAATAATTAAATAACAAGGAAACAACCGATTTTGAACCTTCTACCAATTTGGTTGGATCCAAACGTTTGTCAAAATGGTTTTCCATGTATTGCATGGTGCCATTCATGTTTTGGTTCAACCAATTTTCAAGTCTTGGCGCTTCTTCTACCAAAAATTGAGCTTTACTAATACCGCAAGACAAAAATCCGAGGCGTTTGGCTTCGGATTTTATAAGTTGCGTGTATTGCTGCTTTTTATCCACAGCGTAAAGTTAATACTATTTAATTTCTTTGTTTCAAAATTATTAATACCCACAAATTTCGAGAGACCAATTAATAAGTGATCCACTATCACCATCAGAGTCATCAGTAATTCTTAGTGTCCAATTTCCATTTGATTGGAGACCGTTAAAAGTGGCTAAACTTCCTTCTGGTTGGTATCTATTTGTAAAAGGAGCATCAGCACTTGTTATATTAACAATTAAAAGTGTTGCATCGTCGTCAAAAACGGTATTTACTAAATTATCTCCACTGCTACCATTATCCGTAGTTAATTCAACTATGGTAATGCCATCTGGCGCTATAAGAAATATCTCAAGGTCAGCTACCCAAGTATGATTAATGTTTAGCGTTACATTTATATCTCTAACCGTAAAGGAGTCTGGAACATTAATTATTGAGTTAGTTATTGTTCCACTATCAGGTCCCACAGGAAGAACCGTAGAATTCATCAATGTTTGACAAGGAACCTCCAAACCAGTTGCGGTTATAATTAATGGCGAACCACTTAACGGAGTGACTCCATCTGCCATAAATACACTGGCAGTTAATAATTGAGAGCCAACTGTATTACCAAGTACCCACTTATTAGTTACAATACCATTTGCATCACTCGTAGATGTTGATGAAAATATACTCCCTTCTGCTACCGAAAAACTAACCATAGCACCTTCGAAAGGTCTCCCATATTGATCTTTAATGACCATTTTTATTGGGTTTGCTAATTCGGTTCCTATTACTGCAGACTGGTTGGATCCTGAGCTAATTTCAATTCGATTTGCTAGAGAAGGAGCAACATCTCCGTCATCATCTGATGAACACGAGAAACTAAAAGCAACTAAAAGTGCTAATAATACATACTTTGATTTTGAAATTCTTGTTCGAATTTTTCTTGAATATTTTTTCATGGTTTTAAAATTTAAATGAATAATAGTTATATAGTGTTAATACAGCTTTTCCTTAAAAGGTTAACATATGGGATAAAAAAAACCGAAGCATTTTTAGCTTCGGTTTTAAAATAATTCTATATGTTTTTGAAATAAGTTTTTTTTGAGGTTCTTGGAACCTGAACATTTTAGAAATGCATTGAGCGATATGTCATTCTAAAACAAACCTCCTTGAGTTGGACCTTTTATTCTTCCAAGATGTTTATAAGCCAATTCGGTGACTTCCCTACCTCTTGGTGTTCGCATAATAAATCCTTCTTGAATTAAAAAAGGTTCATAAACCTCTTCAATGGTTTCGGCACTTTCGCTAACTGCTGTTGCAATAGTGGTAATGCCAACTGGACCGCCTTTAAACTTATCGATAAGTGTTGTTAAGATTTTATTATCCATTTCATCCAAACCATAAGCATCTACATGAAGCGCTTCTAAAGCAAACTTTGCAATTTTAATATCTATTTCTCCATTACCCTTAATTTGGGCGAAATCTCTAACCCTACGCAGCAATGCATTGGCTATACGAGGTGTTCCTCTACTTCTACCAGCAATTTCTACAGCAGCTTCCATAGAAGTAGGAACTTTTAAAATGGAGGCACTTCGTTGGACAATTGTGGTTAATAATTCCGTATTGTAATATTGTAATCTACTTTGAATCCCAAAACGTGCTCTCATAGGAGCTGTAAGAAGTCCTGAGCGTGTTGTGGCACCAACTAAAGTAAATGGGTTTAAATTTATTTGAACGGTTCTGGCGTTGGGGCCAGACTCAATCATGATATCAATTTTATAATCTTCCATGGCAGAATAGAGATACTCTTCTACAATAGGACTTAACCGATGGATTTCGTCTATAAATAACACATCCCTTTCATCCAGATTGGTTAAAAGTCCAGCCAGATCTCCAGGTTTATCAAGTACAGGTCCAGAAGTCACTTTTATTCCAACACTCAATTCGCTAGCTAAAATATGTGCTAAGGTGGTTTTTCCTAATCCAGGAGGTCCATGAAATAAGGTATGGTCTAAAGCTTCATTCCTTAAATTTGCGGCTTGAACAAATATTTGAAGATTTTCCAACACTTGATCCTGGCCTGTAAAATCGTCGAAGGATAAAGGTCTTAATTTTTTTTCTACGTCCAGTTCTTCTGGGCTAAAGTTATCTCCTGTAGGATCTAGGTTTTCGTTCATGCTAACTTCCCACGAAAGTGGAAATCTTATTAATTAAATTAATTGACTTATTTTGAATTAACTAAAAAACAAGTCGATAGAAAAAATAACTCCATTATTTCTTTGTGTAAATATAAAGAAAAAGCCTTTCTGATTTAAGAGAAAGGCTTTTTTGATTTTCTAAATCTTATTTGCGGTCCTTCAATTTGTAAAGGAACAAGTGCCGTATTGGATCTATTTCAACATTATAAGAACTAATGAAAAAGACCTTTAAATGAATTTCTTCAATTAAAGGTCTTTTATATAAGTTTTATGAAGCTCCTTTTATGAACTTCCTTTTTTCAAAGGGACTTAATGATGTAACTCTTCTTCTCCTTCTTTTAAAGGAACGTTTTGAGGCACAAAATCATCGTCATGACCTGGTTTGCTATAATCATATGGCCAACGGTAAACATGAGGAATTGCACCTGGCCAGTTTCCGTGTATATGTTTTACAGGAGCAGTCCATTCCAATGTAGTCGATCTCCATGGGTTTTGAGTTGCTTTTTTACCATAGAACATACTTACAAAGAAATTGTATAAGAATACTATTTGGAATATAGCTCCAATAATTGCGAACACTGTAATTACCACGTTAACATCATGCAAATCGTCAAATAGTGGAAATGCTGAGTTGGTATAATAACGTCTTGGTAATCCAGCCATTCCAATAAAGTGCATTGGGAAAAACACCCCGTAAGCACATATAGCTGTTATCCAGAAATGGATATACCCTAAGTTTTTATTCATCATTCTACCAAACATTTTTGGATACCAATGATACACCCCTGCAAACATTCCATAAAGTGCCGAGATACCCATTACTAAGTGGAAGTGGGCAATTACAAAATACGTATCGTGCACGTTAATATCTAAAGCACTATCTCCAACAATAATTCCTGTTAAACCACCAGTAATAAAGGTAGAAACAAATCCAATAGAGAACAGCATGGCCGTATTCATTTGAATATTTCCTTTCCATATAGTTGTTATCCAGTTAAAGGCTTTTACTGCTGAAGGAATAGCAATTAATAAGGTAGTAAATGTAAATACCGACCCTAAGAATGGATTCATTCCAGAAACGAACATGTGGTGACCCCAAACAATGGTTGATAGGAACGCAATGGCTAAAATTGAAGCAATCATGGCACGATATCCAAAAATAGGTTTACGTGAGTTTGATGCCAATATTTCAGAAACGATTCCCATGGCTGGTAAAATAACAATATATACTTCTGGATGTCCTAAGAACCAGAATAAATGTTCAAACAAAACAGGCGATCCACCTTGATAGTGAAGCACTTCACCTTGAATAAAAATATCCGATAAGAAGAAGGAGGTTCCAAAACTTCTATCCATAATTAACAATAAGGCTGCAGAAAGTAATACTGGAAAAGAAACCACACCAATAATAGCAGTTACAAAAAATGCCCAGATGGTTAAAGGTAATCTAGTCATAGACATCCCTTTAGTTCTTAAATTGATTACTGTAACGATATAGTTTAATGATCCTAACAAGGAGGAAGCAATAAAGATAGCCATAGAAATTAACCATAAGGTCATTCCCATTCCAGATCCAGGCTGAGCCATTGGCAAAGCACTAAGCGGTGGATAGATGGTCCATCCAGCTGCTGCAGGTCCTGCTTCAAGAAATAAGGATGACAACATGATTATTGCAGATAAAAAGAATAACCAATACGAAACCATATTTAAGAAACCAGAGGCCATATCTCGTGCTCCAATTTGCAACGGAATCAATAGGTTACTAAACGTACCACTTAAACCAGCTGTTAATAAAAAGAATACCATAATAGTACCATGTATGGTTACCAATGCCAAATATACATCAGCATCCATAACACCATCTGGTGCCCATTTTCCTAATAAAGCTTCAAATAACACATTTGGTTCTTCCGGCCATGCAATTTGTATACGAAACATAACCGACATTAATACACCTATAACACCCATAATGGTTCCTGTTATAAGGTATTGCTTAGAAATCATTTTATGATCCTGACTAAATATGTATTTAGTTATGAATGTCTCTTTATGATGATGCCCGTCATTTTCTTCGTGTGCGTGAGTATCTGCGTGTGTTGACATAATCTATTTATATACTTTTTTAAAAACGTTTCTTAATTTACTTAATTAAAGAATCCTTAAATTCCTTTTGTTCTTTTATCCAAGCGTCGTACTCTTCTTGAGTCTCAACAATAATATTCATTTGCATGTTGTAATGGGATTTTCCACAAATTTTATTACAAAGTAATAAGTAATGGAACTCGTAAGGATCTAATGCTTCCTCTCCCTTAGCAGCTAATTCTACACTCTTTTCTGCTCTAAGTCTATTGATATTAGCAACTTTATCCAACATCTCTGGCGTTTGTCTCATATCTGCAGTCGTTGTAACCGGAGTAAAACCAAACTGGGTAATCATTCCTGGTACACAGTTCATTTGAGCTCTAAAGTGAGGCATATATGCAGAGTGCAATACATCTTGGGAGCGGATTTTAAACAATACCGGTCTTCCTACAGGTAAATGTATTTCGGAAACAATAATATCGTCTTGACCATTAGGGTCTGCTTCATCCAATCCTAAAATATTGGCATTATCCAAGTTTATCAATCTTACGTTAGCTTGTCCTAAAGTATTATCATTACCACCATAACGCGCCTTCCAGTTAAACTGTTGAGCATATAGTTCGATAATTAATGGATCGTCGTCCTCATTGACGTTCATAATAGTAGTCCAAGTAAACAATCCGTAGATAATTAAACCAGATAAAACAATTACTGGAATAATAGTCCAGATAGCTTCTAAAGTATTATTATCCGCATAGAATAAGGCTTTTTTTCCTTTTTCTCCTCTGTATTTGTACGCAAAATAATGCAGTAAATACTGGGTGATAAATTGAACAATAAAAAGGATTACCAAGGTAATAATCATTAAATTATCAACTTGAGCCCCATGCTCTGATGCCGCATTTGATAATAAAGGTAAATCGCCCCAATAAATAAAACATATAAAGGTTAAGATATATATGAAGGCCAAGAAAGCCAACATAAGATAAGCATTTACCTTGTTATCATTGTCTGTTGCTATCTGTGTATTTGAAACGCCTACTTGCGCCAAATCAAATATTTTAACCATTTGCCAAATGGCTATAGCTACAAAAATTACTATTATAATTGTTAAAAAAGCTGTCATTGTCTTTTCTCTTCTTTAATTAAGTTTCTTAATAATGGAAATGTTCACTTTCCTTCAAAAATGGATTTCTTTTAACTACTAATGGTGCTTTGGTTAAAGCTGTAAATACGATGAATAAAAACAAACCTAAAAACAACATTACCGATCCGATTTCTGGAATTCCAAAACCCCATCTATCACCAACTGTTCCTGGCATGATCATAACATATACATTTATATAATGTCCTATTAAAACAATTACTCCGGACATAGCTACAAACCAAGGTAGACGTTTGTAATCACTATTCATTAAAACCAAGAATGGGAACACAAAGTTTAAAACCAACATTCCGAAGAAAAGTAAATTATAATCTTCAACACGTGTAATAAAATAGGTTACCTCTTCAGGGATATTTGCATACCAGATTAGCATAAATTGAGAGAACCATAAGTACGCCCAGAAAATACTAAAACCAAACATATATTTTGCTAAATCGTGAATGTGGCTATCGTTAACTACTTCTAAATATCCTTTAGATTTTAAGTATAAGGCAACAAAAGCAATTACCGTAATACCAGTTACAGCCATTCCAGCCCATACATACCAACCGAATAGGGTACTAAACCAGTGTGGATCTATACTCATTATCCAGTCCCAAGACATGATAGATTCTGTGTATATAAAGAACACTAAGAATCCTGCTGAAATACGGAACGCCTTTTTAAAATAACTATTATCTGTTGCCGTATCGTTAGCTTTAGAAAACTTACGAGCAAAGTAACTATACAAACTCCAACCAGCAATAAAGATAACTCCTCTTACAGCAAACCAACCAATACTTAACCAACTAGCTTTTCCTTGGAGTAATTTATCATCGGCCACTACATCTGGATTCATCCAAACAAAAAGATTGTAATCTCCTATTATTCCAGATGCCAATGCTATTGCTAACACGATAACTCCACCAGGCAATACGTAGGCTGAAAGACCTTCCATAACTCTAAATAGTACCGGAGACCATCCAGACTGAGATGCAATTTGAATGGCATAAAAAGACAACACGCCAATAGCAATCATAAAAAAGAAAAAGGCTGCAACATATAATGCAGACCAAGGTCTATTTGCTATTTGATGTTGTACATGCTCTACGTGTTTGGTGTGTTCATCAACTTGAGCGGAAGCATCTTGTGCTTTTGTTTCATGACCGTTATCTGAATGTTCTGAAACGCCAGCTACAGCATGATCTTCACCGTGATGAGACGCTTCTTCTGCAAGCATGGTTTCAACGTCTTCAAAAGATTTATGAGATGTCATAAAACCATATCCTACCCCTAATAGACCTAAAATCATTAAGGCAATAGAAAATGTCTTTAATTTATTTGAGAATGTGTACATATCTATATTGAATCTTTATCTTTCTTACTTTTATAATTTAGCTTTCAAATCTAATACATAAGCAACTACTTGCCAACGCTCTTCTTCATTAAGTTGGTTTGCATAGGACCCCATAGTGTTTTTACCGTAGTAAATAACATGGTAAATACTTCCAGCTGTAATAGCTCTACCTATATCGTCGTATTTTGGAATTCCAAGGATTTTTTCTCTTTTCACTAAATTCCCTTGTCCATCACCTTTGGTCCCGTGGCAAATTCCACAGTAAATGTCGTATAATCCTTTGGCACGAACAAAATCAATTTGAGTTGAATCCAATGGACTCATTAATTCTGTTTTTGCTAAATTATAATCATCAATGGTATTCGAGTAATCGAAAGGCAAATGTCCTCTAGGAACCGTTCCATCCACAGGTAATTGGGCTTCTACGCCATTACTAAAGGCAGCCGATTCTGAGTACGTTTCATAACTTACAGCTTCATACATATCTGGCATGAACTGGTAGTTAGGTTTTGACTTGTTTTGGCAAGCCACAAACGATGCGAATACTAATGCGATAACCGTTATTTTTACTAAGCTCTTCATATTACAATATTAATGTGCTTCTTCTTTTTCTATTAATTTAATTTCAACTGCTCCAGTTTCTTTAAGTAAGTTTTCTAAATCCAATTGATTTCCATGAACTGGGATTTCCATTAAAAAGTGGTCGTCTGTAGTTCTTAAATCTGGATTTTCAGCTTTTTTAAATGGCCACAACTTACTTCTTAAATAAAAGGTAATAACCATTAAGTGGGCAGCGAAAAATACGGTTAGCTCAAACATAATTGGTACAAATGCCGGGCTATTTTCCATATAACTAAAACTTGGCTTTCCACCAATGTTTTGAGGCCAATCGTCTATCATGATATAATTCATCATAACAATAGAAACAATTAAACCTAATAAACCATATATAAAAGATGTGATTGCTAATCTTGTTGGAGCTAATCCCATAGCCTTATCTAGTCCGTGAACTGGAAAAGGTGTATATATTTCTTCAATGTGATATTTTTCAGCCCTTACTCTTTTAACGGCGTTCATTAAAACATCATCATCTGTATAAATAGCGTGAATTACTTTTGAAGTTTCCATATGCTACTCGTCGTTTTTAGTTTTGTTAACTTGACTTCCAGAAGTTCTTTCATCAACTCCAGTTCCTACTAAACTTTGTCCAGATTCTCTTAGACTCTTATATTTATCTCCAGAAGATTTCAAAATAGTTTTTATTTCTGCTTGTGCAATCACTGGGAAGGTTCTAGCATATAATAAAAATAACACAAAGAAAAACCCAATGGTACCAATAAAGATTCCTATGTCTACAAATGTTGGAGAGAACATGGTCCATGATGATGGTAAATAATCTCTATGTAACGAGGTTACAATAATTACAAAACGTTCGAACCACATTCCTATGTTTACAACAATAGAGATAAAGAATGAAAACATGATACTTGTTCTTAATTTTTTGAACCACATAAATTGAGGTGAAAATACGTTACAAGTCATCATTGCCCAATATGCCCACCAGTAAGGACCAGTAGCTCTGTTTAAGAATGCATATTGCTCATATTCTACTCCAGAATACCACGCAATAAATAACTCGGACATATACGCCACACCAACTATAGAACCTGTAATCATGATTACAATGTTCATTAATTCAATATGTTGAACTGTGATATAATCTTCTAGGCTTGCTACTTTTCTCATTATAATAAGAAGCGTATTTACCATGGCAAAACCAGAAAACACGGCTCCGGCAACAAAGTACGGAGGGAAAATGGTAGTATGCCATCCTGGAACTATAGACGTAGCAAAGTCAAAAGATACAATGGTATGTACAGAAAGTACTAAAGGTGTTGCTAAACCTGCAAGAACCAAAGATACTTCTTCAAAACGTTGCCAATCTTTAGCACGTCCAGTCCATCCAAAACTTAATAAAGAATAAATTTTCTTCTGAAAAGGTTTAATAGCTCGGTCTCTTAGCATGGCAAAATCAGGTAATAAACCAGTCCACCAGAAAACTAGCGATACCGATAAATATGTTGAAATTGCAAACACGTCCCAAAGTAATGGTGAGTTAAAGTTTACCCATAAAGAACCAAATTGGTTTGGTATAGGTAATACCCAATATGCTAACCATGGACGACCCATATGTATAAGTGGGAACAAACCAGCTTGAATAACCGCAAAGATGGTCATTGCTTCTGCAGAACGGTTAATTGCCATTCTCCATTTTTGACGGAAAAGTAAAAGTACAGCAGAAATTAATGTTCCTGCGTGACCAATACCAACCCACCAAACGAAGTTAGTAATATCCCAGGCCCAACCTACGGTTTTGTTTAAACCCCAGGTACCTATACCAGTTGCTATTGTGTAAATGATACATCCTATTCCCCAGAGAAACGCTGCTAGTGCAATAGAAAAAACTATCCACCAAGATTTGTTTGCTTTACCTTCTACAGGTCGTGCTACATCCACAGATACATCGTGGTATGATTTTTCGCCTGTAACTAAAGGTCTTCTAATAGGTGCTTCGTAATGAGACGCCATAATCCTTCTATAATTATTTTCTTAATTCCTTTTTATTATGCTTCGGTTGTATTTCTCACTTTAGTATGATACTGCACATTTGGTTTTGTGCCAATATGCTCTAATAGGTGATACATACGGTTATCTTCTAAAAGTTTTGCAACTTTACTTTCCTTATCGTTGATGTCTCCAAATACCATGGCTCCATTGCTACATGCAGCAGAACAAGCTGTTTGGAATTCGCCATCCTTAATAACACGTCCATCACGTTTGGCATCCAGAATTGTTTTTTGTGTTTTCTGAATACACAAAGAACATTTTTCCATAACCCCACGAGAACGCACTACAACATCTGGGTTTAAAACCATACGTCCTAAATCGTCGTTCATATGATAATCGAACTCATCGTTTTTAGAATATAAGAACCAGTTAAAACGACGTACTTTATACGGACAGTTGTTTGCACAGTAGCGCGTACCTACACAACGGTTATATGCCATGTGGTTTTGTCCTTGACGTCCGTGTGAAGTTGCAGCCACTGGGCAAACAGTTTCACAAGGTGCATGATTACAATGCTGACACATAACTGGTTGGAAAGCTACTTGAGGGTTTTCTGAAGCATGCTCCATTTTACCAAACCCACTTAAAGAACTTCCTAATCCTGAAATGTTATTTTTATTTTCATTATCACCAGCAAAAGTTTCGTCAGAAGAATAATATCTATCAATACGCAACCAGTGCATATCGCGACTCTTACGCACTTCTTCTTTCCCTACTACCGGCACGTTGTTTTCAGCATGGCAAGCAATAACACATGCTCCACAACCAGTACAAGCGTTTAAGTCGATAGATAGGTTGAAGTGATGTCCAATAGAACGATCGAACTCATCCCAAAGACTTACTTCAGCAACTTCTGTTTCAACATGATTTAAAGACACAACTGTTGGAGGGTTCCAAACTTTTTTATCTTTCGTATTAAAAATCTCAAGAGAAGTTTCTTTAATAATATCTCCACGTCCCATTAACGTGTTATGCAACTGAATGCAAGCAAATTCGTGCATGCCTGATGCAGCAGTAACACTTATATTCTGAAACGTATTAAAGTCTTGGTATAATGCATAAGCATTTACACCCGTTTTCATTTCATTTTTTAATCCAGCAGTTCTTCCATAACCAAAAGATAGACCCACAGAGCCTATAGCTTGTCCTGGCTGAATAATTACCGGCACTTTTTCTATAGTAACACCATTGGCAGTAATATCTACATAGCTTCCATTTAGTCCACCATCTGCCATATGCTCGCTTTTTAAACCTAATGTATTAGCATCAGCTTTAGAAACGGTTAAATAGTTGTCCCAAGAAGTTCTTGTAAGCGGATCTGGAAACTCTTGTAACCATGGGTTATTGGCCTGTTGACCATCTCCCATTCCCACTTTGGTATATAAAGAAAGTTCTAAACCTTCTGAAGCACTGGTAGAAGCTAAACTTCTAGCAGCAGCAGCCCCGTCAATCTTAGAAATAGTTGAAGTATTGTTAGCAGTAGCTGTTTGTTCTTCTTCTTTTTTCAAGCCTAAACCTTGTGCAACGTCTTCTATAATTCCACCCACTAGGGTTTTATCGCCTTCAGTCTTTGTTTCTCCAGCGTTAACTGTTGTAGAAACAAAACCATCGGCTACGAAAACACCATCGTGTAAAGCTTGACTAAACGAGCTAGAGCCAAGAATTCCTTCGTTCCAAGTTTGTTTAATATAATCATGGTAAGATACTTCGCTTCCAATCCATTCTAACAAAGCATCTTGGAATTGCATGGTATCAAACAAAGGACGAATGGTTGGTTGCATTAAAGCAAAATGACCTTTCTTTAATTCTACATCTCCCCACGATTCTAAATAATGAGGTGCGGCAGCAATATATTGGGTTTGTCTAGCCGTTTCATCTGCTTTCATTGAAAAAGATAGCGTCAAATCTGTAGCTGCTAAACCTTCTGCAAAATCTGCTGCATTAGGCAAGGTATATATTGGATTAACACCACTCATAATAAGGGCTCCAACTTTCCCTGCTTTCATATCAGCAATTAAAGCGTTCATTGCTTTATCGCTTCCTTGTCTTGTTTTAATTGGCGTAGAAGGATCAAAAGCCTTAGAGTTTAAATATTCGTTAATCTCTAAAACCACTGTTTGAGCATTCACATCTTGTATTCCAGTTACCACAACGGCATTGCTGCCCGCTGTTTTAATTTGTGAAGCAGCTTTACTTACTGCATCTAAAATATTTTCTGGTAAATCGACTGAAACTGAGCCACCAACAACTTCACTATAAAGTTTAGCTAAAACCAACTTTTGTTGCGTTGGTGTTATCGGCACACGCTTATCTGCATTTGCTCCAGTTAAAGACATATTCGATTCAAACTGAATATGACGAGACATCTTCCCTTTAGTAGGAATACGTCCAGAGGCATATCCGGAGTCAAAACCACCACCTTGCCAATCGGAAAGGAAGTCGGCTCCAATAGAAACGATGGTAGCTGCTTTTGAAAAATCGTAACTAGCTAAACCACGTTCGTTATATTTTGCTTGGAAGGCATCCAGCCCAGTAGATTCTGAAATAGAGTCGTACTGCACGTGATTAACGTTTCCAAATTTTTGTTTAAATTCTCCAATCAATTTTGAAGTGGAAGGACTGGCAAAGGTTTGTGTTAATAATACAATTTGCTTTCCAGAATCAGTTAATGCCGATAATCCTTGAGCAACTTCAGCATTTAAATCTTCCCAAGAGGTATATTCTCCCTCCTTCATTGGACCTTGTACTCTCATACTATCGTACAACCCTAAAACCGAAGCATGTACTCTAGCATTAGCACCACCATTTGTGGTTGCCAGGGTATTGTTTTCAATTTTAATTGGACGACCTTCGCGAGTTTTTACCAATACGCTAGTAAAATCAAATCCATCTGCAATAGTAGTTGCATAGTAATTGGCTACCCCAGGTATTATAACATCGGGTTGAATTACATAAGGAATGGATTTAACAACTGGCCCCTCGCACGCTGCTAAAGATGCCGCAGCTGTACTAAAACCAACATATTTTAAGAAATCACGACGTGTTGTTTTAGAACTTTCCAAAGAATCTTTATCACCTAAAAACTCATCGGTAGGAATTTCTTCAACAAACTCGTTTTGTTGTAGAGCCTTAACAATAGAGCTATCTTCGTTCAGCTCCTCAACACTTTTCCAGTATTTCTTGTTTGATGACATATTATATAATGAATTACTTCTTATTATTTTTAATTATTTTATATCTCTATAGAGAATTTAATAGTGGCACTTACCACATTCTAAACCTCCCATTTGAGCTACTGTAAGCTTATCTACCCCATACTTTTTAGATAATTCTTCGTGTATTTTGGTATAGTAAGCATTGTCTTCAACTTTTACGTTTGTACCTCTATGACAGTCTATACACCAACCCATTGTTAAAGGGGAATATTGCGACATAATTTCCATAGTCTCAACTGGACCGTGGCAAGTTTGACATTCCAAACCACCAACAGTAACGTGTTGCGAGTGATTAAAGTAAGCAAAATCAGGTAAATTATGGATTCTTACCCATTTTACCGGTTGCGAATCGCCTGTGTAAGCTTGATCCTCATCACTCCATCCTGCTGCTGCATATAATTTTGCAATTTCTCCATCATAAAATTCTTTACTGTATTCATCGGTTGCAGTTGTTTCAGCAACTTCATAAACAGATTTATGACAGTTCATACATACATTTAAAGATGGAATTCCAGAAGTTTTACTAACTCTTGCTGAAGAGTGACAGAATTTACAATCTATTCCGTTATCTCCGGCGTGAATTTTATGTGAAAAATGAATTGGTTGCACTGGTTGATAACCTTGGTCAACACCTATCTGCATTAAATAACCATAAACGTAATATCCGCTGGCCAATAGTAAAAAGATAACTGTTACCAATACTAAAAATTGGTTTTTAACAAAAGCTTTCCAAATAGGAGTGCGTTCTGTTTTAGTAATATCTACGCCCTTAGCGTCCGCAAAACGAGTTAAGGTACGTCTAACTAATAACAATGCCATTGCCAACAAAGCAAACAACAATGCTAGCGCCCCTAAAACAACTTTGTTAGAAATACCAGAATCGGAAGCAGATCCCGAAGCACCTCCTCCAGCAACATCGGCAGCAGGCGCAGCAACTGCACGCTCTTGCGATGTATAAGCTAGGATATCGTTAATATCCTCATCTGATAATTGTGGGAAAGGAGTCATCGCAGCTCCTCCATATTCATCGAAAATCTTTTGTGCATAAGCATCTCCAGATTTAAGGACAGCAGAACTATTACGAATCCATGCTGCTAGCCACTCTCTATCTAAACCTTGTTCGTCTGCTAGAATTTGCTCGATATTACGCAAAGCTGGCCCTGTCATCTTCTTATCTAATTGATGACAAGCAGCACAATTGGTATTGAATAAGGTTTTTCCTTTTTCAGGATCGCCGTCTTGAGCGAAAATCGAGGTTGAAAGTGTTAGAATAAAAATTAAACTTAATGTAAGCACATTTCTACTTAACTTACGGTCACTCACCTGTTTCATATTAATAGTTGAATTAACTTCTTTAGTTTGGTATGATTTTTTCACTTAGGTAAACAAAAATTACAATTAGATACAATTATAAAATCACTCGCAAAAATAGTATTAAAAGTCGATTCTAGAAATGTTAGGGAAGTGTTAATTGGTAATTTAGAGGTATTCTAAATAATAAATCGATATAAAAATCAGTTTATATCACATACATTTGCATTAAACAACCTTGAAAATGAAAATATTGAACTCAAAGAACAGTCTTTACACCCTTGGATTTATGGTATTGTTTACCAGCCTAAGTTTTGCGCAACAAGGCAACGTAATTGTCAATCAAGATAAGGAAATTGACCAATTATTGAATTTAAAGAAGACTATTAACACCTCAGAAAACACTTCTGATAGGTATAAAATTCAAATTTACTCCGGACATAGAAGCGAAGCTGAAAGCACACAAAGCAACTTTAGAGCTTTAAGTCTAGAAATGCCTTCGAAATTGGTTTACGAAACACCAAACTATAAAATATGGGTAGGTAATTATAGAACCCGTTTGGAAGCTGATAGAGCTTTGATTAAAGTAAAAGCCAAGTTTCCTACAGCTTTCATCTTTAAGCCTAAGAAAGACAAGGAGTAGCTTGTTTAGGTTTAAATTGAAGCTGTTAATGCTCTCTGACTTTAGAGCAGGAATGGCGTAAAGCGAATAAAAATACTGAAGAGAACTAAAGAAAAGCCGTCTAAAATTGATGTTTCAAAAGAGACTAACTCTAAGAAAAACCATTTTTAGACGGTCATTATTTTTTATTGTACCACTAGTTTTTTCAAAAAAATCTGATCATTCGTAGTTAGTTTTATAAAATATACTCCTTTAGACAATTTAGAAACGTCTATTTGAGATTTTAACTCCATATGTTTCATAACCAGTCTCCCAGAGATATCGAAAAAATCTATTTCCTGAATTTGCCATTTCTCAAAATTACCAATAGTTATAATTGTATTTGAAGGATTGGGATAAATGCTTATCTGATTTTCCATCAGCAAATTTCTTACACCTAAAGTCGTGTCCTGCACATCTCCCGTTAGAGAAATAATTGCTCCACAAAGCGATTGTGTTACCGATGTTTCTTCAGTCCAATTTCCTAGGGATAAACTAGGTGGGTTTGGCAAGGATGGTTCGGTGTTATAATATAATACATAGGTATTGGCAAATGTACCGTTTCCATCGTCGGCATAAATTTCCCAACGAGTGCCACTCTCATTCCATGCTATTTGAAACTCACAATTTCCTATTCCTCCACATGGCGAGTCTTCATCTACCGGAGTAGTTTCAAACGTATTCCTTCCCGTGTTATCTACAGTTTTTTGAATAAATACATAGTCCTGATTTTCTATTAACGGATGACATGCATTAAGTGTTATAGTCTGTGAATAAACACAGGTTCCGATTAAAACAAAAATCAGTCTTAAAATATAATTTCTCTGCTTCATAAGTACCATTTAGTTTTGAGATGGGAAAACGCCCTGTAAAGCAATAATAAAAGTTACCGTTTGATAGGGCTGTACAATACTAAAGGGTTGATTGTACCCCGTACTTCCAATCATACCAGAATTCATTGTGGTTGGTGTACCCACAGAAGCATATTCTTTATCTAGTAGTTTTGTATTTGCAGGAAAATTACTTTCTGGAGACGAACTATCACCCTCATTCAACACGGCATTTACTTGATGGCTGTGTGCTGGTAAATTAGCAACTGTTAAAGAAACGTTAGAGTCACCTCCGGCTTGACCATGCCCGTAGGAAGGTAAGCCAGGACCATTACCAGAATGCATGGGTACACGTCCTCTTAAATCTGGAAGCGCAAATGTTGTTTGTCCGTTTCCGCCATAGGCTGTACCTATTATGGCAAATAAAACACTGTTTTGTGAAATTGCCAATAACTGTCCTTCACATTTTGCCCATCCAGATGGGGCATAACTCCCTGCAAACATTCTAATTTCACCCACATAAGGATCTTGTGCACTTGCTAAATGACTCACGCTTAAGCATAATAAAAGGAATAAAATAGTAATTGTTTTCTTCATGATAAGATTGATTTTAAGTTTATATAATTTTATGGAAAAGTAAATAAATTCTTTCAATCCTAAAATAAAAAAAGCGACCAATTGGTCGCTTTTTTCTTTACTTATAATTACAAATTATTTCAATTTCTTTTTAACTTCTACCTCATGGTAAGCTTCAATTATATCTCCTTCTTTAATGTCGTTATAATTTTTAATTTGCATTCCACAATCGTATCCTTTAGCGACTTCTTTAGCATCGTCTTTAAAACGTTTTAATGAACTAAGTTCTCCGGTATAGATTACAACACCGTCACGTATTAAACGAACCCCAGAGTTTCTAAATATTTTACCGGTTAATACCATACAACCAGCAATGCTTCCAATTTTAGATACTTTAAAGATTTCTCTAATTTCAGCTGTTCCAGTAATTTCTTCTTTAAGTTCTGGAGACAACATTCCTTCCATGGCGTCTTTAAGATCGTTGATAGCATCGTAGATAATAGAATACATTCTGATATCGATTTCTTCTTTATCTGCAATTTGACGTGCATTACCCATTGGTCTCACGTTAAATCCAATAATAATGGCATCGGAAGCTGTTGCTAACAAGACATCACTTTCTGTAATTGGACCAACTCCTTTATGAATAATGTTTACTTCGATTTCTTCGGTAGATAATTTCTGGAACGAATCTGTTAAAGCTTCAACAGAACCATCTACATCTCCTTTAAGAATGATGTTCAACTCTTGGAAATCTCCAAGTGCAATACGTCTTCCAATTTCATCTAAAGTAATATGACGTTGTGTTCTAACAGATTGCTCACGTTGTAATTGTGTACGTTTGGTTGCAATTTGTCTCGCTTCACGCTCGTCTGCAAATACATTGAATTTATCACCTGCTTGTGGTGCGCCATCCAGACCTAAAATAGATACTGGTGTAGACGGTCCTGCAGCAATAATTTCTTTTCCACGCTCATCGTGCATGGCTCTAACTTTTCCACTGTGTTTCCCAGCTAGTACATAATCTCCTACTCTTAGGGTTCCTGCTTGCACCAATATAGTTGATACATAGCCTCGACCTTTATCTAAAAAGGCTTCGACAACAGTTCCTACAGCAGCTTTATTTGGATTGGCTTTAAGATCTAATAACTCAGCTTCAAGCAATACTTTTTCTAATAATTCTTTCACCCCAGTTCCTACTTTCGCTGAGATATCGTGAGATTGGATTTTTCCTCCCCAATCTTCTACCAACAAGTTCAACTTAGCAAGTCCTTCTTTAATTTTTTCAGGATTGGCCGTTGGTCTATCTATTTTATTGATAGCAAAAACTATTGGTACTCCGGCAGCCTGCGCATGCGCTATGGCTTCCTTGGTTTGAGGCATTATATCGTCGTCGGCAGCTACTACAATAATTGCAATATCTGTAACTTGGGCTCCACGAGCACGCATCGCCGTAAAGGCTTCGTGACCAGGAGTATCCAGGAAAGCCATTTTTTGGCCATTTTCTAGTTGTACCGCATAAGCTCCAATATGTTGGGTAATTCCACCAGACTCACCAGCGATTACATTTTCTTTACGGATATTATCCAATAAAGATGTTTTACCGTGATCCACGTGACCCATTACCGTAACAATTGGTGCACGTTCAACTAAATCTTCAGGTTTATCTTCAACTCTTTCAATAGCATCCTCAATACCAGTGTCTACAAATTCAACCTCAAATCCAAATTCTTCGGCTACAATAGTTAGAGTTTCAGCGTCTAAACGTTGGTTCATGGTTACCATCATTCCTAGCGACATACATGCCGAAATAATCTGGGTTACCGGAACGTCCATCATTGTCGACATTTCGCTAGCTGTTACAAATTCTGTAACTTTTAGAATTTTGCTATCTGCAGCTTCAGCTTGTTGATCTTTAGCTGTTTGCTCTCTGTGTAAATCTCTTTTATCTCTACGATATTTAGCACCTTTTCCTCTACTGGATTTACCTTGTAGTTTCTCTAAGGTTTCACGTACTTGTTTTTGTACTTCTTCCTCACTAGGCTCTTCTTTAACCGTGGCTCTTCTGCCTTTACCAACAACACCAGGTTTTCCTTTAAATCTGTCGCTTGCTCCTCTTGCAGGAGTAGCAGTGGTAGTTGCACTTCCAGTACCTGGAGCTCCTGCCTTGCTAATTCTACGACGCTTTTTCTTATTGGCGATTCCAGCTTTATCAGCTTTCTTTTTATCGTCTATTTTTTTCTTTGGTTTATTAAATTGAGATAGATCTATCTTCTCTCCAGCAATTTTAGGTCCCGAAAGTTTTTGGTATTGCGTTTCTAATCTTTCCTCCTCCACAGGTGCTTCAGGGGTTTTAGGCGCTTCTTTTTTAGGGTCGGCCTTTTTAGGCTCAGCCTTTACAGGTTCTACTTTTGTAGGTTCTGCTTTTGTAGTTTCTATTTTTTTAGAGTTGTCTTCCTTTGGCTTTTCGGTAATCTTCTCTATATCTTTTGTAGTTGGTTTTTCAACTGCTTTTTCTTTAGGTTTTTCAGGTGCTTTTTCAGCAGCTTTTTCAATAACCTTTTCTGAAACTATTTCAGGCGTTTTCTCAACTGGCTTTTCAGCTTTTACCTCTTCCTCCTTTTTAACAGGGGCTTCGGCAACTTTTTTGTTTGGCTCCAAGTCAATTTTACCAACTTGTTTTGGACCAGTCAAAGTAGCTTTAGCTTTTACAACCTCGGCCTCTTTAGCCTCAGCTTCTCTTTTAGCTCTAGCCTTTTCCTTTTCTTCAAGCTCACGATCACGCTGTTCTTTCAAAGCTTCTTTTTCCTTTTGCTTTGCCTCACCAACTTCTTGGGACGCCATTTTTTTACTGGCATCTGTTTGAAATTCGTCGGAAAGAACCTGGTAAACCTCGTTTGAAATTTTTGTAGTAGGACGCTTCTCTATCTCGACACCTTTGGAATCCAAGAACTCCACGGCGCGATCTAAAGAAATGTTCAACTCGCGTAATACTTTATTTAATCTAATTGTTTCAGCCATAAATTGCTTTAATATAACCTAAAAATATGTTATTCTTCAAATTCTTCTCTAAGAATTCTAATAACATCTAAAATTGTTTCTTCTTCTAAATCTGTTCTTTTTACTAAATCTGCCACCTCTTGTTCTAAGATGCTTTTGGCAGTATCTAAACCAGCTTTGCTAAACTCAGCAATGATCCAGCTTTCTATTTCATCAGTAAATTCAGATAATTCAACGTCTTCTTCAGCACCTTCTCTAAATACATCAATCTCGTAGCCAGTTAATTGTCCAGCCAAACGAATGTTGTGCCCTCCACGTCCAATGGCCTTACTTACTTCTTCTGGTTTTAAAATAGCTTCGGCACGTTTATTCTCCTCATCTATTTTAACCGACGTTACACGAGCAGGACTTAGAGCTCTAGTAATATACAACTGTAAATTTGATGTATAATTAATAACGTCAATATTTTCGTTTCCTAACTCACGAACTATGCCATGGATTCTAGATCCTTTCATTCCAACACAAGCTCCAACAGGATCTATTCTATCGTCGTAAGAGTCTACAGCTACTTTTGCTTTTTCACCAGGAATTCTTACTACTTTCTTAATGGTAATTAAGCCATCGAATACTTCTGGGATTTCTTGTTCGAATAATTTCTCCAAGAAAACCGGTGAGGTACGAGACATAATAATAGTAGGCTTATTTCCTTTTAGCTCAACACTTTCAACAATACCACGCACATTATCACCTTTTCTAAAAAAGTCTGAAGGAATTTGTTTTTCCTTAGGTAAGATAATTTCATTCCCTTCATCGTCTAATAAAATAACAGCTCTGTGACGTATATGATGCACTTCGGCCGTATAGATTTCTCCAATAAGGTCTTTAAATTGTTTGTAAATATTTGTGTTATCGTGTTCGTGTATTTTTGAGATTAAATTTTGTCTTAAGGCTAAAATAGAACGACGTCCTAGGTCTATTAACTTCACTTCTTCTGATACATCCTCACCAACTTCGAAGTCTGGTTCTATTTTGCGTGCTGCAGATAAAGATATTTCTTGATTTGGATCTTCAACTTCACCATCGGCCACTACAATTCTATTTCTCCATATTTCTAAATCTCCTTTATCAGGGTTTATAATAATGTCAAAATTATCGTCGTCTCCAAATTTCTTTTTTAGGGCATTTCTAAACACATCTTCAAGAATCGCCATTAACGTTACACGATCAATTAATTTGTCGTCTTTGAATTCTGAAAACGATTCAATTAACGCAAGATTTTCCATATCTTTTCTGAATTAAAATTTTATCATAACTTTTGCTTCAACTATATCTTCGTAGGCTATTTCTGCCTTATTTTGTACTGTTACTTTCCCCTTACCTACTGGTTTTGGTTCTCTAGATTTCCACTGTACAATAATATGATTGTCTGTTGCGTCTATAAGATCTACTTCTATTTCTTTATCGTTAGTTTTTAACTCTAAAGTTCTTCCCACATTTTTCTTAAACTGTCTTTTATTTTTCAAAGGCGCTGTTGCTCCAGCTGAAGCAACTTCTAAAGAAAAATCTTGTTCTTCTCTATCCAAATTATGCTCTATGGCACGACTGATATACATGCAGTCTTCCACGGTTACTCCAGTATCTCCGTCAATTACAACTTTAATACTGTTATCCTCTGAAATTGAAAGGTCTATTAAAAACAAATGCTGTTTTTCTTCTAGGCCATCCTTTAATAAATTTTCGACAGTTGTTCTAAACATTTCTTGGTATAAAAAGAGGGGACTTCACGTCCCCTCATATCTCTTAATTCTTACAACGGTGCAAATATACAATTTTTTATTTAAAAACAATGCAAGTAAGACACTTTACTAATTAAATGAAATATTAACTTCCTCAGACACCATGTCGCCTTGATCATTTATACCGTTGATTATTAGCTTTAAAGCCGTGTAGCTTTCTTTAGGTATTTTGATAAGGTTGGAGCTATTGGGTTTTAACGTAAAATTAGGAATCCAATCAATGATACTATATTTTTCTCTGGAGTTTTGACTATTAAAAATTAAGTTATCTGCTTCAATTATGTCATTAGATTTAGTAAAACCAAAGGTTGTATTAGTGGAAAATAATTTTAAATCTTTTGGGTTTCCTTCATTTAAATCTGTATCCAGATAATCCTCTACTTTTTTCAATTCTACTAAGATAACTCCATTTGATCCTTGAAACCCATAACCTGCTCCAGATCTATTAAGTTTAACTGCTTTTACATCGTCTGCCATAATATCTGCCATCACAGATAAGCTTGACGGAATTCCATTAACAATAAGTAAAGCATCAATAGACCCATAAACTGTATTAAATCCTCTACTTTTAAAATATACATGGAAACCATCTGGATATTTTCTTAATGTTTTAAGTTCTGAAAATTGGTCTAGATAATCAAAAAGGGTACATCCATTACACTCTATTTTATCTTTTGTTTTTCTTCTTGTAAAGCCATTACCTAGTTCCCCTGGTTCGTCAATGATTCCAAAGTCAGGAAATTCGTTCACCACCTCTTCTTTTCTCTTTTTACCGGTTAGCACAACCTCATTTAATTCTTCTCCTTCAATCACAAAATTATACTGACTATTAGCAACAATTGGTTCATGCTTCAATGCTACTTGAGTTAAATCTAGTATAGAGTCTGCAGGGAAATCTAATTTTTGCTCTTCTACTTGAAAGTCTGCATCAACCATCATATTTACCGAGTTTAAAAGAGCCAATTCATATTTAGAAGGATGATATAACAGTAAATTATTAAACACAAATTTGTTGTTTTCTATATCGCTAAGCAAGGCGAAACCGTTTTCCTTAGAGGTTAATAAGACACTATAGCCAGATAAATTAGTAATATTTGTTTTCACTTCCCCAGAGATGGAAATCCCATTTTCCGCATTTCTTAATTGCACATTTTTACTAGCCTCCGAAACATCACTTACTAGATTTGCAGTTTGTAAAGCTAGATCAAATTCTAAGGAGTTGCTAGTAATGGAAACATAAGGCGAAATTAAAAATGCCTTGTATATTGTTTGTGAATTATTATTTACAATATTTTCCTTTGGCAAGATGGAAACACTAGTATTTGCCATTATATAGCTATTAAGCATTTTTAAATCGAGTGTAAGGGAGTCTTTGGTTTCATTAAACTTCTCTATACTTAATTCAATATTCTTCTTTTTATCGTAAAAGAAGTATCTACTTGACAAGGCCTCGTTTTGTTTGTTAAACAGCGAAATAACATTTACCCCATTATAAAGGCTTTCTGAATTTATACTTAACAAATAATTATTGACGTCTTTGTCAATTTTAAAAGGAATTACAGATTTACATACATTATCTCTGTGAATAACCGCTAGAATAGTTTCATTGTCATTTTTACCAGCCGTGTCATTATTTATTCTGACTGTAAAACTTATTTCCTTAGAGATTGGTTTACTGAAATCGTGATGTATAATAAACCCTTCCTTTTGAGCTATTGGAATGTTAATTTTATACGTGTTTTGATTGTGACGGATTTTAAAATAATATTCCCTATCTGGATAATAATCGAAATTAACAAAACCTAATCCCCTCTTATTTGAAGAAAATTCCCCAACAACTTCGTCATTAAAAGATTTTACTAATTCTCCTTTAGCTTCAAACGGCATTTCGTTTAAAGAAATTTTATAATATAAGTTGTTATTCGCTCTAGAAAGCAAGACATTACTCTCTGGATAAAACTCGACTTGAACCCCTTTACTCTCTTCAATTTGGATATCGTCTACTAATTCCTTTTCGGCAACAGTAATTATATTTTTATCGAGTAAATTTAGAACTTGAATTTGGCTGATATTTTTTCTATCAAAACTCGCATTATAGTTTGTGTCTAATACTAAATAATAAGAACCGGATTTCAAATCCTTTTCCAATTCTACACTTCCATTTACAAGACCATTTTCAACAAAAATCAATTGATGCCTAATTAATTTCCCGTTATAATCATAGATACTAAAATGAAGATTGGTTGTATTACTACTTGGCACATTTGTAAAATCGTCTACCACATAAGCCTTATACATTATATGTTCGCCAGCAAAATAAGTGGTTTTATTAGTATGCAAAAAGAATTTTTCTTTTGGGTGGTTTTTAAAAACCTTATTGGACTCTAGAAAATTAGTTGCCTCTTTTATTAAATCATCCTGAGAGAAGCCTAAAGAGCATATAAAACATATTGATAATACGTAGAGATATTTCATAAAAAAATTAGATTTTTACCATAAAATATTCAATTTACAAAAACAATTCACATGATGAGCACGTAAATATAGTTATTTTTTCATATTTTTAAGAAAACCTTTATTAACCAACTAAATGCCAATCATGAAAAAAATTCTCGTACCCACAGATTTCTCCAAAGAAGCAGAAAACGCTTTAAAAGTAGCTGCGCAATTAGCTAAAAGATATGATGGGGAAATATTTCTAATTCACTTATTAGAACTTCCATTAACTCAAATTGATGCTTTAAGCCAACAAAGTGAATTACCTGAAGCCATGTTTTTCATGAAATTGGCAAATAAAAAATTCAAAGATGTTTTGACAAGAGATTATTTAGAAGGTATCAAGGTACACGACACTGTGGATTTTAACCAAACATTTTCTGGAATTTCGAAAATTGCCAAGGAGAAAGGCGTCGATTTAATAGTCATGGGATCTCATGGAGCTAGCGGTTTTAAAGAAATGTTTATTGGTTCCAATACTGAAAAAGTGGTAAGAACATCGGATGTGCCTGTTCTAGTCATAAAAAATGAACACAAGAATTTTGCGCTTCACGATATTGTTTTTGCATCGGATTTTAAGATGGACAGCAAAGAAACATATAGACAAGCCTCGGAGTTAGCCAAAATTTTTCATGCCAAATTACATTTGTTAATGGTTAATACGGCCAGTAACTTTACAACTACTACCAAGGCAAATGCCCGGATCATGGATTTTATAGCCGGTTATGACTATAAAAATTACACCATTAATATTTTTAATGACGAAAATGTCGAGCAGGGAATTTTAAATTTCTCCCATATTATTAATGCCGATTTAATAGGAATAAGCACCCATGGCAGACAAGGAATTGCCCACTTTTTAAACGGCAGCATTAGTGAGGACTTGGTAAATCATTCGAAAAGACCAGTAATTACCTTTAAAATATAATATCTATTAGAAATAAAAAGAGCCTTTCAAACTAAACTGAAAGGCTCTTTTTATTTATTGGTAGATCAATATTACAGATAATTCATGTTCGGAAAGGTCTCGATCTGTTCTTAAAACTTATTAAAACAAAAAATCCCAATCAAATAAATGATTGGGATTTCAACTTAACTGTTGGCCTACTAGGGCTCGAACCTAGACTCTTCTGGACCAAAACCAGACGTGTTGCCAGTTACACCATAGGCCATAGTGCATTTGAGTTTGCAAATTTAAAACAAACTTTGATTTGCGCAAGCATTTTTCAAATAAAAATTTTTATTATTACTTAACGTTTCCTTAAAAACATTTCAGATAACATATTTATTGTTAAATTCGCCTCGTTAACCAACATAGAATCTATGAAACATTTTAGCTTTAAAAAATGGAATAACCTATTGGGTTGGGTTTCCTTTTTAATTGCATTAATAACATATAGCTTAACAGTAGAACCAACGGTAAGCTTTTGGGATGCTGGCGAGTACATTTTAACCTCTTCCAAATTACAGGTAGGTCATCCTCCTGGAGCGCCACTTTTTCAAATGTTTGGCGCCTTCTTTTCTATGTTTGCCATGGAGCCTAGCCAAATTGGTTTGGTAATGAATTTAATGAGCGCTGTTTCCAGTGCCTTTACTATTCTCTTTATGTTTTGGACTATTTCTTTATTGTTAACCAAATTGGTGAAAATGCATGGAGAATTTACCCAAAGTAAAAAAATGGCTGTCCTTGGAAGTGCTTTTGTAGGAAGTTTAGCTTTTGCTTTTACAGATTCGTTTTGGTTTAATGCCGTAGAAACTGAAGTTTATGCCATGGCCACTTTAATTATGGCCGTGTTATTTTATTTAGGCCTACGTTGGGAACAAGACATGGATAAACCTCGTGGTAATAAATGGCTTATTCTTATTTCATTTATTATCGGACTTTCGTTTGGGGTGCATTTTATGGGACTTTTAACCATTCCTGCCATTGGATTGATCTACTTTTTCAAAAATTATAAAACGGTTACTGTAAAGAATTTTATTATTGCCAATGTTGTTTCGGCCGCTATTTTATTGTTCATCTTTAAGTTGTTATTACCAAATGCCTTAAAATTCTTTAGTGCTTTCGAAATATTTTTTGTGAATTCTGTAGGCTTACCATTTAATTCTGGAACTGCTATTGCTGGACTTCTTGTTATTGCAGCTTTCTATTTCGGAATAAAATATACACATCAAAAAAATTACAAACATATAAATACAGGAATTCTGTGTTTGCTGTTTATTTTTATCGGGTTCTCTTCTTGGCTCATGTTACCAATTCGTGCCAACGCCAATGTGGTGGTTAACGAAAACAATCCATCAGATGCCAGAGAGCTTCTTGCCTATTACAATTTAGAACAATACCCAGAAACACACTTGTTTTATGGGCCTTTGTTTACTGATCAATATGCTGGCTTAGACGAAAACGAACCTTATATTGACGACAAACCCAATTACGAGAAAGATTATAAAACAGGAAAATATGTTATAATTAACGATTGGAAAAACGCCAAGCAAAACTACAATCACGAACATGCTTCCATTCTTCCACGTATGTGGAGTCAAGATAATGCCGTTAATTACATGCTTTTTTCTGGGTATTTGGATTTTAGATTAAAACCTGAATTCCAAATGGAAAACGAATTACGCACAACAGTTTTAGAATTTAAAAACGATGTCGAGAAAGGCTTGGTAGATTATGAAGATTACCATGCGTTTTTAAAGCAATTTGGTCAATATATTACGGTTACAAAACCCTCTCTAGGAAGCAATATCTCCTATTTGTTGGAATACCAGTTAGGCTATATGTACTGGAGATACTTTTTATGGAATTTTGTTGGAAAACAAGACGATATACAAGGTAGATATGACAATCATGGAAATTGGTTAAGTGGCATAAAACCTATAGATGAATGGCATTTAGGCTTTTCACAAGACCATTTACCTAGCGATGTGAAAAATAATAAAGGCAGAAACACCTATTATTTTTTACCTTTAATCCTTGGACTTTTTGGTATTTTCTTTTTGTTTAATAAAGACAAAAAAACCTTTTGGACCATGCTGGTGTTTTTCCTATTTACAGGAATAGCTATTCAGTTCTACACCAACGTAAGGCCGTTTGAGCCAAGAGAACGAGATTACTCGGTGGTTGGTTCCTTTTACGTGTTTGCCATCTGGATTGGGTTTGGGGTGTATGCCATTTTCGATATTTTAAGAAAATATACGGTGTCCAAATTTTTAGCTCCGGTAATTAGCCTCGTTTGTCTTGTTTTAGTTCCTGGCATTTTAGCTGCCAACAATTGGGACGACCACGACAGGTCTGGAAAATATACAGCTAGAGCCATGGCAAAAATGTACTTGGATTCCTGTGCTGAAAACGCTATTTTATTTACCATTGGCGATAACGATACGTTTGCCCTTTGGTATGCCCAAGAAATTGAAGGCTATAGAACCGACGTTCGTATTATAAATACTAGCTTATTCCAAACAGATTGGTATATAGACCAAATGAAACGTAAAGCTTATGAAAGCGACCCTATTCCATCGCAGTTAACACATGCTCAATACAAGTATGGAACCAGAGATTATATCATGAAAAGGGAAATCTCTAAGGACACTATGGATATTAAGGATTTTATGAACTTTGTTTCGAGTGATAATCCGAGAACCAAATTCAGATATATTTTAGAACAACAAGGAGAAGATGCCAACTTCTATCCATCGCAATTAGTAAACTCCAATTATTTTCCAGTTGAAAATATTCGCGTGCCAGTTAATAAGGAAAACGCCTTGAAATATGGTATTGTTAAGGAAAAAGATGCGGATAAAATGGTGGATTATTTAGATGTGAAAATTACGGATAATGCCATTTTTAAAAATCGTTTGTTAATGTTGGACATTATTGCCAATAACGATTGGAAGCGTCCTATCTACTTTACAGGTGGTGCTTTTGGAAACGAAGATTATATCTGGATGAAGGATTACCTACAACTAGATGGCATGTGCTACAAATTAGTACCAATAAAAACTCCAGTTAACAGAGCCAACCCGTTTGATATGGGTCGCGTGGACAGCGAGTTAATGTATGATAAAGTTGTTGCATGGAATTGGGGAAATAGTGGCAGCCCAGATATTTATCACGATGTGGAAACCCGAAAAAACTCCATTACCTATAGAGGAAATTTAGCGCGTTTGGCTGAACAACTTATCATAGAGAATAAATTAACAAAGGCCGAAGAAATAGCAGATATTGCTATGAAAAACATGCCTGTTGAATTTTTTGGATACTACACTTTATTGGAACCATACATTGGTATTTACTACGAAGTAGATTCTGAAGACAAAGCGGAAAAGCTTTTTATGGATGTTTCTAAAAAATATCAAGAAAACTTAATTTATTACAGCAAACTGAAGGTTGAGAACCAATACAAATTGCTTGAAGATATTTTAACTGATATAGAACGTTACAAAGGCATCTTGAATGTTTTACAAGAATACGATAAGGATTTTTATACAGAACAAGCCAAAGTGTTTACAAACTATTTAAACCTATTTAGTCATTTCTATGAAGGGGTTGAAACAGAATCTGGACCTCGACCTGAAATGGACAGAGTACAAGAACAGGAATTAGATAGTTTACTACTTGACTTAAACAACAATTAAACCATGGAATTTATTCCAGCCAAGCTCCCTCTGTTGATAATACGCTTATTTCCAAAATACATTTGGAATATGCCAACAGAGGAGCAGGTTATATATCTCACTTTTGATGATGGGCCAACACCCGAAATAACCCCTTGGACTTTAGATGTTTTAGATCAGTATCAAGCTAAAGCTACTTTTTTCTGTATTGGAAACAATGTAGAAAAGCATCCAGACATTTTTTTAAGGACCGTAGAAAATGGTCATGCCATTGGAAATCATTCCTACAGTCATCCAAAAGGCTGGAGATCTTCAGCAAAAGCCTATTTAAAGAATGTAAAACGAGCCCAAGACATCATTGACTTTCAACTTAAACAACCCACTCTTAACGAAAAGGCAGCCTTAAGCAAGTCAACAACAAAAAACCAACAATCAAAAATCAACAAGCTCTTTCGTCCGCCTTATGGACAAATAACAAAAAAACAAGGACAAGAATTAATGGCTTTGGGCTACAAAATTATTATGTGGAGTGTTTTAGCTATAGATTGGAGTGAAAAAACATCGAAAGAGAAAGCTCTAAAAAATGTGATTAAGAATGCTAAAAACGGAAGTATCGTGGTTTTTCACGACAGCGTAAAAGCTTCAGAAAACATGCAATATGCTTTACCTCGCGTATTGGAATATTTTAGTAAAAAAGGATATCGTTTTAAAGCATTAGATGCTGGCCTGATAACTAATTAAACGTATTCTTGGATAATCCCAATTAAGGTATTGGCATCCTTTTCGCCACTATGACGCCATTTCATTTCGCCATTCTTATAAATAATCAATGTAGGCAAGCCTTTTACTCTAAGAGCTTCAGCCAATTCCTTATTCTTATCCACATCAATTTTTATAACTTTGGCCTTATCTCCTAAAGCAGCAGCCACATCTCTTAATACAGGATGCATGGCTACAGATTGATCATTCCATTCGGTAAAGAAGTCGAGTAATACAGGAATATCTACGTCTATAAGTTCCCCAAATTTTGACATACTTTTAAAGTTTTAAGTCAAATGATTATATACAAACCTACGTATTTTTTTCATAATTTGTATAGATGGCTTATAAATAGTATGTTCAACCTCTGTTGAAATATAAAAATAGGACGTATTGGGTTTAGAAAATAGCAAAATTAATTAGGTAAGATCTTACCTTTTTTAAGTTCTATAACAGTAATTTCTGGCCAAATACCTACGCGACCTGGGTAACCTAGAAAACCAAATCCTCTGTTTACGTTAATATATTGATCCATTTCCTTATAAATTCCGGCCCAATATTTATAACGCCATTTTATCGGGCTCCATTTTACCCATCCTGGAATTTCTATGCCAAATTGCATGCCGTGGGTATGTCCACTTAAGGTTAACTGATATTTATAGTCGTCGTCTATAACCACGTCTTCCCAATGTGATGGATCATGGCTCATTAAAATTTTAAAGTCGTTTTTGTCAATTTTCTCTGCAGCCTTCTTTAAATCTCCGGCTTTAATAAACTGGCCTCTGCCCCAATTTTCAACACCCACCAATGCAATACGTTCCCCATCTTTTTCAATAAAACGACTGTCATTTAAAAGAAGATCGAAGCCTATATCTTTTTGGATTTGCTTTAATTCCTCTAGGTTGTTCTGCTTATCTTCTTCCGTATCCCAATCTACATAATCGCCATAATCATGATTTCCAAGTACGGCATATTTCCCATCTTTTGCTTTTAATTTTCCAAACACATCCATCCATGGAATCATTTCAGACGACCTATTGTTCACCAAATCACCTGTGAAGAATATCGCATCAGATTTCTGTTGGTTGACCAGATCTACAGCATATTCTATTTTCTCTCTATCATCAAAACTACCTGAATGAATGTCGCTTAATTGGGTGATTCTATAACCATCAAATGCAGCAGGTAAATCGTCGAAATACAACTTATATGATAAAACGCGGAAGTTATATTTTCCTTTATACATACCATACAACAACGAAGAAAATGGGATAGCAGCTAAACCAAGTGCCATCTGACTTACAAATTTTCTACGAGATGGAACATGGAAATTTCTTTTAGAAGGAGAAAACTTATGGTATAAACCCGCCATAAATCTAACAATATCTTCGCTGAATAAAATAGGTACAAGGACTAAACCAAAAGACATAAAAGCCAATAAAAGTCCGAAGGCTTGATTTTTAGGTGGAGACAGGACACGACCACTGGATGCCCCAACAAATTGAAACAAGAAGTTCCCTACTACTACGAAGCCAATTACTATAAAAGCAAAATAGAACCACCTGTTTTTAGTAAGGGTTTTTATTGCCTGATAGCCGTAAACCACAAAAAAAATATAAGCTATTATAAAAAGTATCCAACGCAATGTTTCTAAAATTTACACAAAGATAACAGAATAGATTCACAGTCATTAAGTTAATAAAAACTTTAACCATCTGTTAAGATTTGAATTAAGTTAAAGTAAAGCCTTTATTGTCAAGTATTTAGATTCCATTTTATATGAAACCATCCAAGTTTTATAAGACTGAAAGTGTATCTAAAACCATTTAATAGTTAAATCGACAAGTCTTTGTTTCCAATTAGTATAAGGCGGTGTTAATAAATCGACTGCGCCCAAGGTGTGTTGTTTCAAAACAGAACGCTGATTGATGAATTCCAAAAAACCAAAATAGCCATGGCTATTTCCAATTCCACTATTATTAGAGCCACCAAATGGTAAATTATGATTTAAAAATTGCAATAAATTATGGTTTACACAAGTGCTTCCCGCTCGCGTATTTTTAAGCACAAAATCAATTACCTTATTGTTTTTGCTGAAAATATAAAGTGCCAAAGGTTTTTCCCTGGAATTGACATAGGCAACAGCCTCCTCAATAGTTTCGTAGGTTATAAGTGGTAAAATAGGTCCGAAGATTTCCTCTTGCATTAATTTGGAGTCTTCTGGACTATTAAAAACCAAGGTTGGTTCTATAAAATTATCCGTGGCATTGTATGTTCCTCCTGAAGCTATGGTGCTTTTATTTGATTTGGCGTCTTCAATATGTGAAACCAAACGCTCAAAATGTTTCCGATTTACAATTCTGCAATATGATTCTGAATTTTCAGTGTTTTCTGAATAAAACTCTAAAACCTTCGCTTTGAATATTTCAATAAATTTCGACTTCAAATTCGATTTCAATAATACATAATCTGGAGCAATACAGGTTTGCCCGGCATTGGTGAATTTTCCATAAACAATTTTCTTAACCGTTTTTTCCAAATGTGAAGCGTCGTCTATAATGGTTGGCGATTTTCCTCCCAATTCCAAAGTCACAGAAGTTAAATGCTCTGAAGCTGCTTTCATGACGATCTTTCCAACAGCAGGAGACCCAGTAAAGAAAATATGATTGAAGGGGAGTTTCAATAATTCCTGCGAGACCTCAACCTCGCCTTCAACCAAGGCAATTTCGCTTTCTTCAAATAGTTCTGACACTATTTTCGCCATCAATTTGGACGTGTTTGGCGTCATTTCCGAAGGCTTTATAATTACCGTATTCCCAGCTGCAATAGCTGAAACCAAGGGCCCGAAAGTAAGATTAATTGGATAATTCCATGGTGAAATAATCAAGCACACCCCTTTGGGTTCGTTCATAATAAAAGAACTACTTCCTAGCAAAGCCAAGGGGGTATCTACCCATTGTTTTTTTAGCCAAGACTTTAAATTCTTCCTAACAAAATTAATTTCGTTTATTACTGGGTAAATTTCAGTGAGATCTGTTTCTAGATGGGGTTTTTTAAAATCCTCATAAAGTGCCTCCCTAATATCTTGTTTATACGTGTTTTCTATGGCGTGTTTTAAACGCTTCAACTTTTCAATTCGTTCATTATACGAGCTATTTCCAACAACAAACTGATTGGCTTTTTGCTTATCAAATAATTCAGAATATATATTCTTGGTATCAATCATTTTTATAGTTAATCTGCACTCATTAATTCTCCTCTAGACTCTTGTTCCTTAAACCTTTGAACCAATGCCAAAGCATCAGGAATAACATCGCTACACAAAATAATTAGCGAACCTTTTACGGCATTTTTAACAGCATAGGTAATGGCTTCTTTTTCTGAAGGAATGATCGTTGTTTTCTTATTCGGATTTACCATTTTAATTCCATCGTGAAGCATATTAATAAGATCTTCCTCAGTTCTTCCCCGAAGTCGCTTGTCCTGGCGAATAATAATCTCGTCAAACATTTCGGCAGCAATGCTTCCTATTTGGTTGGTATCTTCTTCACGTCTATCCCCTACTCCTGCTATAATTCCTACTTTAACTGTAGCGTCCAATTCGTCTGTAAACTTTTTAAGCGCCAACATTCCTGCTGGATTATGCGCATAATCTAAAAGGATGGTGAAATTTTCAAATTTAAACATATTCAATCTCCCAGGAGTTTGCGATGCCGATGGAATAAAGGTTTCTAGAGCTGCTTTCATATCTTCAATACTAAAACCTTGAATGTTTGCTGCTAAAATGGCTGGCAAGACATTTTGAATCATGAATTTTGCTTTCCCACCATAAGTTAACGGAATGTTTTCGGCTTTCATTATGCGCATTTTCCATTCCCCTCTACAAATAGTTACATACCCATTTTCGTAAACAGCTGTGATTCCTCCAATACGTTGAAGTGCTTTAATTCTAGGATTATTTTCGTCCATAGAGAACAAAGCCACATTGCACTCCACGGCACGTCTCATATCGTAAACTAGGTCATCATCCGCATTTAAAATAGCATAGCCACTAGGTAAAACTGTTTCTGGAATGACACCTTTTACTTTTGCCAATTGCTCGATGGTATGAATTCCTTTTAATCCTAAATGATCTGCGGCCACATTGGTGACAATACCGATATCGCATTTTTTAAATCCGAGTCCTGCTCGAAGAAGACCACCTCTGGCACTTTCAAGTACGGCAAAGTTTACGGTTGGATCTTTAAGTACAAATTCGGCACTTGCTGGTCCGGTGCAATCGCCTGTCATTAATAATCGGTTTTGGATATAGACCCCATCACTTGTTGTGTAACCTACTCGATAGCCATTCATTTTTGCCATGTGGGCAATTAGTCTGGTAGTTGTGGTTTTTCCATTGGTTCCTGTTACGGCAATAATAGGAATTCGTCCTGTATCTCCTTTCGGGAATAACTTATCAATAACGTGACCTGCAACATTTCTAGGCAAGCCTTTGGTTGGTGCCAAGTGCATTCTAAATCCGGGACCCGCATTAACTTCTAAAACGGCTCCACCTGTTTCTGATAAAGGTTTTGAAATATCTGTGGTGGCAATATCAATTCCACAAATATCTAAATCGATAATTTTTGAAATACGCTCTGCCATAGAAATATTGGATGGATGTACAATATCTGTTACATCCTCGGCAGTTCCACCTGTGCTTAGGTTTGCCGTATCTTTTAAAATAAGCATCTCCTCATTGGGAATTACAGAACCCAAGCTATAACCAGCATCTTTAATGATGGCTTCTGTAAGCTCGTTAACGGTAATCTGGGTGAGTACGTTTTCATGACCGTATCCACGTCTCGGATCTCTATTTACTTCGTCTATTAATTCTTGAACGGTCGACTTTCCATCTCCTATAACATGAGCTGGAGTTCGTTTAGCAGCGGCTACAAGTCTGTTATTAATTACCAAAAGACGGTAATCATCACCTTTAATAAATTTCTCTACAATAATGGCTCCATTACGAGAGCTTTCTTTAGCATGATGGAATGCTATCAAAGCGTCGTCGTAATTTTGAATATCGACTGTTATGCCACGGCCATGATTGCCATCGACTGGCTTGATAACCAATGGAAAGCCAACATGATTACAAGCGTCTTCCAAACTGCGTTCGCGACGAATTATATCGCCTTTTGGCACTTCTACCTCCGCTTGCTCCAATAAGAATTTTGTATCCTCTTTATCGCAGGCCAATTCCACACCAATACTACTGGTCTCACTAGTAACCGTAGCTTGAATACGTTTTTGATTGGCACCATAACCCAATTGGCACAGCGAATATTTATTTAAACGAATCCATGGAATACCACGAGATTCGGCTTCTTCCACAATAGAGCCTGTACTAGGACCTAATCGGGACTCTTCACGCAGTTCGCGCATATGTTGGATATCGTCTGTCAAATCATAAGGTTCGCCAGCAATTAAAGCTTTACAAATGTTAACAGAAACTTCAGCCGCATAACGTCCAACAGACTCCTCCATATAAGCAAAAACCACATTGTATACGCCTTCTTCTCCATAACCACGAGTTCTTCCGAAGCCTACATCCATCCCAGCCAAGGTCTGGATTTCCAAAGCAATGTGCTCGATAATATGCCCCATCCAAGTGCCTTCATCCACACGTTGAAAAAATCCACCAGGCTCTCCAACCGAACAGCGATGCTCGTACATTGTTGGGAACATGGCTTTTAATCTATCGTTAAACCCATCAATTTTATTAGATGGCAATGCTTCCATCTCCTCAAGATCGAGAACCATGACAATTAATTTATGACGTCTTATTGACCAATAGTTTGGTCCTCTCATTGCATTTATTTCTATTATTTTCATAAATTTTTTGGGTTTTACTAATTAATTTTGAGTTATCGTAAATATACAGAAATGTTTTATAAAAAAAATCGAGAACTATTGATTTGTTAAGGACTAAAAATCCTAGTCTTAAAACACCAATACTGACATTTTATTTAACAAATTAATAATCAATATTCTATAGGAAACATTTCTAGTAATGTTGTGTTTATAATCATTCTCCGCCATATATCGTTGTTCCGTTTTCCTGAAGCACATAGCCTTTCCAGCTTATAATTTTTGTCGGACCAGTTCCCTTCAGCGATTTTGGTCAAGACCAAGCCCTTATCTTTCATTGGAAAAAAGATTTCCACTTTGGTGTTGTCGTCGCTAAATTGAAGATATGCTCCAGTTCCTTGGGTTATCGCTCCATCTAACTAATAATAGGGTGAGTTTTATGCTTAGAGTAGTTAGATCTAAATATGATTGCTTTAACTCTGAATAGGATTTTCCATTATCAAATAAACATTATGCTCTTCATTGTTCACAATCTGTTTTGGACAATGGTGTTGTTGAGGAATAATTGATTGTATTTACATCTTGGAACATGGTTCCGTCTTCATTCAGTTCTCCATAACCTTCCACCAATTGGTTGTCCTCTAGCATAAAAGCGACCTGTCTTTTACTTTCTTTCCCTTCTGACTGGAATGTGTAGATTCCAACAAGTTTACCATCGTTAAACTCCCCAATAAACGTGCCGGTGTTTTTGTCTTTTTCGGCCAGTGCATAGGTTAAATTGCCCTCTATTGGGTTGTCAGATTTTTTAATGTCCAAGTTGATCATACTACCATTTTCATTGTACAGATAACAGCCTTTTTCAAGGGTTGGCTCCAATACAACTTCCTCTTCAAAGGATTCCTCTATAATAACTTCATCAGGTTTTTCTTCCTTGTTTTTACAGTTTAAAAAAGCCACTGCAACGAATAATAGCAAGATTAATTTTTTGTTAGAAGAAATTAGATACGAATGGTTAGAAATTGAATGTGACATAATTTTAGTGTTTTAGTGTTAATCAATTTTTTTAAATATAGTTAAAATCCCTGAAGGATTGGACAGGGTCAATCTGTTGTTTTCAATGGTATAGGTTGTACTACTTTGCAAAGCTTTTAAAAATTCAGCTTCTTTATTGTTAGGTTCGCAAAGCATTTTTGTAGTGGCCACGTTGGTAAACCTAAGCAATCCATTTTCAAAGAAAAGCCTGCCGTTCATTTGGTTGCAACCTGCAAAACCCATGAATTTATTTTCAGCGGAATAGATTTCAATGGAAGGAAATTCATTGCTAAAATCCTCTTGGGTTATCTTCTTGCCATTTAAAGTTTCGAGCACCCAGATATCGTGAAGACGATAATCTGTAATATAGTGGCCACAGCCTTCAAGTTTTTCAACTTCTGTTTCTGTAACTTTTTTATATTCTATAGTTACGGAATAGGGAGATACTTTTCCAGACATGGCATTGGTGCATTCTGTTTGCGAAATTTGAATGGTAATTTTGTTGGATTCTGTTTCAATATCATAACGTTTTACATTGAAACCCTGTGCCATAATGGGTTCGACATGTGGCACCTTAAGAGAATCTGATGGTGTTTTAAAAACCACGCGTTCTTCGTTAATTTCTAAATTCCAGAAAGGTTCCGTTCCACTTGCACTAAAGTAATTGGAGTTGGTATGAGCGAATTTAACTTTTGATATTTCGGAATTAATCACGTCTGATTGTTTCATGATTTCTGAATTGTTGTTTTGTATGTTTTCCTTTTTTTTATTGGAGTTATTACATGCAAAAACCATGAGAATGCCTGCTATAAGAGAAATATATTTGACTCTTATCATTTTTGTAATTTTTTGAAGCGCAACATTGTGACTTCATTAATCATCAGGTTCAGTTTTCCATTTGCATCAAAACTATATCCATTGATCTTTTTTATCATGGCCAGAAATTGTGGTTCGCCCTCACCACAATACATCATAGTTGACGGGCCTGGCTCGCCAAAGGAAATGGATTTGCCGTTCAAGGTGTATTTAGCAGAATACCCATTACAACTGTTATTTCCAGTTACTTCTGAAGTCGTTTTATTGAATGTGATTTCTGGTTTTTTATCGGGAAAAAGTCCTTCAAAAGCAATACGCGGTCCAGACATATATTCCAATTGCCACGTGATAGCATACAACTGGTCCTTGGTGGTTATTTCCTTTTGAGGAGCACATGCCGTAATAAAGCCAAGGCTAAGAACGAATAAGATGAATTGTATTTTCATAATATAAATTGTCTATGAAGTTTCCCTCTAAGGAAGGTTAAAAGTTAGCAATAAAATTGATAATTTGATTTTTTCACACAAATAAGTTTATTTTTGCAGGATAAAATTGATAGCACACTATGAGTCAATCTGAAATTAAAGGCACCCTAATCCCCATAGGTGGCAATGAAGATAAAGGAAAAAACGAAAGTGAAAAACACACTCTTGAGTTTATTCATGAAGGTATTTTATACCACGTAAAGGAACAAGCTGGTGGAAAAGATGCCCATATTGTAGTTATTCCTACAGCATCTAGCATTCCTGATGAAGTAGGAGAAAATTACCTATCTGCCTTTCGTGCGTTAGGCTGTAAGAATGTGACTGTTTTAGACATTAGAAACAGAGAGCAATCTGAAGAAAAAAGGTCCATAGATTTAATAAAAGAAGCTAATTGTATCATGTTTTCGGGTGGCGATCAATCGAAAATAACCAATAAAATTGGAGGCACCACCATTCATAAAATCATGTTAGATCGTTATCAAAACGAAGTTGGTTTTGTTATTGCTGGCACGAGTGCTGGCGCTATGGCCATGACCAAAGAAATGATTGCTGGAGGTAGCGCTACCGATGCTTTTTCAAAAGGTGCAGTTACCATGTACAAAGGTTTGGGATTTGTTCCTGAGCTAATTATAGATACCCATTTTATTCAACGTGGAAGATTTGGACGTGTGTCTGAAGCCGTAGCAAAATTCCCTAATCTTCTTGGTTTTGGATTGGCCGAAGACACCGGAATGATTATTAAGAACGGTAAATGTTTGGTGATAGGTTCTGGAATGGTAATTGTTTTTGATGGCAGTAAAATTACCCACAACAACGAAAAAGTTCTTGATGATGGTACACCTATGACGATTGCCAATTTAACAGTACATGTGCTTTCTAACGGGGATAGATATTATATTACTGAAAGAAGAGTTGGTGTATTGCCTATTGAGGCTGATTTTATTTAGAGACTTTCATTTTAGAGGTTATTACCCGGAGATTCGCAGAGTTTGCACTGAGATTCACGGAGATTTAATTTCCTTGATGAGGATTAACTTTGAGACACGAATTTCACTAACTAACACGAATTTATTAATGGGATTCTGTTCTTTATTACGAAGAGATTTCATGATGAATTAGTTTTCTTGATGAGACTCGCCTTGACATCCAAACAGCAAACAACTTAACGTCCTTACTTATAAATAGATATTTCCTCTCTCCCGTTTGAAGATTTAGAAGCCCGATACATCCCTTCGGTATTAAATGGCATGGCTATATTCCCTTTGGCATCTATAGCTACCAAGCCGCCATCTCCACCTAATTCAAGAATGCGTTTGTTTATAACTTCCTTTGAAGCATCAGTAACAGACATGCCTTTGTGCTCCATTAAGCAAGCGACATCATAAGCTACCACGCCACGAATAAAAAACTCGCCACTTCCGGTACACGAAATGGCACAGGTTTTATTATTGGCATAATTCCCGGCTCCAACCATGGGCGAATCGCCTACACGTCCCCATTTTTTATTGGTCATTCCTCCTGTTGAAGTAGCTGCAGCAATATTCCCGTTTTGATCGCAGGCTACGGCTCCAACCGTTCCAAATTTAGAATCTTTCTTTTTGGCATGATCTAACTGAAAACTATCTGTATCTTTTATTTCCAACCATTGTTTGTGTCTAAACTCATCATAGAAATATGAAGGGTCTTCTAATTTGTAATTTAGTTCTTTAGCAAATTGCATGGCGCCTTCTCCAGCCAAAAAAACATGTTCACTCTTTTCCATGACATCCCTGGCTAAACTCACCGGATTTTTAATCCCGGTAATTAGAGAAACAGCTCCTGCATTTAAGGTTTTTCCATCCATAATGCAGGCGTCCATTTCATGGGATTCTGTAGCTGTAAATACAGCGCCCTTTCCAGCATTAAACAAATGAGAATCCTCAAGAATTTTCACAGCTTCTTCAACGGCGTCGACAGCAGAACCTCCCTTTTCTAAAACCGAATACCCTTTATCCAAAGCTTTTTTTAAAGCTTGTTTGTATTGTGTTTCCAGTTCTGGAGTCATCATTCCTTTTACCAAAGTTCCAGCGCCACCATGAATGGCTATCGAAAATGTTTTCATTGCTAATATTTTGAGTTTCAAATATACGTTTTGCATTTGAAAACAAGCAGCTCTCTGTTTTAAAAAGACGAAAAATCACCTGTAATATCCACATGGACTATCAATGGACTATTTACGATAGTCCCATTTGTCCTAAAATAGTTCTATCGATTCTTAAAGACATATGGAATTTGTTATGCTAGACGTAAAGACGTTATTCGTCCAGAGGTCGGTTTAAAGTTTTCTCGCAAAGGCGCAAAGACGCCAAGTGGTAATTGGTGAACCTAAGGCGTTTCTATTGTAGGAAAAAACGCTTGCCTCCATACACTATCCATGGAGTATCTATGGAGTATCCATAAGGCAACTATGAATAAACCTTAAAGGAAATTTCCCTTAAGTAGCCATATGAATTACTAGAGAAGTCTGATTCAAAGTCAATCCTGTTTTTACTATGTATCTATATAAAAAAATAAAAGTGTAGCTGTCAAAAAACATATAGGTCTAATAACTTTTTCGTAGCTTTGAAATCCTTTCTAATTTTATACCATGTCTGAACAAAAACGTCTTTTTCTAGTCGATGCTTACGCCTTAATTTTTCGTGGCTATTATGCTTTTATAAAAAATCCAAGAATCAATTCCAAAGGCTTGGATACCTCTGCCATTATGGGTTTTATGAACTCCCTTTTAGATGTTATTAAGCGAGAACGACCAGATCATTTAGCTGTTTGTTTTGATAAAGGTGGCAGTGCAGACCGTGTTGAAATGTTTTCAGAATACAAAGCCAATCGTGATGCAACCCCTGAGGCCATTAAAATTGCTGTACCTTATATTCAAGATATTTTAAAAGCCATGCACATTCCTATTATGGTAAAAGAGGGTTTTGAAGCAGACGATGTTATTGGAACTCTGGCTAAAAAAGCAGAAATTGAAGGTTATAAAACTTTTATGGTAACACCAGATAAGGATTTTGCTCAATTGGTTTCGGAAAATATTTTTATGTACAGACCTAAATCTTTTGGCGGAGGCTACGAAGTTTGGGGTGTTCCAGAAGTACAAGATAAATTTGAAGTAGAGAGACCTGAACAAGTGATTGATTTTCTTGGTATGATGGGAGATTCCAGCGACAATATTCCGGGATTGCCAGGCGTTGGTGAAAAAACAGCCAAAAAGTTTATTAAAGCTTATGGCAGCATGGAGGGTTTATTGGAAAACACCCATGAGTTGAAAGGCAAGATGAAAGAGAATGTGGAAGCGTCCAAAGACTTAGGCATGCTTTCAAAAAAACTAGCAACTATTATGCTAGATGTTCCTGTGGAATTTAATGAAGCCGATTTTGAAATGTCTGAACCAGATATTGAAGCCGTTACCCATATTTTTCAGGAATTAGAGTTTAGACGTTTGATTGATAATTTCTTAAAGACTTTTCCTTCAGAAGCTGCCGTGGCATCCAATGGTTCGACGGAAACTTCAGGCGCAGACAAGCAAATAAAAGCCACTCCAAAAGAACAAGCATCCGCAGGTTTTGGACAATTCTCCTTATTTGGAGGCGATTCTTCATCTGAAACAACAACAGAACCAGTTTCAGAGTTTACAAGAAAAACGGCTGTAACCACGTCGCATTTCTATCAGAGTGTGGCACCAGGAATGGCAACCAAACTTTTCATTAAAAACTTAATGAACCAAAGCAGTGTTTGTTTTGATACGGAAACCACTAGTTTAAATTCGTTGGAAGCCGAGTTGGTTGGGATTGCTTTTTCATGGGAAATTGGAAAAGGATATTATATGCCTTTCCCAGAAGACAAAACCGAAGCGCAAGAACTTATTGAACAATTACGACCGTTTTTTGAAGCAGAAAACATTGAAAAAGTAGGTCAGAATTTAAAATACGACCTCAAAGTACTAAGAAAATATAACCTTAAAGTTGAAGGTAAATTATTTGACACCATGTTAGCACATTATCTTATTAATCCAGATATGCGACATAATATGGATGTGTTGGCAGAAACCTATTTGAATTACACACCTATTTCCATTACTGAACTCATTGGCAAGAAAGGGAAAAACCAACTTTCCATGAGAGATGTTTCGTTAGAAAAACAAACCGAATATGCAGTTGAAGATGCCGACATTACCTTACAATTAAAAGAACATTTCACCAAAGAACTAGGTGAAGCAAACACCCAAAAACTTTTTGATGAGATTGAAATTCCTTTGCTACGTGTACTAGCAGATATGGAATTGGAGGGCATCAATTTAGATTCTGAATTTTTAAATTCGCTTTCAGAACAGTTAGATAGTGATATAAAAACCTTAGAAAAAAATATTTATAAAGAAGCCGGTGAGGAATTCAATATTGCTTCCCCAAAACAATTGGGAGATATTTTATTCGATAAATTAAAACTGGTAGACAAACCCAAAAAGACCAAAACAGGTCAATATGCTACTTCCGAAGATATTTTATCTTACCTCGCTAAAGACCATGAAATTATTAAGCATATTTTGGAATATCGTGGTTTGGCAAAACTAAAAAGCACCTATATCGATGCACTTCCTCTTCAGGTAGAACCAACAACTGGGCGTGTGCATACAGATTATATGCAAACGGTTGCAGCTACAGGACGCTTGAGCAGCAACAATCCGAACTTGCAGAATATTCCTATTAGAACCGAGCGTGGCCGACAAGTTAGAAAAGCGTTTGTCCCAAGAAACGAAGATTACATTTTATTAGCTGCCGATTATTCTCAAATAGAATTACGCATTATTGCTGCTTTAAGTAAAGAAGAAACCATGATTGAAGCTTTTAATAATGGTGAAGACATTCATGCTTCCACAGCATCGAAAGTATTTAATGTGCCTTTAAATGAAGTTACTCGCGAACAAAGAAGCAACGCCAAAACCGTGAATTTTGGAATTATTTATGGCGTTTCGGCATTTGGACTGAGCAATCAAACCGACTTGTCCAGATCTGAAGCTAAAGAGTTGATTGACACCTATTACGAAACCTATCCGAAACTAAAAAGTTATATTGGTAAACAAGTCGATTTTGCACGCGATCATGGTTATGTGCAAACCGTTTTAGGACGTAGACGCTACTTAAAAGATATTAATTCTAGAAATGCTGTAGTTCGCGGAGCGGCAGAACGAAATGCTGTAAACGCACCTATTCAAGGAAGTGCTGCCGACATTATTAAAGTTGCCATGATTAACATTCATAACAAATTGGAAGCTGGAAATTTTAAAACCAAGATGCTTTTACAAGTACATGATGAATTGGTTTTTGACGTTTACAAATCTGAATTAGACACCATAAAACCTTTAATTAAATCTGAAATGGAATCGGCTTTCAAACTGGAAGTTCCTTTGCTTGTGGATTTAGACACTGGAGACAATTGGTTGGAGGCGCATTAATTTAAAGCTTGAGGATAAATTGAAGTTTCCTGTCCACGGCCAGCAAGAAATTAACATCTGAAATACTTCTATTAAAACTGCGATACATTTAAAAGAATTAACTTTTATTAGCATGTATGGCTAAGCTGTACCTTCATATTTCCTGTTTCGCTACCTCAAACAGAAGCGTAGGTAAATTCTCTTGAAATAGATTTGAATGTGCACTCATCGCATCTTAGACATCGCTCTATATATCCGCTCCATTATTTTTTAAACAATCCACTTTCTCTCCTATAATATTTCATTTTTCTATAAGAACGAACAATGAATACATTTACAAAGCCGCTGGTTTTCCACGTTATAATTGACTAAAAAACAAACAGGTAAGAGTTGAATCCCTCAAAATTAAACCATACGATCTACCCGCTTCTTCCTAGAGCACTTACAAGCCCTGAATCGAATGATAATATTGACAAATATGTCAGAAAACTTAAAGGTACTTAGGATTTATATTTAGGCTATAAAACAGCCTTTTTACATTTAATCAATTTCATTTTGTCTTCTTGGTAGGCCCATATATTCTTTCTTTATTTCCCAATTAATAACTAATAAATGCCGATTACTAACTCATATGCCCTAGATACTCAACGGCTATTGCTTTTGTTTTTCATTTAACCCACCTTCGCCTCACAGAGTAAGCACTGATGATTAACTAACCATAAATTTGAAACAACATACAATAATCCACTGTAGCGTAGTTCGGATTTTGGCTATTTATTTTTCAAACTTAAAGCAAAATAAATATAAAGACAAGTTTCAGTAACCTAGCTTGAGAAAAACAAGCAAAAAGGTCATGGAGTCCTACACCCCGTTAGCATGAATACAAGCGCTTAACCAATTATTATGATAAAAAACTTATTCAGTTGGATAGTCGTTTCATTGCTTATGACACAGTTTTTGCAAGCGCAGGATATTGGCACTTTAAAAGACCAAAAGCCGTTTACTTTTAATGGAAATATTGGAGGAGGTGCTAATGGCTATACCTCCAACGAAGAGTTTCCAACTCGAGATCCTTTTTCCTGGAATTTGTATGGTAATTTTACGCCTTCAGTATATGGCATTTCCCTTCCCTTCTCTTTTGCAATATCACAATTTTCTGAAAGTTATACCACGGCATTTACACAGTTTGGCATCAGTCCTTCTTATAAATGGATAAAACTACACCTTGGTTACCGGAACATTTCTTTTTCTCCTTTGGTGTTCGATGGACAAAGTTTTATGGGGACCGGCATAGAACTAACTCCTAAAAATTTATACTTCGGAGCTTTTTATGGTCGATTAAATAAGGCCATTAGTGAAGAGAATAACTCAGAACGTCCAATAGAACCACAATATAAACGTATCGGATATGGTGTAAAAGCAGGTATTGGTGGAGATCATACAAATTTTAGTTTACAATATTTTCATGCCAAGGATGATGAAAACTCTATAGAAAGAGCAAATGATAGTTTGACAACTGTATTACCTCAAGAAAACAGTGTTATGGGAACTTCATGGAAGTTTACATTAACTAAAGAACTATCCTTAACTGGAGATGCTGCCGTAAGTGTCCTAAGTCGAGACCTATCATATAATACCGTTGACAGCATTGGCAATAAACAGGTGCCCTCTTTTCTAAAAAAGCTTATTCCTATCAATTCCAGCTCGGTGATAAGTTGGTCAGGACAAGTCCAATTGGCCCTTATGTTGAATAATTTTAATGCCATTTTGGGGTATCGTCGCGTAGAACCCGATTTTAAATCATTAGGTGTGCCTTATGCCTTAGACGATATTGAAATGATTAGCGCCAACGTAAATACCAGCTTTAATAAAGGAAAAATAAACCTCAACGCAGCTTTTAACAGTCAACATAATAATTTGCAAAACATGCTTAGTTCTCGATTAGTGACTCGTACGGGAAACCTTTCACTCAATACTTTCGTAAACCAGCATTTGAATATCAACATGAATATGACAGGTGTACGGATTTTACAGAAAGATGGTTTGTTAGAATTAAACGACTTACAACGATTGGATCAGACGATGATAACCGCTGTGCTAGCTCCATCATTAAACTTTTCGGATCTCGTACATCAACATACCATTAGCGGTAGTTTTACTTACACGAACCTAAACGATCAGAATCCCACTACTAAAGATCAAACCAACGGAAACAATGTATCTGCTTCCCTTAATTACGGTCTTTACTTTACCCAAAAATATTTTGATGTGAATTCCACCGTTCTGTACAGCGTTTATGAGCAGCAGAACAGTCAATACAAATCTTTAGGTTTTAATGTTGGCGGAAACGTACAATTGCTAAAAGCGCGCACTCTAAACTTACAAGGTAGCGTTGGATATTTTCTGAACAAAGCCTCAGACTCTGCTACAGGCAATAACTACACCTTTTCATTTAATGGTAGTTATCTGCTTTTCAATAGTCACTCTATTGGCATTTTTGCTAGCTACATGATTACACCGCCAGTAAACTTGAATCCACTAAATGACATAAATCACGTACCCTATGCCGTCAATAGTAAGATGTTGTCTGGCGGCATTACGTATGCTTATAATTTTTAAACTCATTTGACCATGAATCATATAGATAAATTATCAAGACTTTTAGTTGCCTTTGTTTTAATATTGGGCCTAACTCCCATTAATACTTATGCACAATATCCCATTCAAGTAAACACGAATGTACAGCAGCCGGTGCCTCCATATCTCCCACAGATTAAGGCAAATATTATGGGCAACAGAACAGGTCAACTGAATCAGGATATTAGTAGTCACCTAGCCGTTACTTTAGTTAATTCCGGTAACTCACAGAAGCGTGTCAAACTTTCTGGAACCATAGAGCGTTTATCTCCGGGACCTATGAGCATTACCTTAAGACCAGGTTACCAACCTTCCAATCCAGTCTTGATGAATCCGCAACAAATGATAAGGCTTAATCAACCCATGCTAGATGATGCTTTTGGAGGTTTTTCACAAAGTGATTTGATATTTAACAATACGAGTTTAAGCCAATTGAGTCAAGGAGGTTTTAATTATAAATTACCAGAAGGCACTTATCGTATTTGTGTTACGGCCTACGATTACGATAATCCAGGACAATCTGCTCCTCTCTCTGCCCCTGGAACAGGTTGTGCCGTCTTTATTATATGTTATAAGGCTGCAGCTCCGCAATTGATTATGCCTGTATCTACAATGATGCAATCCAATAGTGGTTTTCAGGATTTTACGCCTCATTCCTCTCAAATTCAATTTAGTTGGACCCCGCCTACCACTACTTGTGGCATGCCTCTTGGTGCTTTGAATTATGATTTAGAAATACGTAAAGTTTTTCCTGGACAAACCATAAGTGATGCGGTATACAACCCGCCAGTTTTCGACAAAAAAAACATACCTACCACCACTTTTATATTAGACACCTTGCGTTTTCCGAATGTGTTTAAGAGTGGAGAGCGCTATACCCTACGAGTCAAAACCAATTTCAGGCCTATGCCAGGCAGTCCCTTGGAGATTGCCAATGATGGATATAGTCAGATAGCCGGATTAAATTATGTGCTTCCTAAAACTGAAGTCCTGCAACCCGCAGAACCCATAACTATACAGGAAAATGAAGACCCTAGTGAGTTTGCGACCAATCGGATTAACGGGCGTCTGTTATGGGCATTTAAAAAATCTGAAGTTGATTTCTCAAAAGAATCCGCTACCTCATATTCCTCTACAGCTCTAGCAGGAATGATCTCCAATACACAAATAACCTTGCCATCTATTGCCAATATAGCAACTACGCCTGTAGGTGTATATCTTGGTAATACAGCCATTCAATCGCAGAATTATGCCGCCTTGGCACAGACAGATCCTACATTGAATTTCTCTACGACCTTTAGTACCTTGGAAACTTATTTTCCACCTATGAATACCGTGGTCGCCTTACTACCAAATGAACCGGCCGAAAATGTTATTAGTACAAATGCGGCTTCCTCTTTGAGTTATAAATTCGAGAATTCTGGAAGTATTATGGCAGAAAAACGATTTCCTTTAAGCAATGTAACTGTTGTTTTAAAAGGAAAGAAGAAAGCAGCTTCTACATCGCAGTCACAAACAGCAACAACACCTTTTACCACCACCCCTGGATATATGCCATATACCATTCAAAACGACTTGCAGTACGCAGGATTACGCACGGTTAATGATTGGCCAGGACTTACAAATATTACATTGCCTAATATTTCTGGAAATGTTACAACCCAAGATAATTCTTACAGCTCAACAAATATCAATGATACATCTTTAAAAGTATTAGCGTCTGGAATTACGGATTCTGAAGGTAATTATACGCTGGATTTTATTCATCCAAGATTTTCAGGCTTTGATCAATATGAAGAACTTGTATTAACAGTTAGTGCTTCCGGATTTTACGATTACTCGTACAATATAGAAATGAGTGAAATAGATTCACTTCAAGATATCAATCTAGGAGAAAAAATACTTCTTGCAAATACCTACCGTTTTGCTGCAACCATAAATGCCCCATCTTTACAGGGAAGCGATGCCAACTTAGGTAAAACAAAAGTGCTTCTGTATCGCGAAGCTCAAGAAATAGAGGCAAATTCCTATTTACAACAAGAAGGTAACGTATCGCCTGAAGCCAAAGTAAGGAAAACCATCCAAGGAAAAGAATACCGATTGGTGGCTGTGGATAGCATAAGAAAAGGAGAGGCAAACGCACAGATATTTGACTTTGGTAAACTATTTTATCAAGGAAGTCTTCATGTGGTTGTAGAATCATCTGCCGAAAATTTAAAAAATTTACAAACAGATTTACGAGTAACTCCTCAAAACATTACAAAAAGCGATGTTATGCTAGTGAAAGCTGGTTATGATGCCGTTTTCACCGAGCCTGCTGTAAAAGGTCGTGTGGCCTTATATGCTGGAGAAAACACAGTATCTATAAAGGATGCCCTTGTAAAAGTAACTTATAATCCGGAGGATGTATTGTTTGGAGGACCACCACCACTTACAGATTCCGAAATAACAACCATAATAAATACTATTAGACCAGGACAAATAAATTTACCAGGACAAGGGGTTATAGATCCGTTAATTTATGGATCCATTCAAAGTCCTTTTGGAATTTCGTCTCCTGTAGAAGTAAGCGCTCCAGCTACATCTGGTACAGTTGGAATGGTTGGTAATATGGCAACAACACAATTCACTGTTATGCCAGCTATTTCCATTACAACTATTGCCACAATGCCCGCTAATATCGCAAATTTGATAATTCCTGAGCCGGTAGACAATGGTTATTATTCAACCAAGACCGATGAGTCGGGTAATTATTATATTGGAAACTTACCTACTCTGAAACCAAATGCCGAATTTACCATTCAATTGGTCTCAGTACCTCAAAAGTATAGTAATCTGGCTGTAAATCCCGAAAACAAAAAATTCAAGACCTCTATTTCTTCAGGTGTCATTGAATATAAAGAATTTAAAATAAGTGCTGAAGTAACGCCATTAGTAGGAAGAGTTGTAGATGCCGATGGGGAGCCATTGGCGGATGCCAAACTACATTTCGAAGGTAGCGATGCGTTTTTCGAGACTGGTAGCACAGGGGTTTTCCAAACAAGCTTCTATCCTGGAACCCATACTTTAATTGTTGAAAAACAAGGCTATGTAGAAAGACAAGGACAAGTCCATATTGAAGCAAATCATGTGAAGGTGGATTCGCCTTTAGTTTTAGAGTCTAGTACGGTGGAAACTTCAAATAATACTCAGGCGCCAACAAATAACGCACCTTTAAACAGTGGTAATGAAGTTGGCTTTTATCAAAGCATGTACCAAACATCTACCGTGCAAATGGCGATAGCTAATGGGAACTTAATGACACCTGCTTTATTTGGTCAAGCTACGGCTGGCATTAATCAAGTGGCAGTACCAGCTTCAGGATTTAACGCTATGTTAAACAACACCTTTACCAATACAGATTCTTATGCAGCAAGCACTCTGGATATGGGTGAAATAGGTTATCTAGACGTTAAAAGAGCTCGGGTAAAATTTATTGTAAAAGATGAAAGTGATGGGGATAAAGTACTTGATGGGGTAACCATCGGTCTTTTTGATACATCTGGAGTTACTGATGTAAGTGGTGAATGGTTATATGAAGGCTTTGGAGGACAAGTAGACGTGACACTTATTCCTCGAGAAGGTTCGGGATATCTTCCTTTAGAAGCATCAGTGGACCTTAGAGCCGATAATCAGCTTTTTGAAATGACTTTACTTTTGGAAAAAGGAGTCCGATTATATGGAACCGTAACGAGTAATAATACCGCTTTAGATAGTGTAAATATTTCTGTAGAAGGTAGAAAATACATAACAACATTATCAAAAGAAAACGGCGCTTATGAACTATATGTACCATCTGGAGAGCAAGAAATACGTGTGGCTAAAAGTGGTTATATGGTTCAAAAAGAAAACATCACGTTCCAAAAGAATACAGATGTTGAAAGAAACTTTAGTCTTGAAGATGGCGGCGGAAAAAATATCAGTCAGTTATTAGGTTTTGATATTGAATTAGAAAAAGCAGAGGCAGCAGCCGATGGAGCAGAAATATGGACAGGTAGTTTTGTGAATATTACACCGTATTTATCGGTTTTTGAACCAGACGGTCGCCTTTCTCTTCCCTTTGCAAATATTAAAGTCACCTTTGATGGAGACGGAAATGCTATTCCAGAAAACAATAAAGTTGTAACAGACAGAATGGCTTTACCACTTACGTTATTTGGTTATTTGCCTTTAAAATTTCAAAATGGAGGGCAGCAAATAGCTGTAATAAAAAATGCCAAAGGTTGGGGAAGTATCAGTGGTCAGTTGGAATTGGATGTGGATCGGATTTTGGGAGAATACAACATCACCTTTATAAAGGACCATTTACCAAAAATTATTACCAAAGATCAATCAACTCCTGGATCGGTTGAGATATTCTTAGGAGAAGGCGCTACAGGCATGCCAGGATTAGGAGCCGAAAACATGGAAAACATAGAAGGCGCAGTAACCAATGCAGCGCAGGGTGTAGTTAATGGTGTTTCTATACCGGATGGTGTAGATGATGCCGTGAATACCGCTCAAAGCTATGTTGTAGATCTTGATAATCTGGAATTTCGTTTAGCAGCAGAAGGAACACAACCTGTTAAGATTGAGTTATACGGGTTTACAGTGATACTGGATTTGGCTAAAACGACTGTTAGTCCAGATGGGCTTAAACTTGCCGGAGAAATTAAAACACCACAGTTTGGTCCTGTAAAATCTCTAGATCTAACATTAAAAACGCTAAAGTTAAACCGCACATTTGCAATAACAGAGATTGACATACCAACGGATGAGCTTCCAGAACTGGAAATAGGAGGATGGAAAGGCGCTTTAAGTTCGTTATTAATTAATGAAAGTGGATTAAAACTAGGTGGAGAAATCTCAGTAAAACTTCCGTATTCAGATTTGTCTTCCTTAGAGTTTTCTAATTTACGAATTACCAAAGATGGGGTTTATGGAGGTGAGTTTGAAGTGACTCAAAATGGTATCGACTTATTTGATGCTGCCTTAATAAAAGGCAATGGCGCCGACCTTAGTTTTGGACAAATTGGTAATAGTGGTGTTTATAGTTTATCTGGAGCTGTGGATATGCTGTTTAAAAAACTAATTTCCAAAGAGATTGAAATTCCACGCTTTCAAATTCAAACCGACGGAAACTTTTCTGTTCAAGCGCCTGTAAACTTCAGTTCAGACTTTGGTTTTGCTTCTTTTAATATAAACGATTTGGTTGTAAGTAATGCCACAGGTCAAATGCCTTATATTGAACTTTTGGGAGAACTTAATACCGAAATTCCTTTCCTTGACTTCAGTGCAAGTAATATTAAATTTCAAGCAACGGAAAGTGGTAGCGCTGAATTAATAATTGGCAAAATTGCTGCCAATCTCGATATTCCAGTAATTAATTGCGGATTAGAACTTGATCTAAGAGATAATGGTTTTGCAGGTGGCGGAAATTTAGAAATCCCTGGCACTTCTATAAGCGCAGATATTAATTTCCATTATTTCAAGGAAGCTAATGGTATAGATATGGGAGCCACATTTGTTGCTGGTGTGCCTATTCCTCTTGGTGCGGTAACCATAGCCAAAGTGGGAGGCGGTTTTGATTATAATACAGGAAATAATAAATTTAAAGTTACTATTACAGGAGAAGCCTCGATTACAGGTTTGTCGCAAGCTGTTAAATTGGCACCTATTAATCTTTCTGTAGAATCCGGACCAATAATCAAAGGAAATACGGAAGTTATCATAGGCGATAAGTTTGCATTAGCCAAATCTACTTTGGAATTAAATTTCCCTTCAAAATTATTTGTAGTTACTGTAGATGCCAAAATGAAGCCTATGGAAGGTTTGGGTGAAGCCCAGTTAAATGGGTTGATGCGTGTAAGTTGGAACAAGAACAATACCTATGCTTTTTTAGGGGTTAACACCCAAATTAAAGTAGCAGGGCTTCTAAATGCAAATGGACAGTTTGCAATAGGCGCCAATGTAAAAAATCCTAAACATGGCGATAATGATATTTCCCAATACTTTCGAAATATGGATGATGGTTTAGTTTCTACTAATTATGTTTTTTCTGGACTATATGCTTATGGCGGACTAGATATTGGGCCTCCTCGACCTAAAATTGGTGGCTCTTTCTGGATTGCGAGTTTTTCAGCAGATTACTATGCTCACGCAGATATATGCTTACTTTTCAACTTTGCACAAGGTGATTATTTATTAAGCTTTAACGGATCATTGAGTGCCTCAGCAAAAGCCTGTATTGACCTTTCTGTTTGGGAGGGTTGCATGTCTGCAGGTTTCGATGCTTGTTTTAGTTTAGCAGGAGGACGTACCCATCAAAAAGGATGGTTTTTCAAAGGAAATGTTGGAGCAGAACTAACCTTTAAGGTTGGAAGTTTAAATCCGAAGTGCAATGATTGGACAACAAGCTCTGGGTTCTGGTATTTAAATTTTGGAGCAAAAGGCTGTGTTAGTGCACATGCATCTATTGATTATGGTCAATCTTCTGGCCTAAAGCTCGATGGAGGTCTTGGTGGAAGTAATAGCGGCAATCTTTGTAGATAATTATAAAAAATAATCACATGAAAAATTATAAAAAATATTTTATCCAAATACTATTAGCATCATTTACTTTAACTCTAAGTATGGGTGCACATAGTCAGGAAAAACAAACCAAAATGTTGCTTCCCGGACCCGATGGAGTGCTTATGGCTATTGGTGAATTATTCAACTACAAACAGGAAAATAGAAAAAACAATTTACCTGCTCCTAATGAGATAATTACTATATATAAAAGTGGTTTAAAAGGGAAAAACGATCAAAAAATAGCCAGTATCTCGTTTCCTGCCTCTGGCGCTGAAATGGAAAAAGAATTGAGTCCGATGTTGAAAGCAGATATTCTAAAACAACTAAAAACAGATAATATGCAAAATGCATATGAGATTATAAGAGACTATGGAAGGGACACTTTAGGTATACTGATAATCTCACAAGAATTGCAGAAACATTTGGGCATCCTATATACGGATACCAACTGGAAACCAGGCGATCAGGTTACTTATCATTTTGATAGAACCAATGAATCGGGAACTCAAAAAAACATCTATTCCGAATCGTTGGATGGAAGCCTTCCTGAGTACTCAACCAAATTCAAACTTTCGAAGTATAACGTTTTTGAAGATAATGCATCTGCAGAATGGGAAGCTGAAGGGATTGAAAAGGAAGAAGTTCCTATGTATGCTCAACTCTATTCAAGAAAAAACAACGAAGAAAATTTCACTCTAAACGCACGCATTTTCACCAACCAAAAATCAACAAATAGTGCATCGGTTTATCATTCAGAAACGTTGGCTCCTAATGGTAATCTAGCTTGGTACATACGTACAATTGATGCAGCAGGAAACCTTGGAAAACCTTCAGACACCTTGTATGCTATAAATTTCGATAAGAATAAAATAGCACCCATTGAAAATCTACGCGTAACCGATACCTTAAATGGTTTGATGATGCATTGGGACCAGCTACCCTCTAAAGCTTATTACACAGCCATTCAAATATTAAAGTCCCGAAAATTGGGAGGAGATTATGTGGTTTTGGATACCATCCCTTCTTCAAAAAACACATTTATGGACAAGCAGGTTATTCCAGGCTCCGCCTATTTTTATAAGGTACGTCCATTATTATTCGACTTACCTGGAGTGCAACCTATGGTGTTTACTGAAGCGTCAGGATACAAAGGGGTTAGCGAAGATGTTTTACCTTCAACACCGCAAGGTTTACAAGCTGTTGTTAAAGAAAACCAGGTTGAGTTAACATGGATTCCCAATCCAGAACTAAATATTTTTGCTTATTACGTTTTAAGAGGCACGTCATTAAACAATTTGAAGGTTATTTCAGGACCGATTAAGCAACATTCTTATTCAGATAGCACATTTAGTAAATCCTATTCTGGTCAATATACCTACGCCATCCAAGTGTTAAATAATGGGCAGAAAATGAGTGATACCTCATCGGTTGTTTCTGTATCTCTTCGTCAGCCTATTGTATTACTTTCTCCTGGCGGCATTCAAGCTAAATATTTGCCAGATGGCGTGAGCTTAGAGTGGGAAAACACAAGAGTGAAAGATAATAGCATTATAGGTTATGTGCTATATCGAAGAGAAAAAGGCGAACAACAATACCAGTTGGCAAACAATAAACCGATTGAACTTCCTGCCTATTTAGATACAAACACAACATCAGGTAAAAATTATGAATATGCCGTAAGCTCTATAGATGCTTGGGGAAATCAAAGTATTCTTTCTCCTTTTGTAGGTGTTTCATCTAATACTAAAGAATATTTAAATCCTCCTGCTAATATTTCACTTAGAAACTTAAAAGCTGGGATAGAGATTTCATGGGCAAAACCTTATGATGCTGGTACACGACAATACGTTATTTACCGAAGCACCATAAATAAGGATCGTTTTGATAAAGTAGCAACCGTAAATCCATCTACACCTTATATTGACAAAAACGTTCAAGGAAACATCCTTTACAAATATGTTGTTTCCGTTAAGAGCGATGATACAGAAGGCCCTAAAAGTAGCGAACAGCTAATAAGAAGGCAATAAAATTGTAAAAGAGAGAATTATTTTGAAGTTTTAGTGTAGTCAAAGTCTGGGCTTCACCAGATACATTTCACTTAATTCTCTCTTTTATCTTTTTCAATTTTTGTGAGTTTTAGTAATAAGGGCTATCAACGACATCAGCACCCTCCAGCTGAAAATGAAAATATCCAAAAAAACGCCTACTAAAGCAATCACTCTTACATGGTCTTTAAAACTATTCTTAATTAAGGTTGTCTATTAAAAACAACAAAATTTCCCTAAATACATAGCTCAAGATCTTATTCAGATCAAGCATCTAGCTAAAAACCATTTGGAAAACAATCCATTTGCTTAAGGAATGCGATTTGTACATTAAACGCTATAATTAAAGTGAAAGCGGCAAAGATTATTTCAATTAATTAAATTATTTTCGCCTAAATCCTGAAAAAATCAAGATTTATATAATCCAAGCTATTAATTATTAAATTAAAATCACTAACCCACATGAAACAAACTTTACAATTTAACATTAAAAAAATATGTTTTGCATTTGCCTTGACATTTTGTTCACTTCAAATAAGTGCTCAAATAGTATGTGGAATGCCAGACATTACGCCAGAAGAAGCTAGAATTCTTCAAGAGGACCTTGAATTACTCAGGCGTGCAGACGTCTCTCCAACAGGCTTAATTACTGTGGCTTTTCAAGCACATATTGTAAGAACCAATGCTGGAACTGGCGGACCAAATGCTACGACCGTTATGAATAACATTATTGCCGCAAGAAACAAATACTTACCTTATGGTATTACACTAGATATATTACCAATTAACTATATAGATAACACCGATTTAATGGTGCTAGGTACTAGTGGCTCTCCTGGATCTGGTTATGTGGAAGGAGACAACATCCTGCAATTAAATAATGTGCCAAATGTGGTGAATGCTTATTTTGTAAACACAGCTTATGGATCTAGCGGAAATCCGGTTGGAGGTTATGCAAGATTCCCTTGGGCGTTACCAAATGACTATTTTGTTGTAGTAAATAATAGTGTTGCTGAAAATGGAGCAACTGTTGCTCATGAAATGGGCCATTATTTTGGACTATTGCATACGTTTGAAACTGCTTTTGCAGCAGAATTAGTAAATGGCTCCAATTGTTCTGCCGCAGGCGATTTACTATGCGATACGCCAGCTGATGGCTTTGGAACTTTCGGTGATGTCAATGGAAGTTCTTGTGCCTATAGTTCAGGTACAGATTCTAATGGAGATCCTTATGCTGCAGATGAAACACAGATTATGTCTTATAATCAACCTTTTTCATGTGTGTCCAATTTTTCTCCAGAAGCTGAATCCAGAATGCGATTTTATATGGGGAAAGACGATCCATCAAATACAAGAGCTTACTTATTCCAACCAACCATGGTATGTAATACTTATAATGCCGTATTAGGAGCTGGTGGTGATGTAACCATTACCGCAGCTAATATTGATGGAGGCACAACAGACCCTAATGGCGATACGTTGACGTTTTTGGTAAGCCCAGCCTTTTTCACCTGTTCGGATACCGGGGACCAAATAGTTACCTTAACTGCTACGGATCCTAATGGATTTTCAAATTCTTGCATCACTACAGTAACAGTATTAGATAATGTAGCACTTTCTGCCATCTGTGCAAGTCCTACAATTTCGTTGGACAACTCTGGATTAGCAACTATTACTCCGGCCAATATAGATGGAGGTTCTGCAGTAGGAAGCTGTGGTTTAGCTTCTGAATACATGACAAATGGTTTCACCAATGTCTCTTTAAGTTTAGCTAACGCTGCTCAGGTTTATGGCCCTGGTTATATGTTTGATGTGAAAGCAAAAGACCCTATAACAGTCAATTCTTTTAGTATTCGACCATTTAACACAGCAAATGTTGGTGGAAACGCAACATATGAGGTCTATTACAAATTAGGTTCGTGGTCTGGTTCTCAATTTAATGCTGCTTCATGGACCCTGCTAGCAAGTAGCACATTATCTGTAAGTGATTTTACTGTAACACCACTAAACCTTACACTAGGCATAGCAGTTGCTGGAGGAGAAACAGTTTCCTTTTACATCACCTCTACAGATGCTTCAGGCATGCTTTTCCAACAAGGTAATTTATCAGGTGCTTTATGGACAAGCAATTCCAATCTAGAAATATATGAGGGCGCATATAGTGCTTATCCATTTGCTGGAATTTCTTCTAATCCCTACATGTTTAATGGCCATATAGATTATAGTACGCCTCTTTTATTTGATGGAAATTTTGATTGCGCCGATATTGGATCACATACCATTACCTTAAATAGAAAGGACTATGCCGGTAACATTGAAAGTTGTGAATCTACAGTTACTATCGAGGACAATGAAAATCCAACAGTGTCCTGCTTAGCAGATTTTACTGTAAATAGCTCAGGGAATTTTACACTTCCGGATTATTACGTAGAAGGTTCTGTAACCGCTTTAGATAATTGCAGTGTAACCAGTGTTGTTCAAACACCTTCGCCAGGGACAAGTTTGGCACATGGTGTGCATGAAATTAGTTATTTGGTTACTGATGGTGTTGGAAACACAAATACCTGCATGTTTAATTTGGATGTGAATGACAATACTTTAAGTATGGCTTCCTATGAGTTAGATTTAAATAACATCTTATTAACACCTAACCCAACAACAGGCATCATTACTTTGTCTATTGATAATGAAGTGAAACTAATCTCTGCTCAATTAATAGATATAAACGGGCGAGTTTTAAAAACGGTTAATTTAGAACAGATGCAATCCAATAAAGATATTAACTTATCCCAATATGCTAGTGGTATTTATTTAATGCGAATTACTTCAGAAAAAGGAAGTATTACTAAACGAATAATCAAATACTAAAAGCCATTGATTTTTAAAAAGAGAGCAACATTTTAAGTTGCTCTCTTTTTTTTAATTCTAATTTCAATAAAATTTTGCTCATTTAAAACTTACACTGTTTTTAAGGCTCTATCCCAAATTCTGTACTTAATTTCTATACATAGTGTGTTTTCCCTTGTATATTTTCTAAACAAATATGGACTAATAACTCCTCCAGATACAACTCAAACATGATAATTATTTT